>Ga0214544_1001157_pt1 | contig 53396 bp, 17 predicted proteins | sample CNSS3metaG_FD_160074 | JGI IMG/M metagenome (GOLD analysis project Ga0214544, IMG submission 160074) | Root nodule microbial communities from cowpea collected in UCLA plant growth center, Los Angeles, California, USA - CNSS3 | ecosystem: Host-associated > Plants > Roots > Nodule | place: USA...
AGAAAAGAAGATGAAGAAGAGCAAGAATTAAATGTTGAAAACGTAAAGAGTAAACAATAAGTCATAAGTGAAGAAACTGGTATCTAAAATTAGGTAAAAACTTAAATATTGTTTTCTGAACCAATAAATTCTGAATATTAATGTAGTGTGTTTCAACAAAACATGCATATCACTGACTCTATTCATAGATCTTTTATTGTAAAAATCTAACTATATCAAGAAAATTTAAATAACTGTTACTATCCACATGACTGGGTCTCCTTTCAAATACTTTCCTCAAAAACCTTCAGCTCTATCAGGTTACTTGAAAAGGAAATTAAACACGAGCAAACACATACTCATTTCTATTGGAAATTTTGTTATGGGTTGTGGTGTACATATAGATTTTTAAATATTGAAGAACCCATGATTAAACAATACAGCAACGGCAACCTTATTTATTGGAAATTAATGATGACTATCTAGAAAGATTCGTACCTGTGTCTTTGACAAAATAAAACAGCTGTTGTTTTTGAAAAATAGCTTCTATAATTTGGCTACTACTTCATACTGAAAACACATTCTTTGATCACATCTTCATGTGGTATTTTGAAGTTGACTATTGAATAACTCTCAATTTTACGTTACGTATCTTCCTTGTTGCATGTCTTCATCCCTTCAGAACAAATCATACTCAAATCACATGCTTCATAACGTTTGTCAATAACAAACATCTTAAGCAAAACATCTCTTGGTTTAAATGTTTTTGTAACCAATGTACCTTTCTATGATTCTAACACATTTATACGAGGAGTATACTTTAGACATTCCATACGTTTTTATATTTTTAAAGAAAATTATTATTTTTAACATCAAGTGATCCTTTGCTGTTTTTGCATCATCATAATCAATTTTTGGGAACTTACATATTAAATTCTCTCTCATTTACCGTCATACGTAGCTTTCCTTGTTTCCCATTTTTTTTTAAGCTTGCTAGTTATTCCCCTTGGTCCAAATCTTAAGATTAAAGGAACTGTGCTCAAAGCACTTAAATAATACCAGGTAAATTCCATACGCCTATAAATTTATTGTAAAATTCACAAATGTAATCTTTACATACACTTTCGGTTTAACCGATGTGTAGATATTTTTATGAGTGGTCGATTGATTTAATAGTACTTTTTTTTCTTTTACCTTATTTATAGTACTTAACCAAATGATTTAATACAACAATTATACATTAAAAAAGAAATTATGATTAGTGGAATACAAATAAACTTTGCATTTGTGAAAATAATATTTTAAATAATGCACAGTTTTGAACTAAACACAAAGTGTGAAACGGTGATGGGTGAGTGATTAAGAAATCTTAGTCAGCGCATCCAACATCATCGAGGTGTGTAGACGGCTCCGTAACTGAAGATATAGATATTTTAATAGTTTATGTAAAATTTAATGTTTGGTATTTTAATGAAAAGTGTTATTAAATTTGGTATGTGGTAAAAGAAAAAATGTTGTAGTATTTTGTAGGAGGTGGGAGAGTGGAGTGTAGTAAAGACGTGGTGTATAGCGCGTAGAGTTGGATCATCTCGAAATAACAGTGAGCAGAAAAAACCCAGAGACGTACAGAGTGGAATTGTAAATGGCCGCAAATTCTAGGTTGCCCGCCACGTTAACTTCTACCTCTAGCTGTAAAAAGTTAAATATAATAATGATTTAACATTTAACAAGAAAAATAAAAAACATTGTGAGTGACTGCTTAAAAAAAAGTTAATGACCCACACATACATGACTCACCCACCTCTCTCTCTTCATTTGGCAGGGGAAAAGGTTGAATTAGGAAAAATAGGGGTTCATTAGTCAAAGCATTTTGACTCATGAAGGGCAAAGGGGCGGGTATCTTGGGCCTCACGTGACTCACATCACACCATACCCAACCATGTGCAATATGATTAATCATCACCGTTAGATGTTGTCTCATTGGTGTCCCGGGCTCATGTGGAACCGTATCTGCAACGTGTTTCAATCCCATGGATGCGGCGACCCGTATTCTTCCCCCTTCTCACACCACCTACACAACTCCCTCCCTCCCTCTACTCCACCCCTCCTTAAACATTTTTATTTTAAACAAATAAAAAAGACCGTATATACAGTAGTTGTAATAGTAGTAGTACGTGTGATATTCATTTATTTTATTTTTTATTTAATTTAATAGAAGTGATATTGTAATCGTTCGGGTCTGGTCTGGGTGGTGGATCCTATAAAACAGGGAATTCAGTGTTACGGAGCTGAGAGCAGGAAGTGAAGTTTTGGTTTTGTTTACCAATTGAACTAGAGCTCGCAGAGGCAGTAGTATCAGTACCCTTCAACCTGCACAATCTGCACTTCTCTACCCTTCTATTCTCCTTTCACTTTGAATCCCAATATATCCTTTTTCCATTCAAGAGCGGCACTAGAGGAAGAAGAAGTTTCAACGAAAGTCTCCGCCACCATCTCATCTCAGGAACAACAACACTATTGGAATCACCATCCTCTCAATAATTCCCTTTCTCTTTCTCTCAACCCCCATGATGTCAAAAGTTCTTCTTTTCTCTTTATTCCTATCACTCCCGACCATGTCGACTCCCTTCCGTTTTTAATATTTCTTGCTTTCCTCTTTTTTCCTTTTAACCTTCCCTTACCTTTTCCAACATTTCTCCCCCCACATAAAACCCCCAACCCTTCTCCTTCACGATTCATTCTCTTTTATTCCCACACCACGCCTATTTCTGTTTCCCGCTACAGTCATTACACTTCCACCACACACACACAATACTAACACTACCCATACACTACTATTACTAATGGAAGAGAGTATCCTATGTAAACACACACTGCATCACACCGTCACCAAGAAGCTCCTCTCACCCAAAAAATCCCAAACCAATTCAAACACAGACCGCAGAGTAGTCCGGATATCATACACTGATCCGGACGCCACCGACTCTTCCAGCGACGAAGAGTCCTTCCCCTTCACCCGCCAGAGAATCAAGCGTTATGTCAACCAGATTGAGATAGAAACAGCCACCATCGCCGCCCCCAACGTCCTCTCCAATGCCCGCAAGAGGCCCGCCGCCGAGCCATGCCGCCGCCAGGTCAAGCTCCACTCCGGCAAGAAGTTCCGCGGCGTCCGCCAGAGACCGTGGGGGAAATGGGCTGCCGAGATTCGAGATCCGGCCAGAAGGGTGCGTCTCTGGTTGGGAACTTACGACACTGCTGAGGAAGCGGCCATGGTCTACGACAATGCCGCTATCAGGCTTCGCGGCCCGGACGCCTTGACAAACTTCGTAACGCCGCCGCAGAAAGAAACTCCGCCGGTTGAGGCGGCGGAGGTTCCGGAATTGAAGGTGGGCGTGGCTGAAGAGGCCTCTGGGTCTGGGTACGACTCCGGCGACGATCATTGCCACCACAACCTCTCCTCCCCCACTTCGGTGCTCCACTTCCGAAGCAATTCGAGCGAAGAGAATTCAGAGAAAACCGAGGAGGGGTTGAGAGAGTGCCAGGGTGAGACCGAAACGAGTTGGTTTGCCGAAAAGGGAGAGTTTATGGCGATGGAGAACTTGCCGGAGTGGGATGACGTGTTCAATTTCTCAGCCCCGGAGTACCCTCTTGTGTTTGAAGAAGAGCGTGTAGTAGATGAGTCCCATATGTTTGGCGAAAGCATGGCGTTTTCCCCGGACGAAGTTCTGAGTGACACAAGTAGTATTTTGCTTGCGGATTCCCTCATAGATTTCGACAAAGCGTGCTCTCCATCCACCTTCTGCCAAGTGGACGATTACTTCCAAGACATTTTGCAAGCTTCTGATCCTCTCGTTCTGCTCTGAGATTTCTCTTCTCACTCACCATATGTCAATCGTTAATCCTTAATCCTTTCCGCCCTGCCTATTCACGGCAGATTTTGCTCCCGGTGGTAAAAATATTAAATAAATTACTTCATCTTTTCTTTTTCTTTTTCAAACCCTCCAAAAAAAAAACCTTTATTTTCGTATTTTATTTATTCAGTTGTTTTAGGTACTACTCCGTTACAAATAGCGAACGGGGATGAGTTGAGAGTGAAGTTTTGTTTAAATTTTAATCTGTAATACTTGTTCCTCTGCTTAATAAGTAGGATGAATGTTGTAATGTATATTTGTTCAGTAAGATGTGAATCCAAGTTTAATGGAGTTATTTTCTTTCTGTGTTGTTAAGTTTCGTTTTTCGAAGAAAATAAGGAAATATTGCATTGACGATTGTATGTGAACGGCGAAGGGGCGCTGATTGCGGTCGTGGCCGGTCAGTCGGTGGGTGGGGTGCGGTGAGGGGCAGAGAAGAGTAAGAGTTGTTGGTCGTTTTTTGTTTGTTATTATGCGATAATGTGAATTTGAGACTTGACTTTAGTTAAGTGGTTCTGTTTTGGTCTTAATGTTTTTGAAAGAAACAAAAAACAATGTTTAAAACGTTACCCAGCGCACGCGGGGCGAACATAAAATCTTTGGAGCCTTTAGGTGCAAGCGCCATGCCATGCTGCCGCAAAGAAAAAAGGTCCAAAGAGAAAACGAGTGCGTGTGTGTACATCAAAAGGTGGAACTCAATAGGACTCTATTAATTGTCGCGTTTACACTTTTTCACTTCAATTTTACCTCACCCAAACCAAAACACTATGTTAAAGCTCTTCAAATTCTACTACACCTTTTCATCTATTCACCCCTTTCCATTCAAATCCGCTTCATTACCATTTATTTCACCAATACTTTTACCTTCCCCTTCAAATTAACGTACATTCTCAATTATAATGACAAATAATTGCATTTAAATGTTTTTAAAACGTTTGTTTAATTTTTGTTTCCTTCTAATTCCTACACTCGATAACATAACACTTCTCGCAGAGTCGCTTCACTTTATTTTCTAACAACCTCTTCACCAGAATCGTAGAAGCATTAGGTTTGAAAGTAAGAACAGGTTCAATCTAAAAGTCCTTGCTAGATTATATTCTTTCAGTCAACCCATAAAATATGCAAAGGTGGGGCTGAAAAGTCAGGTTCAACAAGCTGCCCAAAGAATGATGGAGAGATGAATCCTAAATATATTTTTCTTCTTCTTTTTGAATTTTTATCCAATTGATGACACAAAAATGAAACACGAGTTTAACTGATATGACACAACATCATTAATATGATACTGGCCAAAACATGAAAGCAAGGTGAAATTTGCGTCTCTATCTTTGTTTTTAAGATATTAATTATTACAAGAAAAACAAAAGTAATAATATTTAATACTGTAAAATCATCTTAAGGGTAGTCATTTGTAGAAAATAATATTATAATGCATTAATATTTGGAATACGAAAGATAGAGTATTTTTGTGGCGATAAAAAAAGTGAGATAAATTATTTGCACACGCGGAGGGAAGGAAAAAAAAACTTGGGTGCAGCCTGTGTGCCAGACAAAAGAGGAAGCTTAAAATTGACACAATTGAAGATTCCTAGTATCACTCTACTGTTGCTTTCAGTGGTTGAATTATTTCGTCTGCATTCACTTCATTAAACAAAAATACTATTTAATTGGATTTTATTTACTAAAAATGCATATGTATTTTATGGATATTTTGGTGTTAAAGGATGACACCTCGCTAGTGTAAAGAGACCATATAAAGGCCTGAGAGAAAAATAGATGAGACAAGCTTTCTTCAAAATACTAATAACATTTATTAATTGTTAATTTCTTTATTAGTAGGAATTAATCCTAGGGAAATTTAAAATAATTTACACCTTCTATTTGACTAATTTCATTATATTTCCTTAACTAAATTTTAACAATATATTAGTAATTTAACTAAAAAAAATAAGGCAATTTTAGAAATCAACACAAATTTAAATTTAAATTTAAATATAAAAACAAACCGTAATTACCCGAGGATAAAACGATTTCAGTTCAATTTAAATTAAATTTTTGTTATACTTACATAATTATTAATATTAATATAACAATCATTAACATACATGCACAACTTTTGTTATTATATACTTTTTAAAAAATTTAATCAAAGTTGTCATGAAAGAAAACAATTTCTTCTCAATGAAAAAATGACAGAAGTCATCACTTACCAACACGACTTTAGTGTTTGTCTATTTTTACAACAAAATGCGTTATGCTTCCAAGGCTTTATCTTTATCCTATCTATGTTGAATTCGTGTGTCACTTGCACGACTTTGATTATGTATAAGTAACACTGATTAAGTTATGATGACTTTAAGTTTTTACAGAAGTTATAACGTGCTTCCACGACTTCACTTTGTGGTCAAAAGTTGTTTACGGGAATGACATCTTTTTCATAAGTTGTGTAAGTACGACTTGACCTGGTATATAATGTTTTTTGACAGCGAAATCATGTGTAATTTTAAAATGTAATTGATTAGTTCGGTAAAAAAGACTGAATTATTTTCATTCATTTTAACGAATGTTGATTAAATTCTATTTTTCACTATGATCTCCCATTAAAGCATTCATTTATTTTTCTCTATTTTTACGAAAATAGTATATATTTTATAAATTACCAAATACAATTTCTAAAAACTATGAAAATAGGCCATTTTCGTTTCAAATGATGACTTCAGTTTTATTACAATAATATTAAACAAAATAAATAAATAATAATTATAATTAATAGTGATTAATAATTAATAATAAAAGTATCCATACTAATAAAATTAATAACAATATTAATATTATTAATGATTAAACTGAATAATAATTAATATTATTAATTATTAATTAATATTAATATTTCTAATTAGTGATTTTAATTATTAGTATTGTTTATAGTAATCTTATTAATATTAGTATAACAGTTATTAATATTAGAATAATGATATTAACAATTAATATTTATTTATTTTACTGTTAATTAATAATTGTTTATATTTATTTAATTATTATTTTATCGTTATTTAATTATGGTTAATATTATTATAATAATTAAACCGAAGTCAAGACTTAAATAGTGAAGTCGTGTTTTTTTTCCCATACTTAAAAAAAAAAAGACATGTTTGCAAGGATGAATTTTAAAATCGTATTTTAAAATATGATTTATCTAATTTCATAATTTTTTAAATTTAATCCATTTTAATAATTTGAAAAGCTACCCCGTTTTTATGAAACCCCTATCTTTCAGGTGAAAACTGAGGAGACAAGACCTAATTAAATAAAAAGAAACTAAATACACCATTTGACCATGCACATATTGATGAAAACATTGCTATAAAATTTAATTCAAAATATTTGACTAACATAAACAAAATAGTATCGTTAACATTAATTGACAAAATTCTGAAAAAAAAAATTAATCGAGAAATAAATTTGTTTCATATAAATAATTTCAACACTATCAACTAGAAATAATTTTAGTTGTTGATGAAAAAAAAAACTTTAACTTTGTAATTAATGTGAGATTGGTAAAACAAATCATAAATAACGTCAAAATAAAGATAATATATATTAATGTTAACTCAAAATATCTTGGTTGACATAAGTAAAAAAAAAAAAAAAAAAAAAAAAAACTACTAATGTTGACAAAAAATTTGTAATGATATGTATGGAAAAGAAAAAAAAAGACAACGTGTTGAAGTTATAACACCCCAGTCTTAACTTAATTAACAATGTATCAATTTAAAATTAGTAAAAGAAATATAAAGAGAATAAAGTAATATAAAAATTTTGGAATCATAAAATACAATTTAAAATTTTATAATTTTAAAAAATAAATTAGCTTCCTAAACTTAAAAAAAAAAACTAAAATAGTATTATAAAAAGCAGTTCATGAATGATTTTAATTTTTTATAAAAAAAAATGCTCCGAAAATTTCCAACCAAGTAAGTTTAACGTAGGCATTTGCTATGATGAGAATAATATGAGGAATTAATTAATGTTTGTTTTCTTGGTGGAAATATTACATTGGCATTGAAAAGAAGGCATGTATGACAGAAAAACTATTAAATTGCTTCACTATTACTCCATCACATGTGTGTGTAGGGGGAGAGAACAGAATCAACACTAAAAGGGAATAAGGGATAAGCTCCACTGAATCATTATGTCGCAACTCCCAACCCTTATTACAATTACGTTTCTTCTCTTCTCTTCTCATCCCTACGCGCTCAATTCGCGACTCATAATTGTGTTTTCAACTTGTAATAACATCATAAACCTTCATTTCTTAATTCCTTTAACGTGTTTAACTATAATCTGCTGTCATCAGAGCTACTAATTGCTATCCCTCGCACGCACGCACGCACCTACATCAGAGTATGGTATGTGAGAACATAAAAAGGAAAGTGTTTTGGGAAAAGTGATAGTGAGAGTTTGAGTTTGATGAAATAAATGGCGAATGGGCTCCATATGCCATAGAGAGAGAGATGAGTTGGTGAAATTAAGATGATGCAGAAGTTGGGCTACGTTTCTGGTGATTGCCGGTTGGTAAAAGGGAAAATGAGGTTGTGTTTGTATCACAATATGAGTGCATAGTTATGTTGTTGCTTTGGTGTGGTCATCACAACTGTATCTTCTATATCAACACATTTTGGTCCCTAAAGTGCTGCTACCCAACATGGAGCCACACAGATATGTGAATGCTCCATCATTTACGTACCAAATTTCTCAAATATTGAATCATTCAAATCTTATACCAAATAAATCTTACAATTCCTTTCTCCTTCAAACTACAACTTAAGCATTTCAGACTCGTTGATTCAACAATACTTACATGTTTGAGTAATGAGATTTTACAATAACGCTCAATACCACTTCTTATCCTTACTTACATAAACAACTCATGCAAAATAGAATAATGCAAGAAATTAAGATGAGTACCAAAACTAAAAGTTATGGATTCGAACCATTTGTACATCAATTTTAGTTGTAAGAAATAATTTAACATGGTTTACATTTTTAGTCTAGAAAACAACATTCAAAAATAGAATTTAATTTTCTTTTACAAGCAAACACTTGTGCAAAAATCATTATCAACAATATTAATTAATTATTTTTATAGGACCACGTCATAAAAAATATGGTGATAATATTGTAACTATCACAAAGTATTTAATCACAGTTGACCGAGAAATCAAAGTTCAAAGAAATTGTTTTTTTTTCGCACTTTCAAGTTTGTTGATCATTGTACCATTGGGGCTCTCTGGTTATCTTGCCATCAAGGTTGTTCTTTTTCGAGCGAGGTTCAATGGGAAAATACAACACCAAGTTATCTTCTCGTCAAGGTTTGTTCCTTTTTTGCGTGGGCTCAATTGGATTTTTTGAGAGAGGTTCACCGGAGATATATAACACTAATGAGACATTAGTCTAATCCACACATAAAGGATCGATACCATCTTTAACCAAAAACTTTAAGGCGATGAGTTTATGGGTCTCTAACACCACTGTTGGGTCTCGAGAGAGAGGTTCGTCGAGGAGATACAACAACTATAAGACATGAGTCAAATCAAACATAAGGGATTGATACTATTCTTAACCTAACACCTTAAGGTGATGGGTTTATAGGTCTTTATCCTTATATAGTGTTCAATAGTATTCAATTTTTTATTTTATTTTCATTCAATTTGAGACTTAAACTCACACTTCCCAACAAACTAGTTCAACACTTGCATGAAGTGATTTTTTTTTTCTCTAATCTTTGTGTCATCGTAGTTGAAGTTCGTAGTCTCGCCCAGAGTTGTCTATCATCACGCCAAAATTACTTGGTTTGAGGTCATTATTATATTTTGAAGAGATGTTTTTGTGTTTTTCCTTCGATATGAACTCTAAAATCACTCAAAAGAATAATGGTTCGCTCAAAATTTTGACAAGATTTGATGACACTGTTTGAGATACAAAATTCTAAGAAATGACGTGGATAAGGGTGTCGGCATAGAGCTCGAAAGAGCTTTCAAAAGAACAAAATTCAGAATCAATTATTCCAGGAGAAAGTAATAATTACTTGGTGTGATTGCAAATTGTCAACTTGTAATTTGGAAGAGTAGTTCATTACTTTATATGATAAATATTCTATAATAAGTATTTTTATCAATTAATCAATTAACCGATATTACCTATTGACAGTGTAATAAATTCTTTAATTGTAGGTAGAAATAGTTAATAACACAAAATTTATCAATGAAAAATAAATTCATCAATAAAATTTATCAATAAATTAAAATTTAAATTATTAATAAATATATTTGTCAATTCATCATTAAAATTCATAAATAATATAGAATTGTTATTACTCATATATTTTCATCAGTAAAACCTGACAGCAAGATGATTCAATATTTTCTACTTTAAATTTCATAAAATTTGTATGTAAAATAGTATTTTGATTACTTAGCGAAAAAATTATTTAATAAATTGGATGTCAAATTTGTTGTCCATTCCAACAAAATATTTTAATAAATTATTAATTGGAGATGTATGAGAAAAAGAAATAGATAGGATTAGTGCAATTGTAGAATCAATACCAACTCATCCTTCCCAAACCATGAATATAGAATTTCATCTCATACCAATACCATGCCACTTTAATTACCAACCATCTCATACATGCCACATGCCAAGGTCATGTTAAACTTATCAATCACAGACCATAAACCATACTACTCATACCCATTCGCCCAATTCATGCTTTTAAAAGTAATTGAATCAATCCACAAGTTCAAGTTAAAGTAAGGAATTAAAATTCTGTAGCAATTCTCGCTTAAGCTAGACTGATCTCGCTTGAGCTAAAAATTTTCGCTTAAGCTAGAAATTTTCGCTTAAGCTAGACTGATCTCGCTTAAGCTAAACTGTCAGCTTTTCACTAGTTTCAACATGTAAGAACACAAAACCCCAAACAACAAAAACTAAAGAAAACACAAACTCATTGCATAAAACGTTGGCCTCATATTTTCATGCTTTAAAAGGGTAAATAAATCAATCATGGGAGCATACAAGTATTTAAACAACTCTGCCGTCAATCTCGCTCAAGCTAAGGAGCTCTCGCTCAAGCAACAGGGGTCTCTCGCTCAAGCGAAAAGCTTTCGCTTAAGCGAGATTGAAAACAGAGAGCACTTCGAGTTCTTGCTCAAGCTAGCCCATCTCGCTCAGGCGAGCACTCGAAACCAAATGGGTGAGTTACTTCCATTCTCGCTTAGGCGTGAGCTCCTCGTTTAGGCAAGAGCTTCTCATTTGGGCGAAAAACAGCTCGCTTAGGCGAGCATAGCAAATCTCATATGCTCTCACACATGCCAAACCAAAAATCCATCCATAAACAATACACAAATTATTTTCACACCATCAAAAGCACATCAAATCATCAAGAGCACCCAACAGAACCAAAACAAGCACATTATTTAGAAAAGCATAACAAAAATCCTAGCATCCCTTACCTGGAAATGAGCTAATATCGGGCTTCAACTCTGAAACCAACGGGACCGGTAGCTCCAAGAGCATATCTAAGAAGTGAAGACGAGCTGAGTTTAGAGCTAGCTTGACCAAGATTGAGGCTAAACCCTAGCAGAGCCTCTGTGGGATAAAGGAGGGTGTGAGAGTGTTGTTTCTGCAAGAATGACATAAGTGAGAGAGGGTTTGGCTGTCTTAGGAGCCTTGGACATCCTATGGCCCAGCCCTTAGGCCCATAAGATTAGGGACATCCCTTTAAAAATTAGTGCAGAATAGAAGAGAGTTTTACAGAAGTAACGGTGAAGAAAATAATAATAGTTTTCTTTACCTCTTTTATGACTTTTTATAATATTTTCTGAAATTAATTCAATGATACGAACTCTACAAAGAAAGAGTTAAAAACGATATCAAATTATATTCAACTACAATGCTATAAATAACATCGAATAACGAGACTGCGCTAACTATTTGATTAACTTAATAGACATTATCATACAATTAATAAACACATGGCAAAAATAAAACTATTGAGTATATATTATCTGAGTAAATGAATGACTCTATATATAGGCTTCTTCTCATGGTAACTACTATAACATTCACTATCATCGTAACAAAATATATTCTGATGTCGCTATAGATAAGAATAAGCTTTGATGTTGAATTACATTTGTGTAACCAAACATGATTTTAGTTCTTAAAAGGAAACCCGTGAATCGGCAAAATCTTGTGTGATTAAAAATTAGAAGCTGCAAATAAAATAGTTTAAAAATTTGTGATTGATGGGTGTCGGCTAAACTGGTGAACACTTTATAGACATGACTAAAAATATTAGAGTAAAAAAATAAGGAAAAATGCAAGGCTTACATAAGAGTGATGGAGGCAGATATATAGGTAGGAATAGATTAGAGACACTATGTTATGCTCGTTGAAAGCATGTCACCCACTCATCATATTACTACAACCCTTCTATTAATTAGCTTCACCCATGGTTGGGGAAAAGGACCTCCTTCATATTATTGCTTCATCATTGCAACACCTTCTCGCAAGATTAAATACTACTATTTTTGCAGCCACTCCGCTTATTTAACTATTCAATGCAATATTATTGTTGCCATTTTTACTTCTCAAAGATTCTTGCTATCTTATTTCACATGGCATTTAAATATCTTTACAACTTACTTTAAATTTACCAGGTTGGGGCAATTATTACCTTTTCTCCACCAGGTTTACAGAGCAGTAAAAGAACCCTGACCATGTAGGTTATACATTCATTTTTTCACAACCTTTTTTTTTTTCAAGTACATTCACACCCCCACTTTCTCCAGTAATAATATAGTTAAAAGTAATGCATTGTATTAATAACATCGCACATAGTAACAATCCTGACACTCTGTTATTTAACACGTGAGAGTTTTGTGTGAAGTTCACGTAATGGTATTTCAGTGTAATTTGATTGACCGATGGATGATGTTGTTGACTCATCTGAAAGCAGATGAAAAGATTAAATTTGGTTTAATTTGAGAAGCAGCATTATTATCTTCCTTGTTGGGTTCCGTTTGCGGCAGCAATAATGAGTGTTTGGAATTTGGGAAAGGTAACAACAAAAATACAGTATATGAAGGAAAGCAACAACTTATTGTCGGTCATTTAACAGCTAGCAGAGTACATGTCGCATTGAGGAGAAGATAGTAGTAAGTTGTAAGGCATCAGAGACTTAGGATTAGGCAACAACGTCACACAAAATCCAAACCCTACATTAACTCTCTTGGCAGTGTTACAATTTGCCACAGTATTGAACAAACACAGAGTCACAAGAGGGAGTGCCAGAGCACAGTGTTGAATTTGAACTTTGTGCTGTTTTATTTGCAATGCCGGGACAACATTGTTGATTGCGATGAACCACACGTTAGACAAGAACGAGGAATTTTACGTTAACTTCATCCCGTAAAAGGTTTTTAATTTGTAGGTGATGATGACTTGCTTGTGAGAAGAAAATATTTTGTGATGACATTGAGTAGTAATTGAAAGAAGAGGCAATGCAGTGAAGAAAATTAGAGAGGGTGGTTATGGGCGGTATAGGAAGTATTGATAAGGTATTTATTAGGGTTTAGAAATTTAGGTTTGTGAGAGAAAATAAAATGGTTTTGTTTGAGTGGAAGCCACTTGTTGGGTGGAGGGACAAGTGAGTGGTAACGTTGCAGGCTTTTAGTAAATTTACTAAAGAAAGGGTTCGTAATCTCTCCAACTTGCATGCTATGCGACACACTTTCTCTGATCTTCAATTTAATGAACAAAAGCATTCACCAGCTTTCATTTCACCCAGCTAGCGTATTTCACAATGGTTGGTCCCCCCTGTTACACACCATCATGCCTTCTCGTTAATTCCTCACTCTATGCTATCAAATCCACGAAATTATATATACTTCAATGAAATAATCATACACTTACGTTTCTTAAGCCATGAAACATAACCAAGAGGTGATAAATATTTAAAGACTAAAAATATCTTCGGTTGATATTGCGGTTGGTGAAGTGAAGGCCCACCGATCCCAGCTTGCACCTTCAAAGGGTACTTATTATTAGCACGCAAATATCACTTGTGCGCACACCAGAGCCCATTTTCCTTCCTCTCATTAACATAGTTAAAAATACTTTTTTAATGTTAGACATCTATAACTAATTATTCAAAAGTAATGTTTTTTTTTTATATTTTTGTATGTTCTGAAAAAGTTGACGACCGAGAAAATCTTACCGTTGATCTTGTTGTGGTGAAGACAATGAAGACATATACGGAGACAGTATTGTACATAGTATAGGATTAAGGAATACGATGGGTGATGGGTGGATGGATGCATGCATGATTGATTGTTCCTAAACTCAATTTGAAACATTAATACTGTCTCAACCACGTGTCCGTTGTACGGTTATCTATGCAATCTCTGACTTGTGCTGCTCTTGGGCCCACAAAATCAGCTCCTTCGATGAGGCTCACATGTTCCGAATCAGAATTGTTTTGTTTTTGTTACTTACTTTCTTTCTATGTCTTTGTTTTGAGGATTTGTGGATGGAAGTAAATGGTGATTTAAATTTGAAATGTAGATGATGATAAAACGAGGAAAGGGAAGACAAAGCGGCTAGGGAAGCATGTGAAATGCATATGGCGTTTCTGTGCACCCAAACTCATTTTGTCTTCCAAATTTATTACCTTTTATTATTATCCCATATGTCTACGTGGCAATCATGAGGATTTGTCAGCATCATCTTCAGCAAACACGTGGAATAGTGATAACTCTGTTCCTTCCCTCTCCTTTTCCTCTTTTTCTTACAAAATATATTATAAAATACTCTCTCTAAATAATCTAATTATTCAACCCAATTAGCGAGTATGAACAATAGTGTTTACACTGTCATTATTAGTTTACACTTGTAATTTTTGTTGAAAAAAGGTATCACTTTATACACAAACATTAATAACGACTAAAAGTGAAAAGAGTTTTAGCGAGGGTTTGTGTAATCTCCGATTCTCCTGCTTTAGCTGCCCAAAACACAATCTTTCACACCACTTTAGAGATCAAAAAAGCATTAGATGACAAATAAAAGTCTTTAACAAATTAAAAGCGTGAGACAATGAAATAAAAACGAGAGGAAGAGGAGAATGTTGAAAAAGAGTTGGACCAAGGAGGAATGTTTGTTGGTGTCTAATGTCAATCATATCTTAATGCTGGATTCAGTTATGAGAATTTCTTTAATTAATGCATCTAGTTTGATTGTGTTCTAATCAAACTTATCCTTTCAATGGGAAATCAAAAAAGTGTGCTTATATATATGAGGAGTCTAATTAGCGTTAGAATTTGATTATAAGGTTGTTTTGCATTCTACTTCTTAATTGTTATTTGTTTTACTTTTGTGGCCATGAAATAATTAAAAAGGCAAAGTCAAAAAGTTGGAAAGAAAAGGAGAAAAGGAAAGTGGAACACTTTCCGACATTCCTTGCATCAAGGTGTTGCACGGGTGACACAGAAATCGCGCATATTCACCCTTACCTCATCTTCTTAACGGTTGGTCAATCGTTAAACATGCATATATGCCGATTTCTTAGATATTTAAGGGCATTAAAAAAAAAAGAGTCCATTTCTAGGTATTTACATACTCTAAATTTGAGTAAAAAGAATATTAATATTAGAATTATCTATATATAGAATATTTTGTTTTAACCAAAGTCACTAATGATTTGAAGTGTAGAGTGAAGACGTTGAGACCGTGATTAGTAAGAAGCCGTTGTTGTTGACTTAGAATGATTTTGATTGATGAGAAGGTAGCACCATTTTTGTTGATAAGGTGATTGGAATTTGTTAAGTAGAGCATAAAGTTATGGCACAATATAAGGTACTCAATCTTGTTACATGTGTGAAAGATTATGTGTGGCTCTGCAATTCATATGTATGATGAAATGATGATGATGATTAAGAATTTGGGGTCATTGTCGATTCAGACGTATCTTTGTGAGGGAATGTGCTTCGCAATTGCTCCATTTGGGTACACTATCATATAACATTTTCTCTATTTATTTTTCTACTCATTTTACCTTTTCAGATAGCGACCCTATAATAATTTCTATATGCTTTTTATTTTGGCCCAGCCGTAAAGTTTTGTTTTGGGCCCGAATGCTGCTTCAAATATAAAATATTGGGCTTTACATTTTTTTCTTGCCCGGTCTTATTATGCGCCTCGATAGTTCATGTTTTATAGAGGATTTCTGAGCTCTATTTTTCTTAGAGTAGGACACTAATGATCTTCAAGGTACCACCACTACTAAAAAAATTCATATTTTCTGTCAATTTTATTTTGAAATTTTTTTCATCAAAAATACTTACAAATTTTATTGTGAAAAACAATTTGCAAAAAATTGCTACCAATTTTCTTGCAAAATATTTTGTATAAAACATATTTCGCAACAAATTTTGTAAAAAATACTTACAAATTTTCTAATTTTGTAAGAAATAATTACCCACAAAGGAATTATTTGTCAATTAAATTTTTTTTTAAAATGGCAGAAAAAAGTATTTTCTTACAAATTGTTTTAACAAATTTGCAAAAAAATTTCCATGTAATATGAAAATTTCTAGTAGTGTTCATATATTTAATTTTATTTCTCACCATTGTGAAACCTTTATTTATCTACCGAAAGAATTATTTAATTGTAATTTAATATTAATTTTAATTATTAAAATTAAATATTTAATTTTATAGTTTCTTTTTCTAAAATGTGGGGGAGTGAATGTAAAGGCTAAACTACTTTATAGGAAATATTTTTTTTTATAATTGGTTTCTAAATAAAATTTCTAGAATATGTTCGATTTCTAAAACTATCACTCATTATGTTAAAATTCTAAAACTTTTCAAAAAGTGCTTTGGGAATGTATTGAAAATTTTAGGCCGAAGTCCACTTTGTACTCTATAGTTTTGTGAATATACCAATTTAGTTTTTATAAAAATATAATTGTACTTTTACATTTCATTCTCTACTTTCATGGTTTAATTATGTTTTAAGTCCCGATAAATTTAAGAACTTCCAATTAAGTTCATGATAAATTTTGGTGATTTATTGAGTACTCAATAAATTTAATTTTTTCAATTGAGATTCTACCGTTAACTTTGTATGTTGGATGATATTTCGGTTAAGAGGTTTACGTGGTTATTATCTTGTCATGTTGAATTGTTATCACATGTCATTTTATTATTTTAAAATTTTGTAATTTATGAATTTATAATTTTTAAATTTCATAATCGTATAATTTTTTATTTTTATAATTTTATTATTTTAATTCAAGATTGTATAATTGTAAAATTATAATTTCATGATTTGAATAGAAATTGAAAATATATCGTAATTTTATATTTCATAGATTTATATATCATGATTTGAAAATATAATATTATAATATATATCGATAGTGGTTATAAAAGTTAGCGTGAATATTAGAAAGTGGAGGGTCAGGATTTAGTGAAATAAATACAGAAAAAGTTTTTAGTTTTGAGATTTGTATCCATTGTTAAATATGTGGTGATTTAGATTTTGTAGTGGTATTGTATGTGCAATTTTAAATTGTCATGTATATTTGTTATGAGTGAATGAGTTGGTGTGGACGATATTTGTTGGATTCGAAATGTGTGGTTTAACAAAAGGTAAAGGACTTTGTCTATAAGACTCTATGAAAAAATGGTGGGAAATCTTAGGACTTTGCCCTAAGAGAGAGAGAGGAGGAGTGAACTTCGTTTATAAGATTCTAAATGATGGTACAAAACTTTGTCCATAAGTCTTTCCAAGAGAGTAGTAGGAAGTGAACTTCATCCGTATGATTCTAGGAGTAGTGAGAAATTCTAGCTCTTGTGGTGAGCGAATGACTGGTCAGCTACGTGCGTGAGTTGTAGTTGAGAACTTGATATTTGCTTAGTTTTCGGAGAATGAAAGGTTGAAAAGTCTATGAGAGGGTGTTACAACTTTGAAAGTAGTTTATCAGGTGGTTTTGTGTGAGTTGATGTCTTGTGTTGAGACCATTTGTTGGTTGAATTGGTGTGTGAGATCACCCATTGTTGCTTTGATAACATGTTTTGAGCTAGAATATGATCATGGGTTGAGTTTGAATATTGGTTAAGAGATATGATGTACTTGTTTTTCTTATATTGTTTAGTTGTAAATTGGGATTGTATAGTTGTTTGTTTGTATGTTAGCTTACCCTTGTTGTTTGTTTGTGTTGATTACCATGGTTATATTTTTGTATGGGATCAGATGATAAAGCAGGTACATATGGAGATGCGATAAAGCAAATACCCTATATGACTAACTCCTTCATACTCTTCAGTCTTCACTATAAGATGTTCAAACTTTATTTCTAGGTAGCCTGAGATATACTAGGTCTAAGGTATCTCCAATATCCAAGATGGGGTATGTACATGCAAAAGACATTCTTTACCTCATAAATAATACTGTTTATAATGAATTTAGCTTTTACGTGATTGGATCTAGGTTGGATAAGTGATAACCTTTCTTGAACTTTTTAGGCTTTTGTAAATCCAGCTTATGCCTATATCTCCTTCTTAATTGTGGTTGATCCTTAATTAGCTTTTTAACGAGATATTTACTCCTTATTATCTGTTGGTGAGATGATGTCACTCTATATTGTCTAGGATATTCATAATCATATATAATATATTAGCCTCTAGATTTGATATGATCTAGGTTTGAATCTTGATATAAAACTTGGAAAAAAGATCACATTTTTTATTATCTCGTCATCTTCCCTATATATACTTATGATTTGGGAAGTAAAATATTTTTAAAAACTAAAAATCATGTATACATATTGTAGAAATGAATGGCAATTTAACGTTCTTAAAGCAAAATAAAGATTTGTGTAGAACTTAAAAAAAAAGTTTCTATAATTTGAGAAAATCTTAGTAAATATTGGTATAATTTATTTAGTAAAATACTGCGTGAATACATAACTGAGGAACAAGTTATTGTTTTTTAATTAATAATTAGATAATATACTAATGGTGAACAAGAAGGAATTGTTTTTTAAAAACTAGAGATTCAAATGTGCCAATAAGTTTTTATAATGACAAAAATTACATTCAAGAAACTATAAGAATCAAAAGCAAATTTAAACCCGATTTCTCCAAAAGTGTGATGTGTAATTAAAAAACATTTTCCCGAAAGTTATCCATTTATTCAAGTTCATATAATCAAGGCCCAAATTTGTCTGGAATCTAAGTTAACGGGTCTTCATTCATTGTTCTAGAGACTCCACCACTAACAAATATTGTTAGGGTGTTTTCTCTTTGCATATTTTTTTCTTAGAACACCTCCTCTCCTTGTCATATTTATTTTAATGTATTTTTTACATGGAAATAGATTTAGCGTTTTTGAAATCAATTTATCGAAATATGGATATTTTATACCTTCTCTATTTTTTTTTTTGTCAAAAATAAGACTCAAATTGAACCATTTGGAGAATGGTGGGTCTTGAAAAATAAAGATAAAAGTTATTAATGAAAATAATTGTTGAAAGTAGTAATAAATATCTAAACGTTATTATTGATAGTTAGGAATGACTGTCTATAAATACAATATATAGCAAGAATTGAAACTTCATATTGTGTATGATCTAAAACATTCATCACATATTAAAGAGTTAAATGTGTACTAAGCAAGTTTTTGTTATGTTCGAATTATCAGATCATATATAATTTTTCGATTTCAATCAATTGATTTTTTACTACTTAAGTTAAATTCATGCGTTTCATTTCAACAATTTACTTTATACAATTTAATTCTTTTTCAAGTAAATATTTTTATTTAATTCGTGAACTTAATTTTCAGCAATTTGTTGTCATTTATTTTCAATTCACTTCATCTTCATTAACTAATTTGAATGAATTAAAAAAAATCAAATTCAAGTACTTTATATTGGTTTAAACCGTTAATCTATTTTAGTCTAACTTTAATCAAATTTGAGATCTATGAGTGACCTATGTAACTGTGTGCGTACGGTGCACATGTGTACATGCGTGTGTCTGTATTCATGTGTCTATGCGCATGTGAGTTTGCACGGGTGCATATCTGTATGTGTGTTTATGCATGAATGCGCGCGTGTATATGTATGAATTTTTTCTTGCATTTATATACTTATGTTAGTTGTAAATATTCTTCTTTTCGCAACACTTTTTGCCAATATAATTAGTGATTTCATTGTTGTCGTTATGGATAACTTAAATGCTAACAAAAATAATTAAGTCAAGTTGAAAAATAAAAAAATCTTTTAATGTTGTGTTTTGAATGTACTTCTAATTTAACTAGGGCTCAATTTGACATAACAAATTACACACTAATAAAGTTAAGAACTAAAAAAAGCTTTAAATTTGAAAATTTAAATAAAAATTCAGTTTAATTTTATATCATTTTATATTTATCAACTAATTTAATAATTTTATAAGCAATAGGTTAAATGTTTTATTTTAAAATAAGTAAAGGAATTAAACACCTATTAGCGTGTAAGTTAAATTTATTACTCACATCCTTAATTCCTATATTGATGAACAGGAAATAAACTTCCGCCTTCGGAACTTATATTGGATATTAGAAACATATTTTTAGAAATATTATAACTGAATGTTATTCTGAAATAGCTAAAAATAAGTTTGGTTCATTTTCTTATTTATTTTCAGAAGTACTTTTCAAAATTATAAAACACAAATAAAAATAAAATCAAAGTTAAATATGGACACTACAACAAATTTATCATATAATGACTAATTTTAGTGACAAAATAAATAATCATCATAATGACCAATTTAACTAAACTTTCTTTTATTTTGAACAAAAAATTATAATGATTTCTAAATTGATAATTAAAGAAATTGGTCTCTAATTAGTCATTTGAAGTCTAATTTCATTGGTAATAAAAAGTTAGTAGTTAATGTTAGTGACCAATTCATATTAAAAATTATTTTACCAATTTAGAGACCAATTATTCATTATAAAAACTATTCTGATTACCAATCACTTTTAGTTTATAAATTAATATATAAATTAGTCACAATGAAGTGACTAATTATTTTTTATCACTAAAATTTGTCATTATTAAGAGATTTTTTTTGTAGTTGGACAAAAAAAATAACTCTACTTTTTTCTTGAAAATGTAATATTTTTATTCCTTGGAAATAAAATTTGTACAAACATAAAAAGATAAAATTTATAAAAATAAAATATATTTATAACATTTTGTATTACTCTATAATGAATCTGAAAACAAATATTTCCAATTTTACAATTCTCAAAATGCAAAATAAACGCCTCCTTTCCTTCCGATATACAAACCTAAAACAATTCAGACCTAAAGTTAAAGTTTACGATGTTGAGATGCAGTGGAAAAGTTTTAGAATATATTGCAGACGAAGAATGATAGATTAATAAAGTTTTTTTTTTTTACAAATTTTGATAAATTATCTATTTAGATAAAAAAAACTATTTTATTACTTTATTTTAGTTAAAAAATAAAAAATCAATCTATTTTAATTTTATTTCTGAAACTTTATTAAATTTGTCAAAAAGATAATTTTTCATTGCAGGCTGTACTGGTCGTGGTTAGTCGCACTGCAACACAACCCTCCAAAACCTAAGGTGGAGACAATTTTAATATTTACACAGCACAACCACTTTCTAGGGTTTATTCTGTCTATAAAACCACGTAAGCCCTCATGTATGCCTCTCGCTCTTCTTCCCGTGTATATTCAACACCTTTTTAGTACTTTTACGTTGATTTTCTTCCAACTAAAAAAGCACACAAAACAAATCTTATTTTTGGAGGGCATAATTTCACTACTATTAATAAAAAAAAAAATACATAGCCATTTGAGTCATCATTTACCATTGAATCATAAAGAGAAAAAAAAAGTAATAGATTAATAGGATTCAAAGTGAATCCAAAATTTGTGGGGATGGCTTCGGAGAAAATCGAGCGAACTGCAATTGAAATGAACAATGAGGATACAAATTTGAGGGAACATTCTTCTCCTCCTCCTCCATCGCAAAAATCATCCAAAACTCAAAATTTGGGAATCACAGAAAGATCTTTCTCTGCTGCAGGCGCCGCCTTCTTTTCAGTCATCATTGCCAATCCCCTCGATGTTGCCAAGGTGCCTTTCAATTTTATTCTTACACAGCGGAATCTCTCTTACATTGTTTTTTCTCTATCCTTTCTTCTTCCTAACCATTAATGAATTGTAGTTTTGATAGTCCAAAATTGTTTTCTTATGTTCAGTTTGTGTCGATACCTTTACGTGGCATTTCGTAACCTCATTTTTCCTGGTGTCTTATAGCTTTACGCTTTCTTTTTTCTTTCTTTTCGTTTGTTCGGATTAATTATTCGGAAATCATTCATGGACAGCAAGAAAAGGAAAAGATAGGGTAAATTATATAATATAATAGGAAGAGAGGCAAAGAAAAATTATAGGTGCTATCAGATGATTGATGATATACAGTAGTGTTTAAGTTTCATTACTTCTAATTATTGGTGTACTGTGATTTGTTTTGCCCATGTATCAGACAAGGTTGCAAGCACAAGCAGCAGGGGTTGCATATTCTCATCCACTCAGTAATATGACTAGTAGAATGGCTTGTTTTGGCCCAAATATGGTACGCAAGGAACATAAACTTTTGCTGTTTTGTCTGTCTACAAAACAAACTCTACTTAAATGCTTGTTTTGTCTGGTTGAATGATTTTGTTTTGTTTTAAATCCAACTTAGTTGGTAAAATGAAAAATTTATATAAGATTTTCCTGAATAGAGTTGTGCAATTAATTTGGCATTACCAATGTTATTCTTAGATGTTTGCTGATTTAAGGTGTTCTCCATCATGCCACCGGGCTGGAATCCAAGGAACAGTGTCCATCTGTCCTCCTGAGTGCTTTCGTTACAAAGGAACACTGGATGTCATCAACAAAATTATCCATCAGGTTCGTTTTCTTTTTTCTATTCTAAAACTACTTAGAAGATGTCATGTTAGAATATAAGAGAAAATTGTCAAAATATTATTATTTATTATGGAATGACAATTTGGTATTGCAGGAGGGAGTTGGTAAGCTGTGGAGAGGCACAAATGCTGGCCTGGTTCTTGCAGTACCAACTGTAGGTTAACATTTTGAATGAACGGAGATTTATTGATGTGTTAATAAAAACAAAATGACTCTGACATAACTTTTTGTGTGGTGAAATAAGGTGGGAATCTACCTTCCTTGCTATGACATTTTACGCAATTGGTTGGAGGATTTCACAGCTAAAAATGCTCCAACTACAGTTCCTTATGTACCGTTAGTGGCTGGTTCATTGGCGCGCTCTCTAGCTTGTGCAACTTGCTATCCTATTGAACTTGCTAGAACTCGTATGCAGGTATTTACAACATATATTTTCGCACCCAATGTGGGAAAGCTCTAGCTTTTTTCACTTTTTATATTCATCAAGTGTTTGTTTAAGTCACATTTTTCAATGTCATTATGCTGACTCAATGTTGTCATCATTATCATTGGCCAATTCCAATTTCTAATGACACTATTGTGTCTTTGTTTATTTGGAGGCCTAACAGTCTTACTATGTTTGAATCGGTGAAAGTTAGTGGACTAGAGTGACATCTTACTTAGTTTTTTGGATTGAAAAATTAGGATATATAAAACCTATAGGAACCTATTTCATGTTATTTAATTATTAATTATCTCTACAATTTAACAAAAAATTATGCTTTTAGTAATGATCATTGTTTTGTGCTTGTCGATTTTTTTCGTGATCATTCAACCTTCAACTTTCTTAGTTGTGGTTGGCCTATTGATAAGCTAAGTACGTGCTTTCACTATCCAATCTGTCTTGTTCTGCCAAATCTTTTTAATAACTTTATGATTAATGTCATTTCATTCCCATTCAAAAGATGGAATAGGAATTTTGGTTCCAATTTATTATAAAATATCTAAATAATAGAATCATTTCTTTGTTTTATTATGTTCTAGTCCCTTTCATCGTCCTGTGTTGCAGTCCTCCCTACCATGTCACATTTCATATTTTCAATAATCCAAACATGGACTAAAATTGTGTATTATTCTATTGTAACAAATGTTTCATATTTAATTTATTCTGTATGTTCTATTATATATTTTAATTCTTCTAAAAGTTAATAGTGATGTAATTAAGTTTTATGTTGACTTCAAGTTATATGTTCTATTCCACAAACTCTTTGGGTTCTGCTGATTTTGTTTGGAGAATTATGGGGTTTTGATTTATTGATTTTGGATGTAGGCATTTAAAGTAACTCAAATTGATAAAAAGCCTCCTGGAGTGTTTCAGACACTGCTTGGTGTTATGTCGCATGTCAAAAGCACAAATCATCCACAAAGTAATTGTAAGTTCTTAACATAATAAATTTGATTAGGTAACATCTTCTTCCAACTGCGACACGAGGCTATAAATATATATAAATTAATAAGGTAAAATGGTAAAAGAATTATTACATAATCATGGGATTGTTGATCATTTGATAATATATAGTGCGAGGTTATCGTCTTTTGTGGACTGGCATGGGAGCTCAACTTGCTCGTGATGTACCCTTCTCTGCCATTTGTTGGTCCACACTTGAACCAGTGAGTTTCTTTCATGAATATTCATTTCTTATTCTCTAGCTTTGTTTTGTAATGCCAATTACTGTTGCATTGCAGACTAGAAGAAAACTTCTTAGTTTTGCTAGACATGATGAGGCTAATGTGTTTAGTGTTGTTGGAGCAAATTTCGGAGCTGGTTTTCTTGCTGGAACTATAGCAGCTGGAGTTACATGTCCTTTAGATGTTGCAAAGACTCGAAGGCAGATAGAGGTTTCTGCTCTATTTTCTTAAACAACTATTTGAATTAATATATGTTTCATAAGTTGATCTTATTCTTATGTAATGTTGTAGAAGGATCCTATGAAGGCATTGAAAATGACTACGAGACAAACATTAATGGATGTGTGGAGGTATGCCATAGTTTGGATTATTTGTTTGAATTAATGAATGTGTTGATATAAATTGTTACTGATATGTTTGATTTAAACAAAATTTTCAGAGATGGAGGCTTGAAAGGATTGTTTGCAGGTTTTGGTCCACGAGTTTGTCGATTAGGGCCTTCTGTTGCATTAGTGATTTCGTTTTATGAAGTTGTCAAGTTTGGTCTGCATCGTCAACACTACAACACATCATCATGATTCAATCCTTCTTATTATGCCACCTTTCTTGCTGCAAAAACAAATTTTAATCGAAAGTTTTGGAGATTGATTGAGCAACATTAACTTTTTGGAACAGAATAGAATAGGAAAATCATCGGCATAGGACAAACTCTTAGGTTTTTTTGAGTTTTTCTTTTTATCCTTGTAAATTGATTTTGACAAGCACAAGTTTTGTTACAGTTGAGATTCTACTTATGAACTGATTGAAACTTTTTTGTTCCTCTCAAAAATCTCTAAATGTGAAAAAAAAAAATCTTAGCATAGTTTTTTTTATTATTATTATAAAATGTAAAAGATACACTTTGGAATATCCTTTTCATAGCGTGTAAGAATTGCCTGGAATACTATTTCTGAGAAACATAGGCCCAAACATAAGGAAAAAAAACAAAAATACTTTTAAAAATAAAATACAATATGATAAGTCTTTACATGTTAACCATGAATATACCAAAGCAATAAATTTTAGTTAGTAAAGTAATTGATAAATCAAGTAGTGATTGATTCACATATTGCATTTATAATTTCGTTTAATCAAAAATGTCAAATTAAAAATGCACATACCTTTGTAAAAAGTGTCTTATCATGTTCTAGAAGTTTTTTTTTTCGAAAACATTTTCTTTGTAAAAAATAAAATAAAATATTTGTGGTGTAAGCAAAACATGTTTGTGTTAAATGTGAAAACTTAGTTTTATGACGTGTGTGATTGTCTTTAAAAAAAATTAAAATTTTGCTTGAAAAACTTAGTTTGGTAGAAACAAGCGTGCAAACTTAATTTTAATGCAAAACTTAGATTTATTACAATTTTAACCCGAACCTAATTTACAAACTTTAATTAAGCATAGAAATCAAAATTATTTTTTCGTTAAATTGATAAAATGGTGATTTTGTCTTTAATCTTTTCTCTTGTTAAATCGATAAATTTGTGATTTTCTCCACACTTATTTTTAAGGTTTTCTGTATTTCAAGTCCAGCACATGTAATTTTAAACTCAAGTTAAATCCTTTCATCAAACTCCATGATAATCATATTACAAGCATGTCTTTACAAACTTTAAAATTGCTAGTAACTTATCCGTTTTCCTAACTTGTTATTTATTTTATAATCAAAATTAAATTTATTTGTAATTCAAAATAGTTTCTCCTTATAGTTGTTTGGTCTTAAACAATAGTAAAAAAGAGTTAAATACACCAAAACCTAATAAAACATTACCAAAATATAGCTTGACACAAATAAAAGAACTAATTAGTTCAAATAATCACATGTTATTCTCTAATAAAAAAATGGGTTGAATGTGTTGTTGTTTGCTAATTTTGAGTTAAAATTAAAATTAGTCTCCTTTCAAAACTTTGGTTACTACATTCCAAATATTTATTACATTTTTTCATGATTTATTCTAAAATTAATTTTATTAATTATGTGATTCATATTTTAGTTGATATATATATATATATATATATATATATATATATATATATATATATATTTTTTTCAGTTTCAAAAATAGAATAAAGCATTAAAAATATAAAAAAGAAACATTAAAATTCTCTTAAATTATAAAAAATATTATATAAAAAAATTATCCTGTAACCTTGAGGCGTAGGTAATGCTGTCATTATCTTTTTGCAGTAAAGCCAATTTTGATCTCCCTACGCAATCCACAATTTTACTTTCCTGTTTTACAAATGAAAAATTGGTTTCATATTCACAATTACTCTAATATTCAATTATACCGTTGTTTTATTTCTTTTATTTGGGTTTATTTGAACCTGAATATAACACATACATTTAGTGTACCACAAACAATTATGTAAATAAATAAAAGTAATAAGAATGAAAAACTGAAGATTGGATTAAAATTGTAATTCTTTTGCAAATTTAGAAACTCAGTGTTTCGGTTTTAAAATGAAGAGACTACCTTTGCGAAATGAACAAAAGAGAGACAAGAAAGGTATATATGAAGTCTTTTACATTTTATATTGTATTATGAAATTATTTGTTTCACCTCAAATATAAGGTAAGATAGCATGTACATTACTTAATCTATTATTTGGTGTGCATTAAACATCGTAACAGGATATTATAACAAAATAAAATTTGTTGTACTTAACAATAAATACATGAAATAGAAATAGAAAACTCTGCTTCATTGCTTCAAATACCAAACTGGTGTGGTATAAAACTTGGAACATAATGTCATTCCAATGTTCAAAATATCTGTCAATTAACCTACAAAGCTTAGCCACATTTCATCCATGTTATTATGTCTGTTATCCCAGAGAGTTTCGTGTTTCGTTTGTTAAGTATTATTTATTATCATTATTTAACATCTTTTATCTTATCTAAATGTTTGAAAAGAAAGACAAAGCGCAATAAGTAAATAAAAAGTAGTCAGAAATAGGATATACTCATTGAATTCTTAAGATATTACAATAAGACCCGAATTCGTTTAAAATTTATCCCTTCCTAGTCCTCCAATGCCTCTCTCTCTCTCTCTCTCTCTCTTTGCCAATGACCATCCATCAATTTAAAAATAAAGCAGTAGTCCCTTGATGACTTAATGCATTATATAGGTGAGCACCAAGGCCAGAAGCATAAGAACATATGCAACTGCTTGGTCAATTGTGGTGCCTGCAAAATACCAACAATTTATTAGCTATCTGCACTGTGCTCCTTCAAAAATCTTCAGTATTTAAGTATTGAAAATTGTTCACAGAAAAAGCAATGAAAGAAGAATGAAATCCAGAATAGAGAGAAATACCATCGCTTGTTGGGGCAGGAGCTGGAGCAGTGACTTGTGAAGAAGCCACACTCATGAGAGCTGCAATGATGAGGAAAAGGAAGGTAACCACCCTGAATGAAGCACTGGAAACGGCCATGTTTCTCTCTGCAGGTATGTCTTTCTTCTTCTTATTGATTTTCTTTTCTCTCTCTCCTTTCTTTTCTCAAACTTGAGAGAGAAAGAAAGGAGAGAGAAGACAAAGTAGCTAAGCCTGTGTAAGAAAGATGTTTGGGGTGGTGAGATTCAAGAGCCCTATCAACGCCCTTTTATAATGCCAATGCACTCTTTTCAGATGTGGAATGAAGGGTGCACCCGCACTTTCAGGGTTCTGTTTCCCTTTTCTTTCGTTCAATATTGTTACTAACAACATTTGGTCAAACCAACTCATACTTACTTAATATACGTTTCGTTTACCTTAAAACAACCCATTTGAGTAGTTTCAACAATAACTTCACAGTTTAATTGATAAGTATTGGAAATGTAAAAAAATTGGCCATATTAACTAGTTAGAATGACTTTCAAAATAATTATTATAAAAATTAATAAGTTCATCATTTATAATAATTGTTAATAAATGACAAAAATATATTAAACAACAAATCAAACTAGTTTAGCTGGTTTTCAGTTTTCTCCTTGAAATAAGATAGCTGCTGTTTCACATAGTTCGCAGTTCCATTATTTTGCTACACGTATTCTAATTATTGCCCTTAATTCCTTAAAATAAACAGAGAGGACAAACTAAGGATTTCATGTTGAGAAAAATAAAAATTGCGTACTTTTCTTTGCCATAATTACTAAAACTACGATAATAACTATAAAAGAGTAACAGTGGACAGAATATGCATGCACGTACAGGCACCATAATATTTAAATTGAAACAAACAAAAGACACACACACATAACTGTGGATCCTAAGACTGAACGAAGTTAAGGAAAGAAAGTGTTCTCTTTGTTTATGTAGATCTGGTATAGTTGCTTTGAGTAGCGAATGGCAAAGGTTCTGCATAGTTCAACTGCTGTGGGGTCATATTCTTGCAATTCCTTGACAGACTTCTTCAAACCACCACAAGGATCTCCATGAGTGAGGTACTCGGCCAAAGTGCTGCCTCTGTAAAAGCAAGAAAACACGAGAAAGAAACTGATATAAAATAGACTTTGAACTCACTAACTAAAATTGCTAGTTTTTTCTCCGAACTACTTTTCGAATGGTCTTTAACATCGGAAGATAAAAGATGAACAAAAATTATATTATTTGACTATGAGATGAGATTGCAAAGCAGAGGGGAGGGCAGAGTCTGCGTATGGCTTCTGAATGCACTCTCTTTTACTACATATTCTGTGTTCATTAATCAATATTGTTTCTCTCATTAACATCAGTTACTATCAGATCAATTCAAAGAAATGGGTTAACCCTGTTATGCATGCTAATTCATAAATGCAATTTTCAAAACAAAAATATGTCCAAATAAGATAGAACTAAATTAATTTTTAACTACATTCTAAAACTCTTTTCATTTAATTATTTAAAAAATAATAGTTTTTAGTTGTGCTCCCGGACTCAGAAAATCTCCAATGACGATCTAATGGTAATCTATGACTAGAGTATTTAAAATTGTGTTGTCCACGCTTTAAGACCTGAGGAGAATTTTAAACTTGGTCTGGTTGGCGGTTATTCGGATTATGTGAATCTCTTGTTATAGAGAATCTTATCTTCTCAACCGCCAATTCCCTCCAAAACAGGGTTCCAATTTAGAGAGATAAGATCCTGCATCAATTCACCCCGTCCCACCCCCACACAGAAAAAAGAGACAATGTGCAACTTCTACTCTAAAACAAACATAATATTTATGTTGTAGATGTCTCCAGCATGCGTAGAAAAACCATGAACCTTTTAGGAATCATACCATGTTAAATAAGTGCAGCATAGCCAACATTATACATTGTCAGTTATTATCTGTGCTTCTACCTGTTAGCATCAAACCTGCTGAATCCTCGCTGGTTAGTATACAATGTTCCCCTGCTCATCTGTTCCTCGGAAGTTTGCTGTTGATAGAGAGCACACACAGCCTTCATACACAATTCAGAATCTTTCCCAAAAGCTGCAAGCATATCAGCCTCAAATTCCCACTCCATGTGATCTTTCTTCCTCTGAATTTGTGATAATATCTTACTGAATTCTATGTCCTCATCAGATTCACCTCTTGCATCATCCATCTGATTATCTGGTACATCTTGTGAGTTACAGGAATCCGAGTTCACATCCCCATCAGATGCATCTTGTGATTTGCTTGATGCATCATCATAAGACAACTCATCAAGATCGTCAACAATAAAATCACTCAAGCCTTCATCTCCACAATCAGAGAAATCCTCTTGTGACTCCTCATCAACAGTAGTAGCATTTTTTGGATTACATTGTTGATGTTTGGCCTTACTAGATGTATACGATGTTCTACCTTCTTCACTTTTTTTGGCCAATTTTCTGAGTGGCTTTATACGCTGCCTAGGTGTTACTGTCCCGGTAACGTTGTACACTGCTGAAGTAGAAGCAGCTACTAAGTTATTTGTGTCACATCTGACTTCATCAGGTCTTACTGTCTGAATATGCATCCTCTTTAATTTACAAATCGGCACATCATCATCGTCACTTTCTGACTCACTTGAGACAACATTACAATTTCGTTTCCTCTTAGGTGTTACCACAAAAGGTAAATCTTCACCAGAATTCCTATCTTCCTCCTTGTTTTTGTCATAACTGCTAGACATCTTCTCATTTTCTGCAGGAACACACGATGTAACAAAAATATCTCTGCTACCCTCACTATCTAGAAAAGGGTGTTGGGCAACATTGGGTTCATCATCACTGTCAACGATATCAATTGCAAAAACAGAAGCAGATTCTGCAACAAAGGGTGCAGATAGAGCCATCGTTTTGCTGGGTTTCTCTCCAATCTCAATAGACTCGATAACTGGTTCTAGATGCGAACTACCACCAGTCCTAATCATACCACTTTCCTCGTTCTTTCCACTTTCTTCATGGTAATAATTGCCACCTTCCAGCTTCAACTGTGAGGCCCATGATTCCAGTTTCCGGTACCTGTCTTTCCAGACCTCAAACTCACTCTCATACTTTTTCTTCTCACATTCCAGAATACTGTTTTCAATCAATAGTTGTTCAACCTCATTATCACGTGTCAAATCAATAACCATGTCCACTTCTCCATCTTTTACATTGCCAACTTTTTTCTCATTACGCCCTCCACTAAACATCCTCAAAACTTCCACCTCGCCTTCAAGTGCCCTGAGTTTAGCCTCAAGTGCTTCACATTGCTCATCTTTCTTCTGAAGCTTAAACTCTAACTCGGCACACCTCATTTCATCTTTCTTGCTTCTCTCTTCCCATTCATTACATCTACAACTTTCTGACATGTTATTGATAACAACATTGAGGTTTGACATTTCTTTATCTACCTTCAATTCCTCTTCAACAACCTCCATCAAAAGGGATTTGCAATATTTTCGTTAAAGAAGACCTACATTCCTGTCTCAGAAAGCCTGCGTTCGTAATTTTTAATATGATTAAATCCAAAAATTATGATAATTAGAAATGGAAAAATCCACTTATAGTATACTGAGAAAGAGAGAGAAAATGCAATTTCTAAAACCCATCAAAGCGCGCTTGCAAAAACAAAAGAACAGAACTAAATCAAATGCTTTTTACTCTCTAGTTAAACCATAATTTGCCTTTAAAAAATTTGGGTTCCAATCCAATTTCATTTTTTCGTTGTTCATTTTTTGTTGTCTTGTTTTTTCTTAAAGAGTTCATATCTCATGTTCATGCTAGTATCGAGTCACACTAGTAAACAAGCCACAGACATGAACCAAAGCAAATACCTCTATTTTCTTCACGTATTATAGTAAAACTATATGAACGTAAGCTACCTTACAAAGAAACAGTGACTTCCATCCTGGGTTCAATTTTCGTTTTACCAAAAGGAAAATAGAAAAAAAATATATATTAAAAAAAGTAAATTGGAATAACTGCAGTGAACTTACATTAGAGTGTGCTTGGTCAGAAAAAGCTGGGAAATTTGGGGAATGAGTGTGTTTAGTAGAATGAACATAGTTAGGGTTTGTGGGGATTCTTTTGCCCTATTTAGAAGCATTCGAGTGACATTAGCGTGTGAATCAGACAAACCCAGTATAAAGAACAAAGAAACGTTGGTGAGAAGAACGAAAACTTTAACTTCGCGCGGTAACCGTAGACATGACGTGTAGCATCTCAACGGATCTCAGGCCCAGTAGCCAACATTGTAATGGGGTTGAGGCCAACTTCTTACTACACCTCCATAATTTCTTCATGCAACCTCCATACACTTAAAATTCTAATTGTACCCCTTTTCTAATTTTGAGTTTTGTAATACATAATTTAAAAATATTTCAGAATGTGTAATTTGAAATGCAAATATTATATTCTAAATTGTACATTTCAAATATAAATAAAAAATACATATTTCAGATTATATAATCAAAATACAAAATTTATATTTTAGAACATAAAATCCGAAGGATAAAATATAAAATATAATGTTTAACTTGAAATATAAAATTTATATTTCAGATTATACTATATAAGAAAAAAAATTATGTTATAAATTCAGTTTTGCATTCCAGTAACTATTAGATTAAATAAATGGTGATGATCCAGTTCTCGAAAGATGTTGTATTTCATTCAGGAATTTACGAGGCATGTATTTTATTGCACTTTCTTATGTATTACAAGCACAAGTTGTTTATTATTTGAGGGAAGAAGTACATATGAAACCCAAAATGAAGAAAAAAATAATAATTTAATTGGATTGTATATTTCATGTAAATATTATAATAGAAAATGTACTATTAATAAAAAAAAAATTGAGCGAGACATGTGATTGACAACGCATACAACAATTAGAGCTGTCAATTTAATTCAACTCATAGGACTTGGTTTTGTCCTCGTGAACTGAGACAATAAAGTGTAAGGGACTAAAAGACTTTTCATTAAAAAAGTCTACAATTTTGGTCCTAATCGTTTAGGTCATTTGTGGCCTGTCTAAGTCGTCAACCTAGTAATGTCGGCTAAATGGTAAAGCGAGTATAGGTCCGAAGGATAAAAGGGCCTAATTTTTTTTACTACTTATATTTTTTTATTAAATTAATTATAAAATTATGTTTAAGAAAAAAAGACCTCAAATTGTTTTTAGTACTAATTAATATACTTCTATTAAACTAATTATAAAATTATGTTTAAGATAAAAAAAAAGGCCTCAAAAAAATATTTGATTACTAAAATAGCTCTATTAAATTAGTTATAACTTTATGTTTGCAAATAAAATTTAATTAAATTATTGTTAGTGTATGTTAAATTTTATTGGTAATAATTATCTTTATTCTCTTATAATCAATTTGGATTTTATTTCCATCCTTTAAATCTCTTGAATCTCATATTGTTCATGTGTATCAATTTTTTCATCCTTATTTCTAGTTAATATGTTTTTTCTTTCTATTGGTGTTGTTATTTTTATTCTGTTTTGTATTTGTATTAAAAATAGAAATGTGTTTATTTTGCTTAGTTTTTTTTTTTGTGAACATTTAGATTTATGGATTTCGAGAGTATTTTTTTCATATATCTTGAGGAAAAACTGAATTCTTTTACAAAATTATTAATTAGATTATGGTTTAGTCTTTTAATAGATTAATTGGGGTATAATTCAAAGTTTAGTTTTTTGTAGAAAAATAATTTAAGTTTAGAGAAAAAAAAGACTTACTATCGAGTTTAGAAAAACAATATTTTTGTAATTATTTTTATTGATGATTAATCTTAAAATAAACAACTTTGCAAGTTTATAAAAAAAGTTGAGACTTAAAAATGAAAAAGAGACTTGAGACTTCAATATACTTATTTTCTTGACAATTAGAACCAGATTTTATTGTTTTAATTCATTCGTTTTATATATTTATCTTTAGTAGTGTTTTATATATTATCAATTTTTTATTTCATGTAAAAATATATAGATATGTCAACTATAAAATTTGAATAAGGCTATTCAAAAATTCAAAAGAAAAGAAGAATTGAGACTTTAATTACATAACAAAAAAAAAAGCAAATATCTTGTGTATTACACGGTGTGTAGATATTTCTTTTTTGAAAGAAAAATGCCTAAACCTTGAAAAATCTTTAAAACATGATAATTTGTTGGATATTGATAATTTGATTTAATTTTAGAATTAAATAACTTAAAGAAAAATTATAGGTTTGGAAAATGATAAACCAATTGACATTCTTAATCATATAAAAAGAATAATTTTGTTTCAAAGTGCATATGTAACATATAGAATAATGTTAACAATTTTAATGTCAGTTTTTCAACCGAAAGGGTATTCTCAAAACTAAAGATAATAAAAACTTATTTAACATTTATAATGTCTCAAGAAAGATTAAACATATTACTTCTAATATCTATTGAGAAAGAAATATTAAATGAGATTAATTATGAGAATTTAATAAATATTTGTGCACCAAAAAAAGCTTGAAAAATAAATTTTAAATAAAATGCCTCATTTTTTAAGTTTGCTTTAGGCCTCCCAAACTGTTGAGCCGCCTTTGCGGCCTGGATATGACCATCTTGACTTATCGTCCAGATAGGACAGTCTCGGGCGTCATCCGAGTCGACCCGTCTTAGTTGTTGACTCGGACTAACTGATTAGTCTTGATTTTCAATCTGGATTGGTCCAAGATGACACAGTCAGACCCAAAATATTGTTTTTAGGGATCGTAACCCACTTGAGAGGAGGTTGAATTTTTTTTTAATCCCTCATTTGAGAACCCTTTAATAGGAGGCTTAATGAAAAGTTGATCAGAAGTGGACCATGGACTATTAATTAAATTGACATCTCTAACATAGTGGCCATGAGATAAGAAGAAGATGAAGTTGGGAAAGACGAAAGAATTTGGTTTATATTATGTTTTTCATTAAGGGTAAATTGGACATTTCATTATCAATGTGGTGATGGAAATTGAAATCATGGAGGTGCGGGAGTTGGCCCGGGTTGAGTTACTGATACTAATTAATTTTTTATTACTATTTTTTAAAAATGTTAAATGATAATTTGAATAAAATGTCACGTCAATAAATTAATTTATGTGTTCAAAAACAAAAAACTAAGTTTGGATGAATTCAGTCTTATTAAATAAATCCAAACACAAAATCTAAGTTTGATTAATTAAGTACATTTGAGTTTCTATGTTAAACTTAGTATAATACATCGAGTCCTTCATTTCTTTTCAATAATAATAACTCATACAAATCACAATACTTTGTCCGACATCAATTATATATGAATCATCTTGAATGGACATACTACAATTTCTGTTTTAATTTTATTTCCGTCTTGGTACCCATGCATCAATGCAACGAAAGACTGTTAAATTTAAATTCAACACTATTGAGATGCTCAGATAAATTTATGATGGACCATGCTTCTGGTAAGTGAATATGAAACCAAACACATTTACACAATTATAAATTCCATGTCACTTCAAAAGGATGGTTGATGTGATAACACCAACACATGAAATGTCACCATAAATAAACAAATATTATTTGAGAAATATATCTGAACTTTTTTTTTTTATATTTTACGTTTATTAAAAGCCATCTGAATCTAACAATTTAATTATTTACTCATTACTATAGAAATAAATTCAAAATACTAAGAATTGCTGGATGCACACATATATGGACATCCCTTTCCCCCACATAAGTACTATGTATGTATTATCATTAATATCTGCTTTGTTGGATTCGAGATGAAATACCTAATTAATATATATATATATATATATATATATATATATATATATATTTGTATTTTATCGTATTATATTACGAAAATATATATTTTTGTAAAATATTATAAGAGTTCTACATTAGAGTAGAAAACAAACTATAAATTTAATATTTTTTCAGGATATTTATATAAGTTCTCCTTGAGTAAATATTTCAAAGAATATTTTTTGAAAATTTATCAAACAACTCTTGGTGAGCATGTTTTTCAACACATAAATTTTAACAAACTCAATATACAATAAAAATTGTGGGACCTAAAGATTCAATCTTGTTTTATGTTACATATCAAATCATACTTCATTTTTTCTGATCTATGGTATTAAATATTATTTTTAAAAGTTATTAGGTAATTGAGTATTTATTATTGAAAATATTGGTACAATCACAATTTTTTTTCTTCAATATATCATTTATTTATTAGCCTATAAAAGAGATTACTCGGTGATATTAAGTACGTATGATATATTTTTAAGTTTGACTTATGAATATCCTAATCTAAAACCAGTTACTTGGTAAATATTTCATTGAACCCATTATGACCCTTGCCTTTTCGTCTCATACTATATCAAACTAGGAGCTTCACTATGTTTGAGTGAGTCTTGGCCTCTCTTAATTTGACGTGAAACTGAAATTCATCCTTATTTGAAAATTTGATACATTTTTTTTCTCAAACTTTAAAAACTAATTAATATAATTCTTTTAACATAATTAGGTTAATTTTTATGTATTAAAAGCGTTTCATGTTAATATTTGAGTTGTTTAATGTGTTTGACATGTTCTCGCTTAATGTCACTTGGAAAACACGATTGACATGTAAAAAAATCAATATATTTAGGTTAAAAGGACAATTATCCATTTATTTTAAAAATTTGAAGATCAAGATACCAAAGTTGCAGACAAGGAAAAATTTCAATTTTGCATTAAATTTCAGAGATTAAAAACATGTTAAACTTTTTTTTTAATATATATAAGTTAATATATAAATAAAAGTATTTAATTTTACTTCATTTTTATTATTATTTGATATATTTTTCATAGAAATATAAAAATGATATTTAAGTAATACAGAATAAAATAAAATAAAATATGAAACAAATTAAAAACTTTAAATAAATAATTGGATCATAATCACTACTATAAATTCTCATATTACATGAAATTTTTCTTGCAAATATATTAGAAAAATTTGCAAAAAAAGACTTTTTTCTACCATTTTTTCCAAGAATCTTAATTGGCAGGTAATTCCTTTGTGGATAATTATTTTCTACAACATTATAAAATTTACAAGTATTTCCTTCAAAATATTTTACAAAAAGTGTTTTAGACAAAATATTTTACAAAAAAATCGTAGCAATTTCTTGCAAATTTTTTTTTACAACAAAATTTGTAAGTATTTCTTACAAAAAAATTTTCAAAACACAATTAACAGAACATATGAGTTTTTTTAGTGGTGAATATTACAAACAAATAAAAAAATATCTTTAAGAAATTGTTTAATTAATATTTAAAACCGTGAAAAAAACGCATACATATATACTCATTCTATAAAAATTTATATCAATTAGATATAAGATAAATATTAAAATAAGGAATAAGATAAAGGTAAATGCTTCACACGGTTTTTTTTTATCGTCCCTGTTTTTTTTTTATCAGCAAAGAATAAAATTTAATTAAGTAGAGCATTTGAGGGGTGTTCTAACCCTTATACAAAAAAACACAATCTGTAAGTGTTGATGCATAACTTAGCAAGAAAGAACCATCAACCAAAACCTACCCAAAACAAAGAGGTAGCCTTAATATATCACCATGACACTATACAGAAGACTCTGCGGTATCTATGAAACTGTTGACATTCATTGTCCCTCCCTGTTAAGCATCCATTTTATTAATTTTCTCTTCTCTCCATTTTATTAATTTTCTCTTCTCTCTTTCAGTAGACTCAAATAATTCTTCATTGAGATATGTTAGAAAACTTACTGACTTCAATCAAGGAAGTGAAATAGTATTAGGTTTCAAATGTTGATTGGTGTAATATTTAGAAAATTTGTATTAATATTTTTTATTAAATAATATTTACTAGTTTTAAATATATATGTATTATTTGTAATAATGAAAATTATATTCTATATAAGTTTTAAATAGATACGTCCTTATAATATTCTTATATAATTTTTAATTAGACATATATACCTACCTTTTTATACCTCAGTAAATAACATTCATATTTTTGTTTTGTTTTAAAAATATTATGTTACGTAGATCTTCTTTTATTCTTTAAAACTTTTATTTTTATTTTTATAATTCTTTTATTTAAAAATAATATAGTATATTTAATAATTAGATAAAGTGTGATCATTTTATTAAAAAAATCATTTTAAAGCAAGGAATTCTTGTGGTGATTTGATATGAAATGTGAGAAAGGTAAATCCTATTTCTCCATATATCTTTTAGAGCAACAAATAAATAAATAGATAAGAGTGTCGGAGTATGAGATTTGTTAGTTTGCAAGAAGCATGTCTTTCTATTTAAAACCATTGCTGTCTCGAAACATATACAAATTTAGAGGACCTGCGTACATAGTACAGAAGGAAACGTTAAAGGACCCACGCTGTCTAGGCGTTTGTCCTCTTCAGAATTGAAAGTGAAAGTTACATTTTTATTGCAAAATTTACGCTATATCAAACAATTTTTACACATAGCAGAATCAGTTCCTTTTATTAGTGTAAGATCTCTTGTAAAGAGTAAAGTAAAGACATTCCATTAGATTATATTTTCTAGAAATCATCAAGCATATCTCCATAGGCTATTACAAATCTGTGTATATAAATATAATGTTGCAAATTACATTCAAAGTTGTTAACTCTCGATAAACAAGAGAGAGTTCTAAAAAGGGTGTTCACGAAACAAGGGGAAAGGATGGAAACAGTGAAAGACCCCTTAGGTTTGAAACATTCCATGGCTAATCTAAACAAGCAAAACGGCAGTTATTTCAGTAGTCGCTTTCACAAAAGGAGAAAGTTAATAATATACAATGTTTTTTTGTTTGATTTGAAAGCCATGTTTGCCTCAATTGCTTTCAAACTATAGAGTACACATTTTCACACAAGAAAAACTTAAACAAAACCAGTTTTACTCCATTTATTAAGAGTAATACAAAAGTAAAAACACTTTACTGTTTTATTCTAACCAAAGCAGTGTAAGATTTTGATTTCTTTTAGTCTCAAAATAACTGAGCTGGAAGCTCAAACAACTTTGGGCCACACATTTACTCTATCACTCCCTGTTGGTTTTGATGTAATTAAGAAACATGTACTGATTAAGAAGAAGTGGCGAGGTCCACCCACTTTGTCTCATCTTTGTTAACTATGTAGAACAATATTTGTTCTATTAAGTGGAAGGTGGCACGTGAAAATGGCAGGTTCCTTTTTCTTTTTAAAGAAAGACCTAGAGGTTATTGATTTATGTAGCTACTAATAGACTATAAAACACACGGATGCATACTTTTTCTCTTCTTCTACTTCTAGGGTGTTCTAATGCACTTTTATAACGTGACTTCTTCTGACTACTTTTTTTTTTTTGTGTAACTGTTGTTGATAGTTGCACCACTTCTGATCAGCCATAAATAAGCATGTCCAATGTTCATTGTTACCGTTGCCAGAAAAAAAATTTACTCTGTTATTATTTGTTTATAAGGACCAAATAATTCTCCACCTCTTTACAGTTCTTTCCCCTAAAACTCGTATTCATGTTTAGAATTAAAGTTCATAAGTACAATTGTGTACGTAATTGTAATGTCTTCCGAAAAGGACACTGCATGTAGGTGACTTGATCCTCGCGGATTAATGATATTTGTATGATTTATGAATTTGTATAAAGTGTTGTTTGTACTCACTCAACATATATAACACCTTGCACATATACTAGCCTGCAGTTTTTGACATATAGGATGGATAGCAGAAGTTGATAAAACGTAGACGTGAAATGAAGTTTTACAGAGATGAAGTGAGTGTGAGTGGTTAATATGTGATGAAAATGGTTTTGTGTTAGTATTACATTAATATCTCCCGACAATCATATGTCGGGAAATTAATAAACATGGGAAGGAGGGTTGCACCGAATATAGGCTCCAATAGTCAAAGGGAAGGGGATGGAGACATGGCATCTAGGATGGGGTATGGAAATCTAACAGAGAATCAAACCTGTGGGACTCATTTTGGGCTCAAACATCCATCCCATTATGAATGCACAATTACCAAGAACCCTAACAATTTATTTGATTTTCATCACCCCACTATCAACAAATACCGGAGAGAAAGATGAGAGGTTTAGGTGAAAAAGCAGTAATGTTTTGCTCATACATTTCGTGGGTGGTCATCAATGTGCACTCAGATTGGGAAATGAATGAAGTTTTCTAAGAAAGGACCCGGCCTATTAACTTCTTTTCATTGTATATGTATATATTTCAATTCATGTTTTCAAATTTTGTCCCACTTTCCCATTTATGTTGTGTTGCAGGCCCATAAATGATCGAGATAGTTATATGCTTGAATTTAAGTGGGTATGTACAAAGATGCTCACTGGCTTATCTAGATCCGCGTAAGCCTACCAAATCTCTAACCATGGAAATCAAACAAAATAACACCATTAAATCTTACTCTGCCAAAACAATACTATCTTATGCCATATCTCTAATCCATGTACGCTTTATAGCACAATCTTATACTTACTATCGCCTTAATTAACAGTTCATTTTAATGGTGTTTAAAAAGTTTAATAAACTAAACTCTGTAAGAACTAAGCTTGTTTGAGCTTATCTAGAAAACAGTTTGTCCAAATCGGAGTGCTTTTCGGTTGGCAACCGTTTTCTCAAATTTAAACTGACTTGTTTGGAGTTAAATTGTATGTTTTTTTATTCATATATTGTAGGTAGAAGAATTTATTCTCCTCTCTAAAACTAATCAGTTTTTCTGGTTTAGTTTCTTAAAACAATTCAGTTTAGGTTTAACAAAACGCTTCAGATGAATCTTTTTGACAAAATCAGTTTAGTTTTTATAGATATGTTCATTTGGTTTAGCTCAAGTGTTTTTTCTATAACAACCCTAGTTTTTTCTTTTGAACAGCAAGCCTTAGTTTATTTGTTTGGTAATGCAGATGGTTTAACACTATGCGTATGTAACAATTCAGGCGTGTTATTAGCTAACGTTATCATTTGATCTCTCGGAGCAGTATATAATTCGGCACATTTTTGTTTGTGATAAATGATATTGTAAATGTTACCTTGCATACCAGGAAACCTTTGCATTAAGTCAATGTATAAAAGACAACACGTATACGTAAGAACAATTCCATCACATAGTTGCAATAATCAGTTTTTTTTTTTTTTCTGCGAACTTTCTGTCAGATATGAAATCATTAATTCCTGATCCCTCATCAAATTACTTTACACTGGACCTTTTCCACCCAGTTTTTCCAATAAAAGTGCGAATTTCAACTAAACTCGCGCATTTACCCATGCACTTAACTTGTATTAGAATCTGAAGCAAATTTTTGAAACTTGCAAAGAACCCGGCGAAGGTTTGGTGATTGCATGCCATTCTAAAAAGTGATGTTCTTTATTAATCAACACAATTGAAGAGCAAGTTATGAAAAAGAGTATAGTGATTAAATTAAGAGCGGTTTGGCGTCATCTGAAACTGAGAGAGAGAGAGAGAGAGAGAGAGCAATGGTGGGTTGTTGAGGGTGGTAAATGTGAAAATTGATGTATGATACCAAAAATATGGACGCATTTGGAGGAAAGTAAATGTAATAAAACAAAAAATTTGGAGCCCGCAATTTACTTTAATGAAACGCACTCCCATGCTTCACTAGCAATTACTGCTGCCTATTTGTCACAAAGGTGGTACCAGCCACCCTGCCACAGAACAACACAGTGACCCCGCATAGCAGAGAAGAGAAGAGAAGAAAAAAGAGAGAGGTGCTTCAAAGTTGCAAACGGATCATCGTAGACACGGAGATGCCGTGTCTAAACATTGAAACCTACCATCATTGTAATTATTGTTCCAATATGGAACTCCGTAGAGACGAGACAAGTTGCAGATATTTGCCTCTCTACTACATCTCATCACTACCATCTGCAACATCCATTTTCCTGCCACCTTCCTTATTTATTAATTTCTGCCATCTATTATTTCTCCGCTTTGTCCTCCGTGACATCATCTATCTCTCTCTCTCTCTTGTTACCACATTTGCCTCTCATCTTCGTAATTGCTACCTCTAATACCACGCATCTATGTTCAGAACTATGTCATCTTCTTTTCGTATCTATGCATAGATCAGTCCTCTGAAACAATATCAGAACCAAGTTATAAACAAAATAACTGACCATCTTCTTAAAGTAGATTCATTTCTCAATCACTATTTTCCTTCTCTGAAATTAATATATGCGCTTGTGGGGCAAGCCAAATTGCTCTGCTTATTCATTCCACTTGCTCATCAAAATTCCTGGTGTGCCAGTTGCACTTTTTTTGTTTTCGATCATACACGTAACATATACTACATGCACATGATACTATACAAGTACACCACACAGTTTTCTTTACAGATTATAACTTTACTGATAATGTTTCTAGTAGCGTTGTCACTGAGTAAAACACCCTAAAGTAAATACGAATAACCAAATAATTAGCATGGAGAGATATTCATGGAATCAATTAAAAAATTAAATAGTCTACTGTGAAAAGAAGAAGAAAACTTTGTTAGAACCTTTTAGCATCCATTAGATTACACTGTGAAGAAGTGACGTTGAAGTTTTGAGGAGCATATCTTAATTGAACGTTGTTGAGCTTGACCCAACACAGAGCCATGGGTCTACTGTTCATGAAACAACAGTAGGATCATTTCATAGCTGCGAAGATGCGACAAATTTTTAGTTACTTCATCTGTGTCCTACTTTTTTTAAGGAAATATTGCATGGACCACTCATGCTATTCAATACTTACAATAAGAGTGAGGAGGATAATCAAAATGTTAAATGAGAGAATAGAAAAAGTTAACGTGTTGTTCTATGTATTTATATTCTTATTTATAATAATTGACATACCTAATACATGTCATAGAAATGACGTTCATACAAATCTAAAATAGTCAGTTATTTCAGAGAATAAAACTAGTTATCGTTGTTACTATTGTTGGAAGAATAGCCAATACCAACCAATTTCAACAAATTATTCATTTTTTTAATCTCACGTGTACAGGTTAAATATTTCTTTACCGTCATTATATTAAAAAAAAATTAAGCAACTTTTTAAAGTAATGTGGTTCTCTATTTCTTTTTTGGATAACTCGATTCTCTTATCGATGAATACAAATTAACTTATCAATGAGAAATAAAGCTTTTGAAAATAACTTTAAAATAATTATCTTTATTCTTTTATTTATTTTATTGCACGTCAACAATTAATGATGAATTATTTTTTAAATTATTAAATTAAAAAAGTATTGGGATGAAAAAGAAGGCTCTTTTAATGAATAAGTTACCCCTTTTCTTTTATCAATATATATACTTGTCTATGTAGAAAACGACTATTTATTTTTATTGAAATAAAATAATTAAATTATTTTATTAATTCATATTTTCAAATAAGATCATGATATAAATGTGAACTTTGACATCCCACGTCATAGTAACAAAATGGAGTCTTGGCCCCAAACTTTTTTATATTTATATAAATTAACATATAACTTAAAATATTTTTTTAAAATTTTAATATATTTTATATATTTGGTATCCAAAATTTTTTATACACATATAGGGATATCAATGGGGCGGATAGAGTAAAGGTAGTAGCTCCTTATACAGATAAATATATGTCTCGTACCCCTACCCATATCTGTATGGATATCCGTTATGCGGGTTTTCGCATATTTTTTTAATATCCATGGGTACCCGCATGTATTTACAAAAGAAAATTTTAATATTTAACAACATATTTTAACCATAAATTCAAATAAAAATACAATACATAACATTATTAAATTTCAAACAAAGTGAAAATAACCCATTTAAATAGGGTTGAATAACAATTTACAAATAAATGTAGATTTTTTAAAACCAATTGACAAAAAATAACTCATTCAAAATCAATGTGTTAGAGTATAGCGGGTTCGAGTATCCACATATACATATACTATGATATTCGTACTCACCTCATTAACATGAGGGTATCAAAAATACAAAAAATACCCGTATTCGTTACAAGTGGATATTCATTTATAATATTCATTTCCTACTTGTTGCAGGTTTTATCCGCGGATATCCGTGGATACTAATTTTTTTTAACATCCTTATACATATCTATATAAAAAATTTTGCAAACTAAACAATTTTAACATAAAAAAAAATATTTGTTGAAGATTCGCAACTACAAAATCCATCAATTATTTCTCATCACATGAAAATTTATTAAAAATAATAAATAAATAAAAAAAGCAAAAGACCACAGTAAACCCCATAATAAAAATTGCATCTCAGAAACATAGGTAAACTATATTATTTAAAAAATAATATAAATAAATTTATTAATTCATATTTCAAAATTGAAATAGTATTGAAATTATAGGTATTTGATAACTAACATTTGTAACAATACGAAATTCAACTAAAATTGCATTATTTACAATATTTAAATTTATAGTTTTAATATGTTCAATTTTTAAATTTTTATCGTTAAAATTTTTATATTCATCATCATTTGTAGAGCTAGAATATTTTAAACTAAAATATTTTATCTGTTAATACAAATATGTTTTAATTAAATATATTAATGATGGTATGTATTATATATATTTTTAATATTAATATAATATTATAATTGTATTAATATTGACCGTAGACAACTAGTATAAATGGGATGTGAATTATGATGTACGAATATGATACGTATATCAGACACGGACTTATATGATATGTCTATGTCGATAAGTTTATTTTGAAAATAATAGGACACGATACGTGATAGATACGCGATATATGAATATTGAAAAATGGGTACAATAATTCTTAAAAACATAATAAATATATGACTGTTATTGTGTTAATCCAAATTAAAACAATATCTACTAAAGTTATCAACATAAAAAATATAAATTATTGTCATCATAAAAGTACCAATGTAGGAAAACTCTTAAATAATGACCAAGTTTAGTAACAAAAAATATGTTAGAGAACAATTTTCTAATTAGAGATTATAGACTAATTATTTTGGTAGTCAAAACTTTGGTAGCTAATGTTAGTGACCAATTATTTTGGTAGTTAACATCTTGATAACTAATGTTAGTGACCAATTTAGAAATCAATTCATAATAAAAATCATTTTAATTATCAATTTAGAGACTAACTATAATTTTTTGGAACTATTTTAGTTGCCAATAATTTTTAGTTTTTAAATTGATACTTAAATTGCTCACTATATAGTGGCTAATTATTTTTGTTACTAAAATTGATCATTATTCAAAAATTTTCTTGTACTGTACTACGATTTTACAAATTAGATATCCACTGATAAGTATAGTAAGTATTGATAAGGTATCCTAAAGTATCAGATACAGATACGTGTCGGACACGAATACGTGACCCAATTTAAAGTATTGGTGCATCATAGTCTATGAATAATTATTTTCACTATACACTACTAGAAATTCTCATATTATATGAGATTTTTCTTACAAATTTGTTAAAAAAAATTTGCAAGAAAATACTTTTTTCTGCAATTTTTTCTAAGAATTTTAATTGACAGGTAATTCCTACGTGAGTAATTATTTCCTACAAAATTATAAAATTTGTAAGTATTTCCTACAAAATTTGTTGTGAAAAGTGTTTTATGCAAAATATTTTGCAAGAAAATTGGTAGCAATTTTTTGCAAGTATTTTTCATAACAAAATTTGTAAATATTTTCTACGAAAAATTTTTCAAAACAAAATTGACATAAAATATGAATTTTTTTTAATAGTGATATAAGAAAAATATATAACATTTCGAATAATTAAAATAAATAAATAAAAGTTTATTTATATGATTTTTCAAATAATTATAATTATTTAACCCGTCTGATGCGTTATTGTTTTCTTTGAAACGTATAATTTGTAAATTGAAATGTCTTAATTTGATACTTAATTATATATCATATCAATCAATATTAATTTGAATACATTTACAACATATAGGATAAAATAACATAATTTTGAATCCTAATAAATTTTGATTAAATTATTTTCACATAACGTCTCTATATTTTCCTTATTTATTACAACTAATATATTTTTTTATGATTACAAAATATTAAATGCTTATCTCAAGAAAAAAGAGCTATAAGAAAACTTAATAATTAGTAAAAACACTAGTATTACACGTATCTACAATTCATCTTAGGACTTATGAAATATAAATTATCTGATAGTGATTAAAATAAATTATTAAGTAATATTTGATTTTAATCTTTCACATTTAACTTAATCGGCTGTATGTTATAAATAATTTAGAATAATAATATAAATATTTTTATTTACACCATGGCTGTAAAATAAACTAACTATTTATCATTTCAAATTTGAAAATATTTAAACTCAATATAAAATAAATCATTTTAGAAGTGTTAAACATAGATTTCTTGCATAATTGTATACACATTTAAAAAATATATGAAGTATTTGCTGGTCAATAATCAAATATATATCCCATACATGACATAAGTTAGACGATAGTTATAAATATATTGAAATATCAATCATTACCTTCTATAGTTATTTATAAAAAAATATGAATTTTATACATACATATATATATATATATATATATATATATATATATATATATATATATATATATATATATATATATATATATTTTAAAAAAATATTATTCCTTTTATTGAAAGTTCTTTCCAGTATAAACCATCTTATTAAGAGGTGAATAAAACAAGTCTCTCTTGAAGTTTAAAAAATTGGCGCCTTCATTTAAAGCCTACATTGCTATCGTTTTTAGATGTCCCATACGAGCGTTTGTAGTTTTAACGTTGGAGTGTCGAAATTTAGTTATATATCATTTAATATATCTCACAATATAGTTAATTTCAAATAGAATATAATAGTTTTAGTTTTTTATTTTATATGTTAGTTGTAGAAATTATTTTATGTTAAGTTATATAAAATAGATATATTCACTCAATATACATGAATAAGTTAGTTAACTCATTTTGTATATATTTTTATTTTAGGGATTGAAAAGCTCCCATCCCATCCGATTTATATTTAATTTATCTTAATATATTCATTTTATCATAATGGGATGGGACCGCATTTTTTTTTTCTGACAATTTTTGTGGTGATGGTAGATACATTTCTAGAATGACAGGATAAATGAGGTCCGCTGATGTCTACGTTCATATATTATCTATATTTATTATTTGATACATTTCTTTAATTGACTAATTACTTCAATTTGTTATTGAACGAGGTATAATTATCCACACGATATTTTTGGGTTACTTACTAAAATGTCTGCGCTTGAAGAGCTACTTTGATTAATGTATGCTAAGGTAAGATAAAATAAAAATGGATTTAACTTTACATAATTTTTAGTCTCGTGTATGCTAAGAAAATAAAATTCTACAAAAATTAAGAAACACAACAAGAATTTTTTTTAATAATAAATAATTTTAGTAATAAAAAATAATTAAATATTAACGTGATCAATTTAGATATCAACACTAGATAATTATTAATAATTAAAATAATTTTAAAAAATTGTAATTAATTTCTAAATTAATAATTAAAATTAAAATTAGTCTCTAAATTAGTGAATAAAATACTTTTTATTATAAATTATTATAAATTAATCACTAACATTAATTATCAAAGTTTTGATTACCAAAAGAATTAATATCTAAATTAGTTTTTATTTAAAAATTGTTTCTAAAATAGTATTTAAACATGCTTTTTTTTACTAAAATTTATCATTATTTAAAAAATATATATATAATGAGAGCCATACAGTTTCAAAACCTCCGGGCATGATGAAAACTAAAAGATTTTGATGCAACTTACTTTTATCTACATCTATATGGATAACTGAAGGAGAAAATTTAGTTTCACAACTTTGAAGGTGTCCCCACTTTTTAGAAAGGATAAAACACTTTCAAATGTCACCAGTTGTTAATCATCGAACCTTTTAAGCGGAAGAAAAAAAATTGTAAAACTTGAGGAAAATTTGCATCTAGTGATTTTTTTCTTTTTCTTTTTTAATTTTGCATGTCGAATTGTCCCTTCGATATATATATTTGTTTTTATTAAGAAAAAATAATATTAAAACTTGGGAATCTTGAGAATGTTGGTTCTTTATGGATGCTTACCAAAGTTCCAATTGAATAATGCGAAGAAGAAACAGCAAAAATAAAAAAAAAATATATTATAAAGAATAAAAGATTATTTTTGGAGTTAACCCGCAACCCAATGGTCTTTTGGGTGTATGAGGAAATTAGTAACTTGGGTTATTATATATCATTGGAAGGTTTATAATTTTTTTTTTAAATATTTGAGAATGTTTACATTTTTTAACAAAAAAAATTGCATGAGAAGGATTTGTAGTTTTGTTTACGAAAAATGCAGGAGAAAAGTTTGCAGTTTTGAAAAGATTATATGAAGGTTTGCAATTTTGGCAACAAAAATTGTATGTTGAGTATTTTTTGTGTAGGTCTTGAGGTGCTGAACCACTTTAAATTTCTTATGTGCTTTTATTTATATTTTTGTTCTTATTTGTGAATGTTCTTCGCTTGAATAAATTATTTTCCTATTGCGTGATCTTCAAATAGTCTGTCAAAGCTTATGTTCTAATCAAAGGAGGAAGACAAGCCATAGTGACCATAATCAACGTTGAGTGTTGTGCCTTTGAAGAGAGGTTAGTCTTTATCATTATTTTTGTGTAATGACTTCATTGATAAATGTATTGTTGTGTCTGGCTTGGCTGAGGTCGTGTTAGTAATGGATTCTCCTTGAGTATCGATCAATTGTCAACGACAATGATGTAGAAGGTGCCAACAACGAATTTGATGTACAAGGCAATGAAGGTTAATGACGAGAAAAGACAGTCGTCATCAATGAATTTGTGCACACAAGAATGAATTAAGGAGATCAATTGGTACATTGACAAATGTTTTTTGCAGAACATGTCAGACTTTTGGTGAGGGAGGATATGTTAGTCCTTTAGTGGGTGTTTGCCAAGGTCTCACACAGGATAATATGAAGTAAAGAGCAACACAAAAATATTATAAAAATAAAGAGTTATTTTTGGAACTATAACCACAATTTTCTTGGGTTTATGTGGACTTGGGTAGTTGTATGTCATTGGAATGTTTTTAAATCGTTCAAAAAAAAATTATTTGAGAAGAGTTTACAGTTTTTTCCACAAAAAATATTATATGAGTTTGCAGTTTTATTCATAAAAATTGCATAAGAAGGATTTGCAGTCTTGACTAGAAAAGGTTGTTTAAAGGTTTGCAATTTTTATCAGAAAAATTGCATGATGACTAATAACACTTTTGTTGAGTATTCATGGATGTACGACTTGAGGTGTTGAACTACATTAAATTTCTTTTATGTTTTTATTTATATATTTTTTTTTATTTGTGGGTGTGTTCTCATTTGAAGAGATTTTAATAAAGGGAGGAAGACAAACAAGGTTGACTAAATAAGCAATCAATTGCCTTTGTGAGCTCATTAGGAGTTATAAGGAGAATGTTGATGTCATCTACATAAACAACAATTATGACAAATTCATTTTCTAATATTTTTATATAAATACAAAGACAAATATATCAAGTATAAAATGGGTATTAGAATTGGTCTTCATAACATTTTATTTGAGTTTGATTGTAAAGCAATGTGATAAAATTATCAAGTGTGGTTTCTTCGGAGTTAAATAATATTATGCAACCAGCCTTAGTCTTAGTCTTAGTCTTAGATCATGTTCAATTGCAAAAAGATCAAATAGTGATAATGATGGATAAATTTAGGTGAATTGAATGAATTTGAAAGTAAAATTTCTAATAGTTTGTAAAAAATTGATAGATATGATAGAATAAAAAAATATTTTAATAGATTAAAACTCATTTGTCTTTATAGTTAAAATAAATATGTTATTATTATTATTTTATTATTCATTGTTATTAATAAAATGTAAAACCAAAACATAATCTTTTCTTCCTCTCACATGGAATCAGTTTCAGCGCCGATGGGAATTGGTTCCCTTCTAGTTACTCCTTCATCTTCAACCACAACCTTTATTCCAAATTCATTTCAAGCCAATAACTGTTAGGTTTACATAAATAAAACATTACGATACTTGAATTTCTATTTATTTTAGTTGAATATATTCTTTTATTCGATTTTTTGAATTGTTTATTTTACAATAATGGATGATAGTCACAATAGAAATTTCAAGGAACTTAGTAATGAGACTTGAACTCAATAAGGTAAAACATTGACACTACTCTTAACCCAAAACCTTAAATATTAAGACAATGGATTTATGGGTCTTTAAATTATTATATAGTGCTCTACTTTTTCATTTCTAATCAATGTAAGAATTAGACTCACACTTGAATTCTTAACAATAACTCACCTCAAATACATGAAGAAAACTTGTTTAAATTTGAAAATAAAACTGTATTTGTATATGTATCACCCTCATATCATCTCACTTAAGGAGATTCAAAATATTTGAATCTCGTCATCCTCTTCTCTCACTCTCAAATCCAACCATCTGAATGTCATTCTCACCCAGAAATTAATTCTCACCATTTCGCTCACACGAGTAACTCACCCACACAACATTACAAATTTGTCAAACTCAAATGTGAATATTATGTTGAGGCCAACAAATCTACCAAGTGTGTCATGATTGTATCCCAACAACCATGGTTTTAAATATATACTGTATGTATTTTCTCGTTTATAACAAAGAAAATTTGTATAAAATGTGAGAATAGAATATTAAGAATATCTCAATCCATAAATAAAATAATCTTATGTAAGATTATGTATTTAAATAATATTTTTTACAAGTTATATTTATCTATCTTTCATTATGAATGAAATTGCGAAGTTTTTTCTCCATTGTGAAAACATAATACAAGGATTAGTTTGTAGCCGTTAAATAGAGAGTAAAGTAAAGACCTCTCTGTTTTAAGAATTTTGTTTTTATTTTCATTTCTTGTGTTTATTATTAATTAAAAACTGTCTTTTTTTTTCGGTAAAAATTTTGTATATAAACATTGGAAATAATAAAATTCTTTTTCGTAAATTCCAGTTCGAGCTTTCAAAAGTAGAAAATAAATAACTTTTTATAGTTGATAAAAAAAATAGCTAAGAAATAAAAAAACAGGACCTAATTTTTATTATATATTTTTCTTTTGATTGATGAGAAGAATAAAATAAGTATTTGTTTCAATTAGGTGTTATTCTCTGATAAAATCTATTTATTTCAGTGGAGAGAAAACCCAGAACTATAGTTCTGTAGGAGGAGAGAGTAAATACAAAGAGGTTCTGAATGGGAAACTGGATAGCTATATACGCACATTTGTTATTGGTTTAATAAATTTAATTAATTTTAAGTTGATTATAATACCTACAAGTTGTAAGTTAATTTGTGAAATAATTTTAAAATGTAGTTCAAGTATATCACAAAGCCAGCTAAAAGCAGAAGTTGACGAAATTAAAGAAGGATAATAACAAGAAAATCTTTAATTAAAGATTAATTTTAGTGACAAAAGTATCTTTAGAGATTAATTTAGAAACCAATTTGTAGTTAAAAGCTAATTTTTTTTGTAATCTAAATTTTGATAATTAATATTAGTGACCAATTTATATATTAATTTATGATGAAAACTATTTTAGTTACCAATTTAGAAATTAATTATAATTTTTTATTCATAACATAAACTATTTTAATTGTAAAAAAAAATTAGTTTATAAATTAATATCTAAATTAGTTATTAATTGTTTTTAGTCACTAAAATTAATTATTATTTAGGATTGTAGTGTTATGTCTTGGTTAAAATTTAAAACGGTATGAATATGTTAAAAACACTAAATAAATATGTATAGTTTCATTGGTATAAAGAATAAAAAATTAGTGAATGAAAATTATAAGAATAAATAAAAATAATTGGAAGATAAAATGAAAGATAAAAATGCTTGGTTGACGAAACATATAGAAGACATGCTTGATTGTCCAATTTAATTAGGGTTTTCTTGTTGTTATGAATGACATGTTTTGGTGATAAGCTATTTCTTAAATTTAATGTCAAACATTCATAACTTAATACAATTAGGTTCTATTTTATAAATAGATAATACAATTAAAAAGAATTAAACAAAATAAAGTTATTTCATAAGTGATGGAGTCTCTTGTTTTATAAATGAGAAATGATATATTGACACCCAAATTTGACCACTTTTGTTACCACCTGATATGACATCAACTATTTCATTTAAATTTTTTTTAAGCTGAAAAATGAAATAACAGTGGTGAAGCGGTTGGGGACGCACTCACGCGTGTAGCCACTTGCCACTCATCACACTCCGCTCAAATTATTCTCGTTTTCGAAAAACTATCTCCTCCACCGCTCCACCGCTTCCCCAAAGGTGCCCACAAACCCTCCCCTGCCACTCGCCACTTATCACAGAACACTCAACCTCTTCCGCACAGAACCCTTCCCGCACACACACACACACCTCTGCTCGACCTCTTCCCAAAATCGCCACCCCACAAAACCCTTCCCGCACACACACCTCTGCTCTACGTGTTCTTGAAACCGCGCCACAAAACCCCAAAACCCCTCTTCGAGAAACCCTAACCCACGACACATATTCTGCACAAATTAAAATTCACAGATTTTGGAATTGCAAAACAACACCCAATTCTACCACTTGCAAAAAGGTTGGACCCCAACAATGCACACCAAGACCAGACCCCATCCCACTTCTTCTAAACCAGGTCTAAGTTCATTTGGGAAAAGACTAGCCTGCAACAATTTTAAATTTATCTTGCAACCCAAGAGCAATTAAGATGTAACCCACCAAAGAGCTTTTGCAAAAATTATAATTCGCAAATTTTGGAACTACATAACAACACACAATTTTCTCACTTACAAAAAGGTTGGACCCCAACAGTGCACACCAAGACCAGACCCCATCCCACTTCTTCTAAACCAGGTGTGAGTTCATTTGGGGAAAGACTAGCATGTAACAATTTAAAATTTATTTTGCAACCCAAGAACAATTAAGATGTAACCCACCAAAGAGCTTTTGCACAAATTATAATTCGTAAATTTTGGAACTACATAACAGTGGCAAACTACATAACCACTTTTAGTTAGGGGTAGAATTGTGTGTTGTTATGTAATTCCAAAATCTGTCAATTATCATCTGTGCAAAAGGTGTTTGGTGGGTTAC
>Ga0214544_1001158_pt1 | contig 53379 bp, 15 predicted proteins | sample CNSS3metaG_FD_160074 | JGI IMG/M metagenome (GOLD analysis project Ga0214544, IMG submission 160074) | Root nodule microbial communities from cowpea collected in UCLA plant growth center, Los Angeles, California, USA - CNSS3 | ecosystem: Host-associated > Plants > Roots > Nodule | place: USA...
TCTGGTTAGCTGGGCGAGTACATCCAGCTAGCTGGGCTAATGGCTCCAGGCAGCAACTAGTGAATTTTTCTCCAATCTTCCATTCTTTTCTACAAAAGTCCATAAACATCAAAGTAAACATGTTTTTGAAATAAATAACAAAATCCTAAATTCTTTCATGAGATTAACACAAAAATACATGAATAAAAGACAATTAAGAGGTTCTAAGAAGTGTAAACAATAGGTAATTATCACACTTATCAATTGGCAACAATTACCAAATACTCATCTCTAGTTGTTATGATGATTCTACTTCCCGATCTGAACCAATTGTATTCTCTAACCAAAGACTCTAGTTTGTTAGGCAATAAGTCTGTTGGACCATTATTGTTATTTTCCTAAAAATATGTTGTTATGTAATATGCATATTTATAATAATTGCATATATTTAGGATTCCTAATTAAGGTTGTAAAAATCAGGAATTAGGTTCAATTATCATTAATAATGGTATATGTTATGTATTATTTAAGGAGGTGAATAGAGAAGTGAAGGGCAACGAACAAAGAGAGAGTCCTATTTCGTGACATGGTATCACGAGCCTTGAGTATTCCAATCTTGCTATCGATCCCGTTCATGACCTGCTTCTCGGTTCTTGGGTATTTTCGATCACGTTCGTGAGCTTTGATCCTGTTCCTGTTCCCGAGCTTGCTTCTTGGGTCTTTTCGATCTTGTTTGTGAGCTTTGACCTCGCTCGTTCTCGCTTCATTGTTTTCTCGCACGTGACTCTTTTTTTTCTTAGTTTTCATGGCTACGGAGAATCTTTGCGTTCGCTTTAACGACAAGAAATATGCTGCTTAGGAGTTTCAATTCCAAATGTTCGTGCCAGGGAAAGGCATGTGGGGTCATGTCGAAGGGTCCTCCCTTAAACCCACGACCACGACTGAGTTGGCTACTTGGGAGACAAAGCATGCCTAGGTTATTTCTTGGCTTTTGGGGTCAATTGAACCTTTAATGGTCAATAACCTGCGTTCATTTTCAATTGCCAAAGACATGTGGAATTATCTCAAACACATTTTTAATCAAAATCATTCTGCCAAACGGTTTTAGTTGGAATTGAACATAGCAAATCATAGTCAAGCTAATTCCTCTATTCAGGAATATTATTCTAGTTTCCTCAACTTATGGGCTGAACACTTTACTATACTACACGTTGCTGTTCTGGAAACTTCTTTGGCAGGGGTTTAAGAGGTTTACAAGGTCACTAAACGAACCAATTTCTCATGAAGCTTTGCCCAAAATTTGAAGTTGTCTATGTCGCTCTCTTAAATCGGAACCCACTCCCTTCTTTGGAGGTATGTGTTGGTGAACTTCTTCGCGAAGAGCAGCGTCTTCTTACTCAGGCAGCTTTGTCCCTTGATTCTGTTGTTTCAAAAGCTATTATTGTTGCATATATTGCCCAAGATAAAAGCAAAGGTCGTGATACACGACAAGTTAAATGTTATTCGTGCAAACAATTTGGTTATATTGCTTGCCATTGCACTCAAAAGTTTTGCAACTATTGTAACCAACGTGGTCATATCATCACAGACTATCCCACTCACCCACCATAGTGCCAGGTGCAAGCTTTTCATGCAGCTAGTTCCATGACTGAGACACCTTCTTATGTCCCAATCCATGAGGCTTTCATGCCAGAGAAGGTTCAACAAATGGTGCTTTCAGCCTTATCTGCATTAGGCATCTAGGGTAAGTCTCACAATATATCTTCACCATGGTTTGTTGATTCTGGTGCCTCCAACCATATGGTTGGTACCTCTGAACATTTAACCAATTTTTATACTTTTAATGGTACTCAAAATATTCAAATTCCCGATGGTAATACTCTTTCCATCACTGCTGTTGGTGATATTACACCTTAGGGAAGGTGATCGTGAAAGGGGCCTAAACTTTACCTAGCCTTTTGTCTTTTCATTATACTGGAGTCTCAAATAAGTATGCCGATTGGCACAAAATGTTGGGTCACCCAAATCTAGTTGTTTTGTCTCATCAACTGAAAAATGATTTCTTGAGCAATAAAAGTATCATTCTTGATTCATCTTTTCATTATTCTGTATGCAAACTGGCTAAAAGCAAAGCCCTCCCGTTTCGGTCTAATGCTCATCATGCTAACAAATGTTTCGACATTATTCACAATGATGTTTGGGGTATATCGCCTATCTTACATAAGCCAAGTATAAGTATTTTGTGACATTTATTGACGATTATAACCATTTTACTTGGATATATTTTCTCCGTTCTAAAAATGAAGTTTTCTCCATGTTCAAGACATTCTTGGCCTACATTGAGAATCAATTCCACACTTGCATTAGGATTTTGCGCACTAATTCTGGTGGGGAGTATATTTCTGCTGCGTTTCAAGAGTACTTACGACAAAAAAACATTATTTCGCAACGTTCATGTCCATATACACCTCAACAAAATGGTGTCATGGAGCGAAAGAATAGGCATTTGCTTGATGTCACTCGAGCATTACTTCTTTAGGTTTCGGTTCCTTCTCATTTTTGGGTTGAGGCATTGACCACTGCTATCTACTTGATGAATCGGCTTCCCTCCCAAGTTCTTGGCCTCGATTCTCCTTTCTTTCGTCTTTATTCCATACAACCAAGTTATGATGGTCTTTACCCTTTTGGTTTTGTATGCTTTGTTCACCTTCCACCTTCAGAACATCACAAACTTGGGGCCCAATCTGTCCAATGCGCATTTATGGGTTATGGTACGACTCAGAAGGGTTTTGTGTATTATGATGTTGCTGCCCAGCGTTTACGTATCTCTCGGAATGTGGTTTTCTTTGATCATCAATTTTTTTTTCCATTTGTTTCTCTCGATGCTCATGGTTTTGCTAGTCTCTCGACCTTTCTTGAGGTTTCTCATGCTCCATAACAGTTTAAACCAGGTTGTGTTTATACTAGACGCAAGCTTGCCCCGCCTCTTCATGACTCTGACCCGTCACCTGATCATACGCCAATAGCACCTCGTCCATCAAGTCGTATTCCTTGTCCACCAAGTAGGTATGGTCACTCTCCCACTTCTCTTACTGCCACTTTATTTAGCATTCCTATTCCTACCTACTACTGTTAAAGATGTATGTTGGGTCAAAGTTATGCAAGAGGAGGCACTTCAGGAGAATTACACTTGGGATCTTGTTTCGTGCCCCCTAGTGTCAAACCCATTGGTTGTAAATGGGTATACTCTGTGAAACTTAATTCTGACGGTTCTCTTAATCGTTACAAGGCTTGTTTGGTTGTTTTAGGTAACAAACAAGAATATGGCATGGATTACGATGAGACATTTAAACTTGTGGCTAAAATGACTACTATCCGCATGGTGTTATCCATTGCTGCCTCCAAAGGCTGGTCTCTCCATCAAATGGATGTGAAAAATTCTTTTCTTCATGATGACCTAACTGAAGATATTTATATGACCCCTCCCCAAGGTCTGTTTTCTTCTTTTATTGGTGTATACAAGCTCAAACGATCTTATATGGTTTGAGGCAAGCACCGCGGGCATGGTTTGAAAAATTTCGGACTACTCTCCTTGGCTTTACTTTTACTCAAAGTCAATATGATTCTTCTTTATTTATTCAAACCATTACAACTAGTATTGTTCTTCTCCTTATTTATGTGGATGATATAGTCATTACTGGATCAGATCATGAGTCAATACAACACCTCAAACAACAACTTCAAGCTTCTTTTCATATGAAAGATGTTAGAAATCTTCACTATTTTTTGGGTCTTGAGGTTCATTCTGATCCAACAGGTCTCTTTCTTCATCAACAAAAGTATATTGATGATTTGATCTCTTTGGCTGGGCTCCAAACTGTTGTTCCTGTGGATACTCCTCTTGAAGTTAATGTCAAATATCTACGTGACTAGGGTGACATTCTACCTAATCCATTGTTGTATCGTCAGTTAGTGGTTAGTCTTAATTATTTGACTATTACACGTCCTGACATCTCCTTCATAGTCCAGCAGCTTAGCCAATTTATGCACAGTCCTCGCCATCTTCACCTAGTTGTTGTTCGACGTATCATTCGTTACTTGAAAGGTACTTCTCATTGGGGATTGTTCTTCCTTACTAGGACGTCTCTTACTTTGGTGGGTTATAGTGATGCTGATTGGGCAAGTTGTCCAAATACTCGCAAATCTGTCACGGGTTGGTGCATGTTTCTTAGTTCTACACTTATTTCTTGGAAGAGCAAAAAGCAAGCTCGAGTCTCCAAGTCTTCCACTGAGTCTGAATATCGTGCTATGTCTCTAGCTTGCTCTGAAATTATTTGGCTTCGTGGTCTTTTAACCGAGCTTGGCTTCCCTCAAAACTCAGCTACACCTCTCTATGTTGATAATACTAGTGCCATTCAAATTGCAGCCAATCCCGTCTTCCATGAACGCACTAAACATATTGAAGTGGATTGTCATTCTATTTGTGAGGCTTTTGATACTCGTATTGTTTCTCTTCCCCACATTTCCTCGCAAATTTAGTTTGTCGATATATTTACCAAGGTTGTTCCTCGTCTTCGACACCAGTTTCTTATTAACAAATTGATGGTCCTTGACCACCCACATCAATTTGTGGGGGCATGTTAGACAATAAGTCTGTTGGATCATTACTGTTATTTTCCTAAAAATCTGTTGTTATGTAATATGCATATTTATAATAATTGCATATATTTAGGATTCCTAATTTAGGTTGTAAAAATCAGGAATTAGGATCAATTATCATTATAGTGGTATATGCTATGTATTATTTAAGGAGGTAATAAAGAAGTGAAGGGCAACAAAAACAGAAAGAGCCCTATTTCTTGACACAATTGTTGCACTCAATTAGCATTAACAACCACTATGAGAACCTTTTTTCCGCAAAGTCTATTTTTTATCGGATTAATTCCTCTATCTTTTTTTCCCACTTCAAAATCTCTATGGTTCAAACCTCTAAAAGAAGTGCTTCTTTTAGTTGAACTTTTTCAAATGTTTGACTCGAAACTTCTCTAATATTTTCAATGAAAACACTGCCCTCACACTGATTAATAATGCGATTATAAACAGACTTAAGAACTGTAGGTTTTCCTATTAATAATGCGGTTAAACGTCTACCTTCTGTGTAACAGTATTTCTTGCAGTAATATGGATATAAAAATAGATAATTAAAGAAGTAAAAATCATATTAGCTTTGGCTTTCTTTTGTCCCCCTGCTCCACAAATGCAAGAGAAAAACATAGCGCTGCTAATGTATATTTTGATCATACGAAATACATTTCTTTTTTGAAGATATGGACTTAAAGGGTGTTGTTGAGGACATAATCCCTTGGGATGAGACTCTATCTTCAAGTGATTTTTCCCTATCTGCTTGTACATTTTCTGACAAGTGGAAAATGTTCAATCCTTGCTTTCCTCCATGGCAGAGGATCACGTGTCCTAAACAGCATTTGGTTGCTTTTTAAACAAAAAAATATTACCTAAATAATAAACGATTTATATAATATGAACTTTAGTAGTTTTAAGCCACATTTATATATTTGTGATATTTTCTATGTTTAGACAATAATTTTATACACATAAGTTAGTTTGGTGTGATCTAAAGTAAAAAACAATGTAATAAATTACAAAATAAACCTAATGGTTCAATTTTAAAATGTATTATTAGAATATTTTATTTTGATTTAATTTTTTTTAGCTTTTGCAAGAGTCCCCTTCCATGTATTCTATTCACACGGATGGAAGGGTGATTCTCTTTGTTTGTTTCAATTGATCTATCGATATTTGACAGGTTGAAGGGAGAATGAGATCCTCGCTTAAGTGTAGAGATAAGAGAGTGATTACTTTTCTTTTATAAAAGAAGAATACAAAGTAAAAAAAGAATTAGAAAAGAACTTTAATAATAATAATAATAATTTTAATCATAAAAATAAAACTGTAATTCACATTTTTAATATATTAAAAACATTTTTTATTTATTTTATCTATTAAATCAACGAATTTTATAAATTTTATATTTTAATATTTTAATTTTCACATCACATCCCTTAAAATAAAGAAGATATAAATTTTACCTTTTAAATTCGTTCAAATCTATTATTAGATGTGAAAAAAAACTTAAAAAATAAAAATCAAATTAACTTAAAAGATTCTTCTTATTTGGTTCTTAAAGCCGTTCAAATGAAAAAAATAAAATAGTTGCTTTCCCTTTTTAAATTTATTTTAAAGTATGGGTTAAAAAATAAAAATAAACAGCAACCATTGTGCTTGTTAAAAAAATAAAAAGCAACCCAAAGGCATTAGTTCATCCTTCATTGCATCCTAAACCCTAAATAATATTAACAGCAATATTCTAACATCTTTATGTTACAATAAATAAATAAATTTACTTCATGATATTATTTTAATAAAATGTTACAAAAATTAAAAACTTTTATCTAAAAAAACATTATATTGTTTATACTATCAGAGAGAGTGTTAAGTTGATAACCCTAACTTTCTATCGTTTCCATTTTTGTTGATGGAGCTGAATCAATGTTAATGGCAGCTCCTTAAGTCTCTACTTTGTAACTTCCATTAATTCGAAATTTCAATTCCTTTTGTGAATTCTCAATCCCTTCTCTCAAGCCACAATTCTCTGTAAAATCCCAATTCCTTTAACCTCAACATTGCTTCTCCCAAACACAGGAATTAAATTTCGGAGGCTTCGCGGAATACAGGTTTTGATTCTTATCTCTGTTTCGCTGATTAACATGGCGGAATTCATTCAGGTTTAATTGGTGTTTCTGTTTTTCTGATTAATGCTGTTTCATTTTGACGTGCTGGGTGATTTGCATAAGAGAAAATGTGTTTACATTGTCATTTTCTGGTGTACTGTCATCAACCAATTGGATCCCAACGGTCTCTGCACAAGGGATTTCTCGCTGTTTTGCCATTTTCTCCCGTCTCTCCCTCCTTCAAAATCGTGTTGCCTAACTTCACGAACCGAATTCTGAAGCATGAAATTTAATTTTAGTCTTTTCCTTTTGTTCTCTCACCTGAGATGGATTAATTTGATAAAAAACAGGAAAACCAAGATGACCTTTGGAATCCTCACACTCAATAATCTTAAAGAGTTCATCTAAGCAAGAAGAGGAATAAACGTAAGTCTTGGATAATTCTGAGATCCTTGAGTCTTCAAAAGCACCAAAAAAGTGGAGGTGAAATTTTCTCTCTACTCTAGAGCTCTTTGTAATCTGTGAAAGTGTCGACTCCTTTTTGACCTAAACTTGTTCTTCACTTGGAAATGAGGATTGCCTGCTTTCAGATCTTGATTGTCTAAAAACGAATGTAGGCATTATGAATGATATTGTAGATATGTTTTAAAATTTCATATAGGTGAAACGTCTACCTTCTGTGTAATAGCGTATTTCTTGCTGTAAAATGGATAATTAAAGAAGTAAAAATCATTTTAGCTTTGGCTTTCTTTCGGCCCCCTGCTCCACAAATGCAAAAGAGAAAAACATAGCGCTGCTAATGTATATTTGATCATAATAAATACATTTCCTTTTGAAGATATGGACTTAAACGGTGCTGTTGCGGACATAATCCCTTGGGATGGGAGTCTATCTTCAAGTGATTTTTTCCTGTCTGCTCGTACATTTTCTGAGAAGTGGAAAATGTTCAATCCTTCCTTTCCTCCATGGCAGTGGATCCCGTGTCCTAAACAGCATTTGGTTGCTTCTCATAAGGTGGGATTTTGTCATTAATTTCTAAATGCTCTGCATTATTGCTCTATGCTTAGCAGCTTTCTTGATTTTTGTCTGTCAGGTGGAAGGATACTTGTCCATGGAGAACATGTGCCATATCAAATCAAGTGAGGTCTGCCAGCAATTTAGTTTACTAATACATAGGTAGTGGTTGATTATATGTAATTCACTGGATTTTGATTGTCATCACAGGAAGAAGAGAGTAATAGAAGTCTGACATGGGAAGAAGATAGCAACGATTCACAGAGAGAAGAGCCCTTTGATTGTGGCACTTTAGTATGTATGACCTATATGATGTCTATAATCTAAATTAATTTCATACGCTAAATTTGGTTATTACTGTTCTTGGGATTTTCAACACTCTTCTTTAATCCTACTACTACTTACAACAGTGTATTTTTCCCTCTCTACTAGGTCCAGAGCATGAAGTAAACCACTATGATTTTCACATCGTCTACAGTTCTTCATATAGAGTTCCAGTCTTGTATTTTCGTTCATACCATAGTGGTATGTTTACGTTTCTTACTATGGAGTTTATGGATGATAAGCATGTTCTTCATATAGAGTTCCTGTCTTGTATTTTGGTTTATATCACAGAACATAGACTTCAAAACTTAACTCAACACTCCTCTCATGATAGGTCTAACAAACTTTGATAGGATATGTTTTAATACCATTTTAGAAAGTAAATTTTAAGTCTAACTCAACATTACAAAACAGGTTTGGAAGATGAAGTTTGCACATACAAATATATATATATATATATATATATATATATATATATTATATTTTGGTTATATATGGCTTGCACCCACCTGGTTTGGAAGATGAAGTCTCCAACAGAATGCGTAATTATTAATTATGGCTTTCAGCTTTTCATTAAAACAATTTTGAAAAGCAAAACCACCTTGTATTATTAGAAAACTTGTTACTTTTAAAGTAATCCAGTGGTTCTATTGAATGTTTATATAAGAAATGCTGGCTACATTATTAATCCTGCAGAGCTTATATCTGTCAGGTCGGATGGCTTAAGGTTATACTGCAGTACCATGTAGCCGTGGTCAGATTTTAAGCTATCTTGTGGTTGCAAAAGATATCTAATTTGAAATATGTAGGGAAGTAAACTATAAGGTCTCATATGCCATCCATTAAAACAATTTTGAATATAGATGATCCTAAAATTTGGTCTCTTAACTTTTCTGATCTTATCATCGTTTAGCCATGGAAAAAAGAACTGTTTGTGTGTTGAATTGTACTATCTCATTTATTTACATCTGCATTTGTATATTTCAATATATAATATAATTTCTTTTATTGAAATCAATAATATTCATCACTATATATTTGATGCTGTTTAATTATGTAGATGGGCAACTATTGCCTTTCAATGAAATTGAAAAGGATCTTCCCTGTCACTCTGCAAAGTTACTATCAGAATCGAAATGGACATTTATAACTCATGAGGTAAATCATTGTTTTTTCTTCTGTTTTTTAGTCAGTTTTTTCTCAATTTTTCATGATTATGGTGTACTAAGATTGCGCTTCTGTTGAAAATATACAAAAGTGTATTAATATTTGGTCCACCCGGCCTTCTGATTATTGCTTTAATGAAATATGTTTTATAGATACGGAAGGAAAATGCAGAAACTAAGGATGAGGCATGCCTATGTAGGTTTCATTAGTATAGAACCATTAAATTTGGTCTGTAAATGCAAATGCCATTAACTTCTTCTTATATGATCTGTGGATTACTTTTGAAAAACACAAGGGGAATGAAGGGTACCTCCTGATGGGTTGATTTTAGCAAAATTGAATTTACTAGTTTTTAACTACATCTTATGTTAAAAGTAACCATAATCTGCATACTGTCATTTGATATGTTCTAACCCCTGTACTATACATTAACTGGTTTCAGTGTATATCTTGTAGGAACATCCACATTTGAACAGACCATGGTACAAATTACATCCATGTGGGACGAGTGAATGGATGAAGCTCCTCTACGATGGTGATTCATCTTTGAACAGAAATGGTTTTGTTATTGAACACTATCTGGTTTCCTGGTTCTCAGTCATTGGACAAGTAGTTGGTCTTAAAATTCCTTTGGAAATGCTGGATACTGTAGTTTCTAACGATTCTTAGACGTTTGTTCATGCTTGCACAAAAGCAATATAAATGAATAGGAGACAAAGAAAGTTTCTGCCCGCCATTTACGATTACTGCTGCAGTTGCCATTTGTACATACGATGTTTCTCCAGCATTAAATGAATGGTGAAATATATATTTGTACATGATTTTTACAGGTATATGGGCTATGCAATTGGAACTAAGAGCCTGCGTTGAAATTTCACTCGATACAATGTTGTTTCATTTGCTTACAATTTGGTACAATCAAAATAACTTACTTGCTACGAGTATTTTTTAAAGGTTCTAACTTACTTTTAGACGCTGTGTATATCTTTTCTAAATCTCTTAGATTCCTCTTTTCTGTATATTCATTTTAGGAACTCTTTTGGTGCAATCAGTAAACTATTAATTTTGTAAGTTTGCGTTTGATAATTTATAAACTTTAACTAGCTTTTGAGCTAGTTTTATTATACACGTCTTTAATTTGCAACCATCACTATGTGAATTGTATATTAAGGGAGCATGACTCAGTTATAATTGATAAAATGGTTTTTTTTTATCAGTTCTTCCTTTGTCGACTATAAATTTAACTCCCAATGAGAACTTTTGAAACAAATTTTGATTAAATTAAAACTGTTTTCTATGTATACGTAGTACTATTTGTACACTATGTTTTTAATGTGCATTCATAATTAATTAAAATAAAGATAAAATTCATTAATGCAAAATTCTCTAGAATTAGTGTCACTGAAAGGTTCTCTTACCAAGCTCATTTAATCACATTGCTAGTGTATGCAACTAGCTATAAGTAATAGTAATCAAAAGGAAATGTGTTCATCAAATAGACAAATAAGAAATTTTAACAGATGCATTTTGGTAACTCCATTTCCATGCTAAAGACACCATGTTTATATTATCCACCACATTCAATAATCGTCAGTAATTTCTTTCCATGGTTTGATACAAAATTTTACCATTATCATTCAATGGCGCAACTACTCGTCACTATACAAGAATACATCTCACCTGCATGTCACATCTTCCAAAATGACAATCTTTTCCTAAGGTTAAAAAGATGCATTTAAGAATGAAATTCTATAATTTACTCCATATCTTCAGGTCCTTTATCTTCAGAAGCTTTACTTTGGATTCTGTTGAAGTGAACAAGGAATTCTGTATTACCCTCAGCACCTTTCAGAGGAGACTCAATCGAACCTTTACAACAGAAACCAAAATTCTCTACTCCCGTTATAATCCTCTCAAGGACCTGAATTGCAGAATTCAACCACTTTCACAATAAGTCAAATATTGGTGTTAAAATAGTTAAGCAATAAACAAAGCTCTACAAATATCAGAACTTTTAGAGGTTTTTGTTTTACTAATTACCTAATTTTATAAATTTAAGTGTTTGAGAAAACACAGATGGATACATTGAGACAGATAAGCCATCAAATGTTTACCCTCATGCACTAAAAATGTCTTTCCCTTTTTCCTCTTTTCTTTGTTTATAGAATTAAGAATCATGAATGTATGAATGTAGTTCCAACATTTTGCAATGTTCTATCGTTAATAATTCTCACTACAATGCAGTTAGTGCAGGGGTCCTCACCCAAGATTGCTGCTAGACATTACAATCATCATGAAACAAATCTTGAAATTTATACATAGAACACTATGGAGTTAAGACTTGAGTTTCATACTATACAAATCCAACAAAACAGAAAAATCGGAGATCTAAACTTCATTTATGGCTCAAATTTTCTGAGTCAGTATCCTTTCAGTTTATTATAAAAGTTATTGTAAAAGAATAGATAAAAAACAGAATCATCCACATGAATCACAACATAGGATGTGTGATAAGGTAAAAAAGGTAAATCTTGCCCAGAATAACAATTTTTCCAAAAGGTTGTTTGTTGATTCGTTTTTAACTTAAGAAGGCTAATGTATTTAGTATACAACAGAAGAATGTATTGAAAGCGAAAAATACGAAAAAGAATAATGAGTTGTCATACAAAAACCAAAGAGAAGAAAAAAAGCTGAACACGAATATTACTATTAGCTCAAACTAATAGTAATAGATAGAGATATTATTCCCATATACGAAGACTACTCTGTCTCATAAGGTGTGATGTCTTGCTTAACTTAGCTAATTTAAATTAGATGGTGTTAGAAGGGATAAAATAGAATATAGGGCCTAACATAAACAGTGTTTGCCTGTTTGGTTCCACACTTGTCTTCAGATAGTTCTATTTCTACTAATTAGATTTTGAGAACAAACAATCTGATCAGGCAGCAAAAAATGACGCACCTCTTGATGAACAATGGGATCTTTAACTATCCCTCCTTTTCCTACCTGAACAGAAAATTACATAAAGGAGTTAGAAATAGTATTTATTTATTCTTTATTTACAAGAGACTGGGACAACAATGATGATTATTTAATACAAAACTAAAATGAGTATAATGCCATTTGCTGCCAAATATTAACTCATTAACAGGTATATTGGTACAAAGATTGCCTTTTCATGAATTACATTGACTTGACACACAATCTATGCAGCAAAATGAACAACTCGACTTCACATTATTGATATGCTTTAAAATTTGAAAAGAGTGTATCTTAGCAATTTATTTGAGAAATAATATCATTGGAAATCCCAAATAAAATCCATTAGCCGAGAACCAAAGAGGTCATCCCGTGACAATCTAGGTAAAACATATCCCCTTTAGATGTCCCACCAGCATTCCACTCCAACGAAAGACACCTACACAGAATTACTATACACTCCCGCAATAACTAAATCACTCAAATTTATCTTACGAACCTGATGCAATCTGAGGGATACACCATGTTCACCAAATAAGCATATAAGCAACCTCTCAATAAATCAAGACAAAGGAGAGGAGGAAAAAGTGAATGAAGCAAATGCAAGGGCGTGCTTGTAGTACTAGTATTTCATCCAGTTACCAAAACTTATTCCATATCGTATAGCCAAGAAGAGAATATTTAAATGTACATTATTATTGCTGACCATAACAAAACAGAGTTAAATTATATGAAAAAGAGTATGAATTCCTCACTTGAGATCTACGAGCTTCAAATTGTGGTTTAACCAAAGTCACTAATGCTGCATTTTCCTTCATGACATTCACCACAGCAGGCATGACCTATTAAAAGAATATAAGAACATTTAGTGGAGCAAGAAGGCTAATAATACCTAGTTCCTAATTCAGTGAAAATCATCTAAAGCGTCTAAAGTGTCTTCCGTTATCCTTTTCAGGTTGCTTACAAAGGATGAACAACCTCTTAATAATCAAGAGAAACAGGAAACAAGATTATGATGGTAAACTTTCATTTTCATTTCAACTGAAATAGGAATGTAGGATTATGATTGACCTGATTTCAGGGCTTACCAAGAGAATAGAGATGAATGAGAGGTCTAAAGTCACCAAATCAACATTTTGTGGGAGTTCAGTAAGATATCTTAAATTTGTCCGTTCTATCACTGATACACGTTCATCTCTTCGAATTTTGTCAGCTACCTAAATAAGTTAATAATCATAGCCAATAGTGAATCACAATGCGTGATTGATATGCAGTGGCAATGAAGAAAATGAAAAATGAATGATTTCATAAGTTACCTGTCCATAACCTACGTCAACACCATAAACATGTGATGCACCATACTGAAGTAAGCAATCAGTAAATCCTCCAGTTGAAAGCCCAGAATCAAGGGCTACTTTACCAGTAACATCAACACCAAGCTGTTCGATGGCAGCTTCCAACTTATGCCCAGCTCTGCATTGATGTAAAAAGGTCAAACAAGAAGACAATTTCAGCAGAGTAGTAGTTGAGATATCATTTCAAATAAATTGAGCTTAATGTCTTCACCTACATACATATTTGGGAACATCAGCTATTATCTCCACAATAGCCTTTTCAGGTACAGGGGTACCAGCTTTATTTATCACCTTTCCATCCACATACACTTTGCCTGCATCCCATATGTTAAAAGTATTGCTTAATATATTGTGTTTTCTCACAATGAACAAGCAGAAAAAGAGTCAAGATGACCAATCACTCCTGATTGCCAAAATAAATATGCACATACATTTAAGTGTAATGAGTAAACAAATGACAGGTAGCACGGAAAAGAAAGAGAAAAGGAACAAGGTTCTGAAATATATCAGTTGCATTGCAGTACCCCTGTTTTTGAGTTGCATTACATTTGACCTGAAGTTTTAAATAGGTTCAGACTTTATTCTACTCTAGTTTGATAACTTTTATCAAGCAGAAGTTCCATTAAAAACATTCTTTTAGGCACATCATGCCAGTATACAAATCAACTTATGTAAGATCCTAGAACGTCATTCAGATAAAACTATAAGGATATTTCATACATCCAGAGTCTAGAATGCAAGATCATGATGTCTAACCTTCTCCAACAGCTGAAAGAAAGTTAAAAAAACAAATCCTTTTTAGCTCTCAATGCAAACCTCATCAGATGATATAACTACCACATGCTAATACAATCTAGCATTGCAAATTTAACATCAGAAGATGAGGCAATGCTGCACATTCGACAATCATGAAATTAATATTTTACTAAAGAAAATATTACAAGGAGAGAAGTTAAAAGTAGGGAAGACAACAAATACTCATACACAAAAAAGACCAAGAGAAACAGCAAAGGAACTGGTTCAATCTCTTTTATATACATAAACATAATTTCCCTTTTACAGCATATAACTGCTACATTAGTTGCCCCGTGATTTATATAGCCCAGGCGAACTGCTTGACTGAGCATCTATATACCTACGAAGCAACAACACCTTTTGTTGAATAACATGTCACGGTGTCTGACACTTTTAGGACATGACACTTGTCGGACATGCCTCCAACAGCTGTCCAACACTACTCAGCCATGTCATAATGTTTTTTTTTCTTTGGCTCAGACACCTTTTCAACACATCTTAGATGCCTCTTTAAAACGGATAAGCATGAGTGAAGAAAGTGAACTGACACCTATTCTTGATTAAACACTTCCTAGACACTACTATATTACAAAAGTACAAGAGAAATTAAAGGAAAACAACTTATATTAAAAGAATACATGACTCATTTTTTCAGGTTTGTTTCTATAAAGACTTAACCAGATATTTCACTATTAGGATACATGTGTTGTATTTTACTGGGAAGGATGTTATTACATGAAAACTGTAACATAATTTGTTTTTTTAATGTGAAATATACAAATCTTTATTCTCAATTTAGATTTTTGTCACATTAATTATATGTTTATATATCAGTGATGTCCTATTTTTTACATTAGCTGTGTTCTTGTGTTTGTATCAGAGTACCGCGTGGGTGTCAGTGCTTCATAGCTATATACTAACATTGAAAATAAAAACTGAAATTAGTTACCTTGCAAAATCCATGATTGGATGATAGATCTACTGTATTGCTGATATTTTTCAAGACATATTTCATCCAGCCGCTTTTTCCTAAAAGGTAAAAAACACAAATAGATACACACTGTTAGTGTAAACAGTACAATATTAAAAAATATATATCAACAAATCTTGAAAAGACTCTTGATGATACCGAAAGCATAACACTATAATGAAGCGAGGTAATCCCGCCACAGATCTTGTAAATTACAATCTCCTAATATTTTAAGCATACTTTATCTTCCCATAGTGGTATTTTGCTCTTTTCTTTCTAATAATTTTTCTCATTCAAGTAAAGACAAAGTAAGACTTAACAATCATTATGATTTTACTCAGTCATCACTTCATTTAAGTCCTTACTTTCTTCAATTTATTAATTTCCAATTACATCTAAAGGTAATTTTGGCCATATAGCAATACTTCATCCAAAATATTTCACTAAGTAGTACATGTCGTGTTGGAAATATTTTAACACGTTAGACTACTAATCAGTAGATAGGCTTTTTGCTGTTGTACCTTTAAGACTAACAATCTGCAGCATCCATGATTGTTTGAGGCATCATCATTTAGTGAAATAAATTGTATAAGGTATTGTCAAAACTTCAAAAGGACAACAGTAGATGCGATTGATAAAAGAAAAAGCAACTCACTTCCCCATTTATGAACAAACTGAATGCCAGCTAAACGGTGTAAATCATTTGTCTTAGCTATATCCAAACTGACCTCACAGTGTTAAAATAAAATGCCCTTAAGCCTTATTTATTAGGCTCTGGCTCCAATACAGCTCATTTAAATAGGTTTGGTCAAGGAACCAGAGTTGCCAAAATTTTTAGAATCTACTAAACTTATCACACCTTTAATGTGAGTGATACCATTATCAACCAAACTAAAAGCACAATTACCATGACATTATATTATTACTACCAAACTAGAAAAAAAAGAAAGAAAGAAGGCTTATTGCCAAACACTGCAACTTCAAGTGCAATTATACAAGCCTTGACTTAGAAACCATTAAATAACTGCAAAGTAATTTGCTTTGTTTGCTCTATCATGTTGATTAAATCAAAACACCATGGCATAATGATGCAACCACCAGCATCGTTCGAGCCTGACTCCACTTTCTTCCGATGAATGTCTCCAAAAGCAGGCAGATTATGTAAGAATCAACATAATGAACTGAGATACGAAAGCTTACTTCTTCACTTGTACAACCTTTCCTGATTTTACAGTAGCATAGCTCCTGAAAGAAGTTGGAATCTGAGCTCTGTCCCATCTCACTAAAGTTAATTTCGTCAAAAATAACAGCAAAGTATTAGTGCACACGCGTTTTTCACAATATACAAGATCATTATTTAGAGGGAATTCTGTGCAAAACTAATTTGTCCACAAACAAATGAGCATTCTATCTATGTACAAAAATAAATAAACATGATACGAACTTTTAGTGTACACATTTTTTCTTATTTTACACTTCATTTCTTACTGTCTTATTGATGCATTGTAATTGTAGACTCTTTCATTTCAGCGTCCTTTTTAAAGTAGTTTTACGATATAGATTAATTACTTTCATTCTCCAAAATCTTATAATTGGAAATAAAAAAGTTGGTGTCTGTCTCTGAACATTCTCTCCGTTAACATTTTCGGTCTTTCCCATCTATAGTCATAATTTTGACAATTAAATGACTACCCAAGTCATCTGACAGGTAGTCATACGTAATTTTTTTTATAAACTGTGTTTTTAATCGTTCATCAATTATTAATTGATTTGACATCATCGGATTATGGATTTAAAAGAATCAAGAACATAGCTTCTTTTCACTAGTGATAACTTTACAAGACCATACAAAGACAACATATATCTGGTTTGTTTCACGCTTTAAGTGCCATTGATACACCGTATTTGTACACTCTACTTCCATTTTCCTCGTCAAAAAATTAAAAAAAAAAAAACGCAAACAAAAGTGTTTACCTTTCCCGTAATAATAATAAGGCTAAAGAGAAATACTAGCTATTTTCTGAAATTTATGGTTTTTTCCTACGTATCTCTTCACAGAGTGTTCCTAACACTCCTTTAAAGCTAAAATATACTTCGGTCCTCCATCTAAATTTTTCTTAATTCAATTTGGGTCCTTAAGTTTAAACAATTTCTCCATAATCTCTTAAACGACTCTATTGCCAAATTGGTATTTTCTTGTAAACTTCCTAACGTCATCATGCGGACATTTGCCACAAATAAACTAAAATGCTTAAATTTTGGATGACCATTTTGATAAAGACAAATTTAATTTAACCTCCCCACTTCAACAGAAGAGAGTAAAACTTATTAAATTCAGAACACTTTCGGAATAATTTCTCCATAATCACTTCTAGATGAAAAACCAAGAGCACAAAAATGAAATGGGCGATTCTATAAGCTAAAATTACATTATTAAATTAGCTTATCTCCTTGTTAAAAACTAAAATTTAACAAATGAAAAAAAATCATCCATAAACTAATTTTAACTTACAGATTTCAATAGTTCTTTTTCTTTTTATCTTTCAAAAGAGTGTAGGAAGAGAAATTTGAGCATTCGTACCCTCAGATTGAACAGAGATGTGGGAATAAATTTATATTTTGACCTAATAACCACAACAACAATAGTTTGAGAAGATATTCGATAGAGAGTGTACCTGAGAATGGGCGCTTCGGAATTCGAAGCCGAGAAAGAAAAGCTAACGTTGTCTCGTTGTGAAAACCTCGTGAGATGGTTACTGGGTGCTTCAGAAACTGCAAAGCCATGTTTTTTTTTTTTTTCGTCTGATGAAGGAAGTGAGTGAAGCTTTCACAAGCCACTAATATGGTTACTGCGCTTCAAGATTTTTTATTTTCGATTTTAAACTGAAAATGTGGGACTTCAAGAAAAAAATGAAATAGTATACACACATTTTTATTTTCACTGTCTCCATTTTTTATTTTTCTTTTATTATATCTTATATTAAATTTGCCACTTAGAAGAAGATCAAACTTCTTATAATTTGATTTTTTGAAGATACTTATTTATATTTGTATAATTTAATCATACGCTTAAATAATTATTTGCTAAATTTTAGTTTTAAGGGATTCTTTTTAAAAAATTGATAATTTTTATTTAATGGTTTTTTTAAATTTAGTTATTTTTAAATTAAAATAATTATTTATCATAAAATTATGAAATTATTCATATTAATTTTTATAATTTATATCTGTATATAAAAAGGATTTCTTTTTACATTTCATAATTTTAAATTTATTTTTTATTTACTGACTTTTAAATGGTTATGAATTTCATTTTCATTTCTTCATCTTAATATTTATAATTTTTATGATAATATTTATGTAGTTTTTATTATTTCTTTTAATCTATTTTTCTTAAAACTTAAAAATCAGAGACACACAAAAAGTATGACTTCTTACTTGTTATAAATAAAAATAATATATTCTCTAAATCATTATGAGGAATATAACATTTTGATCTCTTAAACTATTTGTTTTTCTTTCTTTCTTTCTTCAAGCCACATTGTTCTTAATTTTCTAGTATATTCTATCCTAAATTGCTCATATTTTACTACAAAAAAATTAATATATGCAACTAATTTTAAAAATAAAAAATAATTAATCATCAAAAGTTACTACAAAAATTAGTGTCTTATGGATTTTCTTAATGTAGTGTTTGTAAGAAAATAATAAATTTGAATTGATCATTAATATAAAAATCTTTTCTACCCTGATCGATCATGTCTTATATCATATATAAAAAAATGTAAAAATTTTGTAATAATTATTTCATTTAATATTTGTAATTGATTAATGATGTGACTTTTTACAATCTATTAAAACTGTAACTAATCTATAGAAGAAATTAGTTGGTATTATTAGTAAACATTGTTTAAGGCCGGAAAGAAGTATGGTGGAGTGAGGACCAGAGAATCCCTATCTCTTCTAAATTTATGGACAAAACAAAATGTTTCATTTTTTATGTTTGCATCAAAACTACCAACTGTCTTTGAGTTAGTTATTTTTTCTTTCTTCATTCTCCAACCACTGCAGCACCTACTTCATGCTATCATTCTTATGGCCCTTCAAGCTTTTTATGGCTCTGCATGCTGTTTCCGTTCCCACCTTCTTCACTCTTCTTCTTCCACCACTGCATCTCCACCATTTCTTGCTGCAAGGAGGTTCCAATCATGCTCTTCAAGAAAATCTCTCAAATTGAATTGTAGCTCAAGTGCCAATAATGATGACCAAGTACGCTTTTTGTGTTAATGGGGTTTCCCAATTTTGCCTCTTGAAACTTTGTTTCAAACTGTTTGTTAGCTCTAGTGCAGGATTATCTTCTGGATGCTCCAGTTTCTGTTGGAGATGGATTCTCTTTCAGTGGAGGTAAAAAACTAATCGGTGGAGTATGTTGTGTGGAAAACCGATTAGACCACAGGCTTATACTTTTTGTGGTTTTGAAAATTTTGTTTTGAATTTGTGGTTTCTTCTATTCTGACAGGAAAGTATTCAGAAGGGCCAAGTCCAAGTGATGAATGGTTTAAGCAAGGGAAAATGGTAATTAGTAATTAACTTTCACCCTTTTCCTTTTTATTTCTCAATCTTAAAAGGGGTTCCGTTCCAATAATATTCTACAGGAATGTTATGCATAGTGATCTCCTTCTACCTCAGGGGATCATAAGTTTGTTTATTGAAAAAAAAAATGTTATCTGTTCAATCCTCTAGTTATGTGAAGTGTCATGATTTCGTCACTCTTTGCTTGACTGAAAGCAATGAGTGTAATGAAACCCTAATTTAGGAATTGATTTGATTGCATTTTGCTTGCTTTTGGGACCAAATTTATGAGAAAATGTTTGGAGAACCAAAGTGAAGACATCAGCTGTTACACCAATTGGTGACAAAATCTTTTGAGGACCTAAGAGATTGTGTTTGTATATTTGGATGAAACGAAGGGTTTAGTCTTTTTGATTAAAATATTGAAGTATGATTCAACTCACACTTGAGTCCAACAATCTCTCCAAGGTTCTTTCCATAAGAAATACCGGGAAATTCGAAACATATGAATTGTGAAAAAACTAATATATAAGAGATCATGACACCACTGTTAGTTCAAAATTTTAAGACATTGAATTTGTGGGTCTTTTCTTCTTATATGTTGCTTTTATTGCTCAATTTCATTCAACATGAGACATTTAACTCACACAAACTGATATGGAGGAAATTCTCGTTATGTTGTTTCAGCTTCTCTTCCCTGAGGTTGCAATGTTGTTATTTAAAGCCATTCTTTTGGATTTACCATCAGTTTTCTGATATATTATCAGGTTAAAGCCTATTCAATTCCTGGCGCTGGTGAAAAGGCAAAAGATCCAATTTTTGGACTTGCCATGGGTGCTGGTTCTCAAGCTACTGGCGATCGGTTTAGGTAAACTAGATTTACTTTTACATGTCCAATGATTTTCCATCTTCTTGTTGAAGAACCAGGAGAATTCAGAAAAAGAAAACATATATACAACAATAAACACATAATGCTTAAGACTTATTTGAATTTGTAGGACTTTTCTGCAAATAGAAATGACAAGTTATATTATTTTCTGGAATACTAATTGAACCATATTTTGTCAATATGATTTTACATGATAGATGGTTTTGTGTTGAAAGTGGGAGTGCTGATAATCCACCAGTGATACTAATCCATGGTTTTCCTTCACAGGTGAGCATCATTAATTAACACTAATGTAACATAGGGCCTCTAGAACTGTGTTATTATATGAATTTTCAATCCGTGCTTTCTTAATTTTAAATTGTGATGATATGAGAATAAGATTAGTTTGCTTTTGTTTTCTTTGTTATTTTTAACAGATAATTGTAATCAAGGCATTCTTGTGTTTTGTCCACAAACCACAATCTGATTTGAATTCTATCAGAAGTTGAATGCATGTTCATGACTCTATAGATGCGTGAAACAATTGTAAAGAGAATACGCAAACATTAAAAGACAGACACAAAGTCTTTCTGAATTTGTTTTAAGCTATTAAATAGTGGTTATAATAAAAGTCATATATATTGAGAAACCACAAATTTTTACTGGTAAATTGATGATGCTGCCAGGCATATTCTTATCGCAAAGTTCTTCCGGTACTCTCCAAGGACTATCATGCCATAGCCTTTGACTGGCTAGGTAAGATCACAATTTCAATTTATCGAATTTAAAATTGCTCTTACTTTATTTGTTGGGTTCTTTCTGAGCTATGCTTTGTCATTGATTGCTTCATGGAATTTTAATCATACATACCAAATTGATTATGCTATAAGAATTATGGTTCATGAAAGGATTTCACAAGAATGCCTTTAGTCTTCTACACTGGATCAACCTTTAAGTACTATATTATACCTGTTTAAATCTCCTCTTCATTGAAACTATTGCAATCTCTTTCAGAACAAGAGGTTCCTTTAATATTGAACACTATTATGTCATTATCCATAAAGAGGAGCCTTTGATTTATCTCTAATTTAGGAGACTTGTGCTTCAATCTGTACCTAATGACCAGTTTACAAATTTTTGTTCAACCAATTTATCATTAAATGGATTAATGTTTTTCTCATTCTTTTTTAACACTTTTACCAACATTTCCTTAGCTTATTAATTCACCAGTGCAGAATCGGAAATGATCACTCCATTAATTCTTTTTTCTCTCAGGATTCGGGTTTTCTGATAAGCCCCAACCCAGATATGGGTTTGACTACACTCTAGATGGTAATTTCTTTAGTGTCTCAAACAATCTTAAATAGTAACCGGTGGTTTATGAAAGTTCATGTTTTGACAAACAAATGTCTAGAATGTGTTGTTTTTGTTTTTTCCTGCAGAATATGTGTCATCATTGGAGTCACTTATTGATGAACTAGCTGCTACTAAAGTCTCACTTGTTGTCCAGGTAAGTTTGCCTGAGTTGAAAAAAAGCATCAATCTTGTTACCAAAATTAGCTGTTCTTTGACATGTGATAGGAAATTCTTTAATCTTTTTTGCTCACAGGGATATTTTTCGCCAGTTGTAGTTAAGTATGCTAGCATCCACCAGGACAAGCTCAGCAACTTAATACTCCTTAATCCACCTGTATGTTTGTTTTAACCATCAAACTCAACTTTATCTTACTATAGAACTGTCAGTATTTTGAAGTTAGAAAAGAATAGTTGATGGGATAAAGAAAATTGTGGGGACACTAGAATGTGAAAGTAGTAGTTGGAAGAAGTGTATTTTGTAGTTGTGTGTGTTGTATTTTACATCAAATAGTAGTGCACATGGGTACTTTATAGACCTCATTTCACTTACATGATTATTCTAGAAAATGCTAGCTAGACTTACTTGGAAAGTTCTAGACTTTTTACCTGTGTAGAATTTTATGAAATTTTACTTTCTATCTCAGACTTTTCTACAATGTTCGAGAATTTGCATTACATTTTAATAATAACTCATTCCACCATCACATCATCAATCAAAGGATAAGTTTCTCTTAGTTCAGTGTCATACAACCTCATTTTTCTTCATATTCTAGAAACTTCACACATCATTGTTCTAGTTTTTTCTTGTAAAAGGAACTTGTTTCTTGACTTTACATTTTCATTCTATTTTAATATCAGTATCTATCTGAAGTATCTTCCTATGTACTTCTTAACAGTTATCACCTTGAATTCCTTCTTATTTTATAAGCTAACAGCTAAACATGCAAAGCTCCCATCAACATTGTCCATTTTCAGCAACTTTCTGCTAGGTGAAATATTTTCACAGGTATAAAATCTGAATAGATCTTTTTAAGGTTTGAATGTGGCCTTTTACTTGAATTAATAGTTTGGTAGGTTCTTAAAGGTTTTATTTATATAATCTATGCATAATCAGGATCCATTAAGGGCCAGTGACAATGCTCTAACAAGCTGTGGTCCCTATAAAATGAAAGAAGAAGATGCAATGGTCTATAGACGTCCCTATCTTACATCTGGTTCTTCAGGCTTTGCACTAAATGCAATTAGCAGGAACATGTCCAAAGACCTCAAGGTGAAAATTTACATTCATTGAATCGGTTCTATTGATTCACATGTATTTTTCTCTAATGTATTGAAAACAGTGGTCAATGAGTAAGGGTGTGTTTCGAAACTTACCAAATTGAATGAACATTTTTTTCTATATTAGTATGTATAGCTTTATTTTATTCCTTTGGCCGTAATTTCTATTAGTTTTTACAAACAGTCCCTTAATGAAGTACTAGAAAAGTATAAGGTTATTTCTATAACTACTTTTTCAGAGCATTAACTTCTGTCTTCATTATGTTTTGATTGGATCTAAATTCCGTGTCCATGTCTTGTTTGGTGTCTGTGTTAGTATCCGTGCTATATAGCTTAGCACTTAAAATTTACGATGGCTTTTAACAAAATTTTGTTCTTTGGTTTGGTTTTTCTCTGGAGTTCAGAATTTGGATACCATATATAAGTGGAAGTTAATGGTTTTTTGTTCAAAATTTGGATACCATATATACATTAGTTTTTTTTGTTCAAAATTCAGAAATGCAAAGATCATTGTACTGCACTGTCAAAAACACTATCCCAAGTTTTTCTAGTTCCTTAGTAACTCAAAAGTAGCAAGTTACATTCTTAGTGCAGAAAATATACATATAAAATACTGTTTTCTGCTATTTACTAAGATTGTGGTGTTTGCTTGATTCACTTTTTCCTTTAGAGATATGTTGAGGATATGCATAGAATACTGAAGGACAAAGATTGGAAAGTTCGAACCACAATATGTTGGGGCCAAAGAGACCGTTGGTTGAGCTATGATGGAGTGGAGGATTTCAGCAAGGATTCCAACCACAAACTCATTGAAGTTCCTACGGTAAATTCATTATTCACTTTCTAGTTGCTGGAGTGTTGTTTGTGACCATCATTCCTCACTTGATTTGTTGTTGTTGCAAAGATATGCAGTTCTCATACAACTAAAAGGCCTTCAGTGAACTTTGAATCTCCACAAAACACTTATTGTCATGAAAAAATGGCTTTATGCCTTTTCTGTATTGTTGTTCCCTTTATAAATAACGATAGGTAATTATCACTCATAATTACAAATATCCTAATGTCTGAGTTTTTAGGCTCTTTTAGGAATCCTATAATATACAATTAAGGATAACAAATCAATCTGTAATTTTCCTAGCTTACTTTTAGGAAGGCAAACCAAAATATAAATTCGCAGTTATGACAATATATTATTTGTTGGAAATTTAAGTGTAAATCTAAGTTCACATCAGGTAAAAATGAAAAAGTTGAGTAACATATAAGGTAGAAAATCCACAAACACATTGCTTTAAGGTTTTGAGTTGAAAATGATGTCATTCTCTTATGTGGTTTGACATCCATCATTTGATGATGTCAGAATTGCTAATGGTGGTAGAATTCCATTCTCAAATAGTTTTGGGGTGTTGAAGTTTCTCAATCTAATAAAAAAGTTAGATATTGATTTTTTTTTCTTTAGTGTAAGCCAATTTCTAAATTCCCTTGGTGAGTCATTGGGATGTTTTGGTTCCCTTTCTTAACAACATAAAATCACTTTGTCGGTAATTAGGTAGATTCATTATCTGATATATGCTTGAGGCAACTTCATAGCATCAACATGTAGAAAACAGAACATAGTTACTAGGTGCAGTACAAAGGTTTCCTTTGCACTATAACTGCTTCAACTTGAATACTTAAAAATAAATATGGAAATTATTTTAGTATTAACTAATGATTTGTTTTAACATAGACTTTCTTTATTGACAAATCTTATGCTATTTTCAAAGGAGAAAGGTAGAATTAACTTCTCTGCACTTTGTAGGCTGGTCATCATGTGCAGGAAGATTGTGGTGAAGAAGTTGGACAACTTATTTGCAGGATAATAAGTAGAAGAACCTAGACATGAGGATATTTTCCCCTTTGTTCCAACATGCTCAAAGTTTTTGTTACATTTTTCCTTATCTTTTTTCTTGTTCTCTGTCATTTTTTACAAATCTTGGTTTATTGCCAATGTTGCTTTGCAGAGAGAGGCATTTTTAAAGGTAAAATAAAAAATATATTGATGATGTATATCTCCTTCTAAGCTCTATCTCTTGGTACAGTGAAAACTAAAGCTTTCATTTGTAGAATCATAGTAATTTGTTGTCTCTTTAATACAAAGTACAGCTTTAAAGCCATGTTTTTTAGTGTAAAGTAGCATCAAAATGTTCACCCGAAGAAAATACACCACATAATATAGCATCATATAAGTGTTTTTGGTATTATTTTCTACTCAAAGTAAGTTTTTAACTCAATATTCAATATGAATTGTTAAAAAGTCGACTTTAAGCCTAATTCAACTCTACAAAATCAACTTATAAGGTAAGGTTACACTCACTTATATATTATAAATTGACTCTTCCAACACACCCCTCATGCAAAGGCATATACATATCGATAAGCTCTAACACATGTTAAAAAGTGGACTTTAAGCAACTCAACCCTACAAAATCAGTTTGTTATGAGGTGAGGTTTGCACACCCCTTGCCCATAACCATACATTTAGAATGAAAAATATTCCTTCTTTGGGTTCCATCTTTTTCCTTATTCATACTACCCAACAACCTCCTAACCATCAAAAGATTCCCCCCAAAGGTGGTACTTCACACTCCTTGTCCTCCTCATCATTGTTGCGGTCTTAGGTGAAATAATATCACTTTTTGGTGAAGTAGACATATTCCTGCAACATTAGTGAAACAAATACAATAAAAAAAATTTAGAAACTCACTCTAAATCCACTCATGTATCACACTTGTAGGCTTTTTGTCAAATATATTCTCTTTCCTTTTACCACTCAAATTTCCTTTAGCGCTTGACAAAGATCTTCAGTGGCTTAAACGTAATGAAATCTAAAATTTCACTTAAGAGGCCAAGAAAATGCAAAACTTCTAGACAAAACTTCAAAGAATTTTAAAGAATACAAAAAACAATAAAAAGGACTACCAAATGAGTTCAGTGAGATAACGTGGAGACCCTAAGAAAATTGGTTGAAAATAATTCAATAGATTAACAATCATAACAATAGTCCAACATAATCTATATGCATTGGACTCTTTCCAATTCTTTTACTTTAGATCCTTACTTCCAATAATTTTTCTTCTTAATTTTGCTGTCCAAACACAATAATTCAGAATATACACGACTGTAGAAAAGACTCGCTGGGCAAGAAGACTTGTTGGCTAAGCAAGGATGAGGTCGCTAGCTAGCAGTTCTCTCTGACTTCTCTTGCTTGGCGAGATTACGGGCTCGATGAGCAATAGTATGTTGTTAGGAAACCCTAATTTACGAATAGAAAACCCTTCTAATGCTAAAAATAATTAATTGAAACAAAAAATACAAAAACAAATAATTTCTACAATTCAAATGTAGAAATTCTCAATTTAAATTGAAGAACACCACGAACACAAATATTAAAAAAAAATAGTTTTTTTTCATATGGTACAAAGATAATGATATCAGATAAGATATTAAAATTTATATTTGTATCATTAAGAAAAAATCCAAACCAAAACCTTCCTTTGAATAAAAAAATGATATGATCCTATCTAAGAAAGACTAAGATAGTTTTTGACTTTGAATTCCTTCTGAAATATAAACAAGAAAATCAGATAAAGAACACCGAAGATATACGCCACAATCTAGCAAATTGACAAGTAAAAGAAGATTTGCCACAAGTCACTCTTTGATAAGAACCGATGATATAGACGTCACAATAAATAAGATTGATAAGTTAAGGAAGATTCATCATAAAGATATCAATCTTTGATAAGAACCTAAGGCCTAAGCAAAGAACAAAGAGAATCATCTCTATAATAAAACAAACTTCAATATATGATTAAAAGTATTTACATAAGCTTTTGGTACCTCTATATATAAACACATAAGTTTAAGAAAACATAGAAAGTCCAAATACGTTTCCCCAAAAACTAATTGAAATTCATAAACAAAAACAAAAACGAACTCATCATCCAAAGATGTAAAAGACGTACAATTGGCACCCAACGAGACTTTTGATCAATAAAACGATAATTAAATGCTCGCCTAACAAACCAAGTCACCTAGTGAACTTACTAAGTTGAAAAACAAAAAAATTATTCTTTAAGTGTACTCCAAGCCATGATCTTCATGTCCTTCGAGTCCCCAACTTCTTGGAACATCATAAGCTTTACACGGATATGGTCTTCTAATTCTTTGACTCTTGATCTTATCCTAGGTCCTTTGAATTGCAAAGTTTCCTCTTCAAATTCTTATTGATTTGTATCTATGGATAACCCTCTATCACCTCCACTCCTATAAATTGAAGTCTTTACTCAATTGTAAATCACTCTTAAATATAGTAAGAAACCTCTGTCAAGATTACTCCAGAAACCTTTCTTCTTTGAGAGTCAATTAGGCAAGAGCTTCCTCCAACCCCTTTCATCTAGAATTGGCTTAACCTTTCTAGAGAGCTCCCTTCCACACCATTATGTTGAACATATCTTCTCAAATTGCTTCCGCTAATCCTCCACACCTAAGATTCCTTCCATCATTCTATGAAGCTTGGAGTCATCAATTGGATTGACTTACTTTGACACCCTTCTATGCTCCTCGAAAGAATAGGACGAAGCTCTTAAGTGATGACATCATATTCCTCAAAAGAGAATGTGTACTATAAATGAGATCATGGTGATAAAACTTCAATCCAATGTTATTCACTACAAGAAAATATTTAAGTGACAACTAATTTTAGAGACAAAAAATAATTGGTCACAATAGTGCAAATTTAGATACTAATCTATAAATTAAAAATTATTGATCTCTAAAATAATTAATATTATGAATAAAAAAATTATTGTTAGTGACCAATTAGACTCTAAATTAGATACTAACATCAGCTACTAAAGTTTTGACTATCAAAGAAATTAGTGTCTAAATTACTCACTGATTAAGGGTTTAGTGATAAAAAAATAATATAAGTATTCTTGTTTGTGGGTTACCCGTCAAGCCAACACCAATTCCACTCGATTTCGTTTGATATGCTAGGTTGATTTTAACTCATATTTAAAAAAAAAAAAAAAACTACATTTTTTTTAATCAAACCCAAACCCGAAATAAGGACAAATTGACTTATCATTTGAAATTCATTGGCAAAATTAGGAATGTATTGTCTTGTATTTTATGTTACGAGTGTAGATCCGTGGATTAAAAAACCACTATTATTTGTTGGTTTAAGATTACTATGTTTAAAATTTTATTTTTATATATATATATATATATATATATATATATATATATATATATATATATATATATATATATATATATATAGATAGATAGGTGAATGCAAATATCATTTAATTAATCGATTCGATAAGGTCAAATTAGACTTTAAATTGTAAAATTTATCTCAAAGAGTTTTTAATTCTTCTAAAAGCATATGTAAACTTACATTAAAATTTCAAGCATATGATATAGTATATAATTATTGTGCATATATCTGCACGAACAAGGGCAAGAAAGAAATAATTCATGACGATAAGCAAGAACAGTTTGGGTAGGTAGATGTAGCTGTTCCATGGACGTTCCTTCCAGAACAATAAACTCGTTTTCCTCCTTTAGAAGAGACAATGTTAATTTGATCCAATGTAATGTTGAAACAACCTTGTGGATCACAATTTAAGGTAATAGCTTTATCATACGCTGATGTTCCATTAAAATCACGAAATGTGATTTCACTCACTTCAACTTCTCCCCACTAATTATTCCAAAAAAAAAAAAATACAACTCTTATAAGTAATAAATAAATAATTAATTATCGACAAAGACTTTATTGAAAAGTTAGTAATATTTTCTATAACGTTTAAAATATTAATTGAGTTAAGTGAGTGATTACCGTTGAAGGATCATTGTAGAATTGGTTAATAACTATTGGGTTGCCAGCTTTTATCAATGTAATTTGCTCAAAAGTGATTGCTCTTGCATAACCTGGTCCGTTCTGGAAAAAAAAAAATTAACAATATATGAAATCTTCCTTTCAAATGCTAAGAAATAACGAAGAAAAATCATTTAAGGTTTTTTTTTTAATTCTTTAGTTTTTGTTTGTCCATAATCTCAAAATTCCTTAGAATAATTTTATTATCAGTTTTATCAAGCACATATCTAATTAATCAATATTACTGGAAGATATTGCTTAAAGGATTACACTACATGTAAATAGGTGTTGTACACATCATTTTAGAAATTAGTTTTATAAGTCTGATTAGACTTAAAGTTCACAATTACAATTAAGATGATATCAAAATTATTAAAAATTTATATTAACAAAGTTTATTGGATATTGAATTTTAGTGTCCTTGGATTGTCGTATTCCTACTATTTAAGACAGAGAGAGTGACCTCTCTCCTATCCATTAGACAATGAACATTTCTATTTTATATTATTAACTAAAAATAAATAAAAGAGATAAATCAATTGAATGTAATTAAATATATATAACTAAAACTAAATTAAGAAATAAAAAATAAAGAATTGAAAATTCTTTAAAAATTCTAGATTTATTAAAGAAGAAAGTTGATAGATTTAAATAGAAAATATAAGCAGGTAGCATAACTAGTCTAGATTCTCTATTGATTTTTTTATGTTGTTCTCTGCTGAATATTAAAAATATATTATGTCAGTACTTAAAGTATCTTTTTAATATATTTTAAAATGTCAAAATTAGTGGTAATCCATTTATGAGTCACAGTAGATAAACAACAACAACAAAAAAATCTAACAAGAATCTAAATTCGTAGCATGAATCAAACCCTTATCGCTAGCTTGGAAGGTCAAGGATTATAAACCACACTAATTCATCATTTTAATTTAACTTGTCTATTTTTATAAAATTAAATTAAATTTTAAAATTTTTTTTAAGAACAAAATTTAAAATTACATTACATGTTATATGTGATTATAGCATAATAGGTATAGGATACAAATTGAAATACACCCTTGTATATATCTTTTTTTTAATTGTAGGATATTGAAGAAATTTTTGTCTACTTATATCTCATTTTCAAAGATAAAAAAGTTATTAATTACTTTTTCAATTATATAGTTATTGTTCCCTTAACTTTAATTAATATAAACACTTAGTTATTTATTGTAAAGTCGAAACGGAATAGAAAACTTTATACCTATTTTATTAAGATAAAAGATCATTGCATTTCAAGATTTTTAAGTGAAAATCCTAAAACACAAATGAATTAAAAAATAAAAAAAATGAAAACTTACAGGAAATGTCTTGATTCTTGCTCCATTTGTTGTCCTGGTGAAGCTGCAATTTTGTACATAAATTTGTTCTGCTGTCATAGCATTACCTCTACCCAAGCTTCCAATACTGATTAATTCATCACATTTGTTCAAGTTAGTAATATATAACTAAATATATTAACTTAATGCAATGTTTGTTTAAAAAAAAATCACGGATGTTCTTAGTATATATTTTATGAAACACCAATTCTTTTCATTTTAATATTGATTTTAGATAAATTACTTTAGGTGTTTAAGTAAAATTTAAAAGAAAATTCTTAAACCGTAAGATAATAGTTTTATAATATCATCTAGTGTGTGATAATTTCCTGAAATTCTTAGTGACAAAATATATATATATATATATATATATATATATATATATATATATATATATATATGTCCACAAGCAACCCCAGTAACATTGACATAGGAGGAGTTACCACTGATGGCAATACAATCATCACCTATTAGAAAAACAATGTAAGTTTGAAAGTGCAGATATACTTATTATATATCTTCCATTAATGATAAATATGTTTTTTTTCTTTCAAATTATTACTAAAAAATAAGTTTTATTTCTAAATTAAATTATAAAGTGCTTTATAGGTCATAAAAAACATTTTTTCTATCAAACGATATGAGAAGGTTACACTGTGAAATTCTGTTTGTTAAATAAAAAGTGTACAGATAAAAGTTTTTGCATGGCCTTTTGCAAAAATTAAATATTTCATGGTTTAGATTATTAATAGAACATAATTATTATTTTATTATAATAGCTTGAAGATGAAAACCATATTTAACTTTAAATTTAATATATCAGAAATTTGAGAAATTTAGTGATGAAAGTCTCAGGTTTCACATTGAATAATATATAAAAAGGATAAATTTGCAAACCCATCACTTTTCAAAATTTTGATTTAAAAAGTAGTTGAGTTATAATTTAAGAAAATGATCTAGAGTTAATCGCATACGAGGTATTATCTGTTTTGAAAAGTTAGTTTAAGTGATATGAGACTATTAGAAATGAGGTTTCATTAGGGAGAACAATACTAATGAGATTTGAGCCTAATCACATAAGATACTGACACCACTCTCACCCCAAAACCTTAAGACAATGGGTTTATGGGTCTTGATTCTTATATAGTGCTCTACTTTCTCATTTCTGATCAATGTGGGACTTAAACTCATACTTTGATTCCTAACAGTAATAATACTAATATATATATATATATATATATATATATATATATATATATATATATGTGTGTGTGTAACTTATATTACCACATGCTATAGTAGAATCTTTGATCCAGATATTTTTTGAAGCATAAACATCAATTCCATCAGTGTTGGGAGTGTTGGGAGGAGAATGAATAGTGATAGAAGAGAATGTGGCATTGTCACAATCATTGACGTTTATGTGAGATCTTGGACTGTTCATAATGTTCAAGTAACTAACGCTAAGATCATTGCATGCATTGAAACTAATGACCTGCATTGCATCATTCACATCACAAATTTACTATATTTTAATATCAAAATCAATATGAAAGACAAAGAAATTATGAGAAGAGAAAGTTTAGAAAAAGTCAAACCGATGGTCGTCGACAATGTTTGCATGACCACCAAGTAGAAGCCGAACCATGTAGTGATCCTTCACTTCCATCAACTATCAGACCATTTACATTTGTTATCAAAATCCAAGTAAAATAGTAAGATCGCCATTTCTTCTTCGCAGGTGCAACCAATTTTCCTTGAATCTACAAAATAAATCATAGAAAATTAAAAAACAACAATACAAATACATATTTTAAGGATGTTGTTGTTATTAATATAATAATAGAAAGAGTTAAATATATATACTTTTCATCTTCAAATTATGTTCGTAAACTAGAATATATACTTATTTTGTTTCTGTACTTGAAAAAATATTGTAAAATGTCATTTCTAGAAAACGACGTCATAATCTAACATGAAACTTTGCTTGACAAATGGTAATCTTCACAATTTTTTTTGGCTGAAAATAATGTTTTTGAATTTATATAAAGTATAGGAACAAATTAGGTATATATTTAATTTCAAGATGAAACACAAATTTTGAAAATAATCTAAAGTAAATGTTTAATTATTCGTATGGTACTCACTTTGGTAGGGATGTGTCAATCTGGTTCACACATCTGAAAACATGTCAATTCAATTTTTGAAAAAGTGTCTCAATTAGGTCTCTTTTAGACAAAAATACTAACACCGTTAACGATGTATCACGTGTCAATATGTTATTTTTTTTATTTTTATTTTTATTTTTTATAAAAAAATGATCACATATCACGTTCTTGGTGTGACATGTAACATTGTCAGTGGTAACTTTTAGTGATAAAAGTCATTTTTAATAATAAAATATTTGTAGAACATTCATATAAATAATAAATTTGGTCTCAACTAGAAGAGACGATATTATTCTATTTTGAAAAATAAAATAAACAAAACACGAGTTAATAATATACAATAATGTAATATGTTAAAAATTCATTTTTAATAAAAAAATATTAGTATAACATTTATACAAATAATAAATTTGGTCTGAAATTGGGGAGAAACAATATAAATATGAGTATCTAATTTTTTTAAAATATTTATACTTAATTAATTTTTAATCTTATAAAAAATTGATTAATTTTTTTTAGTTATTAAAAAAATTGAGACAGAATTGAATCAAAGACACAAAAATAGAGACAAAATTGAATCAAGAAGATATATAATGAGACAAAATTACAATCAAGACAATAACATTTGATAGTAATACTAACACATAATATTGTCATGTGGCACTGGTAATGTTACATGTCACATCAGGGACCTAACACGTGACAATTTTTTAAATTAAAAAATCGCATATTGACACTAGGCACGTCATTAACGACATTAATAATTTAGAAAAAATCTAATTGAACCAAAAATAAAAAATATATTTAATAATAATAATAATATTATTATTATTATTATTATTGAAAGAAGGAGAAACATAGAAAATTATTACAATACACAATGTAACTTAAGGTATTATAAGTGTAGAGAGAGAAATTTGATACATATTTTAATAAACAAAACGTCCCAAGATGGATAAAAGTTTAATAAATATGACCAACTTAAAACAGTTATGAATTTAATAATTCACTCCATTTTAAAAAGAAACATGAAATTTTTTCGTTAGAAAATATCTTTAAAGAATGATTAATTTTATTGACAAAAAATAATTAGTCATTATAATGACCAATTTAAATACCATTTTATAAACTAAAAGTTATTAATAACTAAAATAGTTTTAAAAAATTATAATTGATCTTTAAATTAATAACTAAAATAATTTTTATTTTGAATTGGTGATTAGTATTAGCTATTAATGAAATTAGTCTTTAAATCGACAATTTGTCTCTAACCATGTTTTTGAAAAATTTTATTGTAGTATTTTTTGATTTACCGTGTATATATACATTCGGTATTTGATTTTTCCATGACAACAAGAAGAATACATTTTAGAAAACTGATTTTTTGACTACTAAATTTTGACAAATTTTTCTTACAATCTTAAATGACATCTTCTAACTGATTTTCCATTTTTTTCATTTTTTCATTTTTCATATTCTAAAACCAATTAAAAAATATCATCTCATATTGTAAGAGAAAATTTTCAAAATTTAGTAGTCAAAATATCATTATTCTACATTTTAAATGATAAATAAAACAACAATTATTAAGAAATGCAATTAATAATCTATAATTGTCATTGACAGTTTATACTAGTATTTATAATGATATAACTAATGTTGCCATTAATAATCAATGTATAACTATTAAAATATAATTTCTATTTCCGTTTTCCGTTTAACATTGTAAAGGAGATTAACGGCGGATGTTAGAAAAAAAAAAGTTTAATTATATTGAGTCTCTACTATTTTTTTTATCGAGAATTTTAAGTTTTTATATTTTTAATTAAGTGTCTGTCCTTTAATTTTTTATAAGTTGATAATGTATATGCTATTCTTTCAATTTTCTTGCTTACATGTTTTCGCATTATAAAAAGTATGAAATCATGCGATTAATATAAGAAAATATTGTGATTAATGTAAAATGTCAAGTGATTTTATTTATTTAATTAAAAATATGTTAAAATATACATTTGTTCTCTATTTTTTTAGTTGTGTCAATTTAATCATAATATTTTTTTTAATCAAGTTATAATTTTTGTTAATTTTATTCAATTTGATCATTTTTTTTAATGTCCTTTAAATAATTAACTGTAATGTATAGTGACTGTCACATGTCACTTTGTATTTTTTTATTTTGTTTAAATTTTTTGTAATTTTTGAAAAAATGTCCATGTATGAACTTAACATTGTGCCACATGTTTAAATCAATGTTTAATATTAAATTTTGTCCATGTATTAATTATTTTTACTCAAATTTTATTAAATTAACAATTTTGTTCCACCCCAAGTGAGACTAAATTTAATTTTTATATAAATGTTATAATAATGTTTTTATTAAACTTACATTTTTATTAAATATTTTTGGTTTAGGATTATGATTAGTTTAAAATTAGAATGAAAAATTTAATGATGGTGACTAATATCATTGATTTGAAATTTTAAGAGGTTAAAAATCAGACGTGATATTTAAAATTTTGAGAGGTTAAAAAATGAGGATTTGATTTTAAAATTTAGAGAGGTAAAAATGTGGGGAGTAACACCATTTATTTATGTGATCATATAAATTTTATCGTCTTACAATTTTAGATTAATAATATTAGTCTTCGTCCTTACAATTTATTATAATTTTAAACTAATTATAACCCTAAACAAAAAATATTTAATAAAAATGTGAATTTAATAAAAGTATCATTACAACATTTATAGAAAAATTAAATCTAATTTCAATTTAGGGTGGGACGAAAGTGTTCTATTTAAAAAAAGTTACGAATAAATTGAACAAAAATAATAAATAAAGAGACCAAATTAAATATAAAACATTGACTTTGACATTTGATTTTGACATTTGACACGTTGTTGGGTTGACACATAAACATTTAAAAAAAAAACCAAAAAACCAGAAAGTAATCCGTGACCGTCAATGTTCACTACCATTAATTATTTAAACGACATTAAAAAAAAGACCAAACTTAACAAAATTAACAAAAAATAAAAGTTAATTGAAAAAAATATTATTAGGATTGAATTGGAAAAAAAAAACTAAATGTGTATTTTAATAAAAATAAGTTTGATAAATAGATCATCATCGTTATAATAATGACTTTTTGATCCTAGTAAGTAATGACGTGGAAGTGATTAAGAGTATAATAATTTTTGTTATCACATGTTTTTAAAGTCGAAAAACCACTTAACATTTTCATTAACCATACTTAATTAACAAAAAATTAAAAGTACTTAATTAAAAAAATATAAAAGAAATGTAATATTTAATAAACTAAATAAATTAATAAAAATTCAATTAAAAATATTAAAATTCATAAAAAACTTAAAATTTAATAAAAAAAACATAATTTCTTTTACGTCTTGGCAAAACCTATCATTGATTCTTATGTATTTATTTAAAATTTTAATGAACACATTACTTTTTTCATTATTAACTCTTAAATAGTTTATGCATGTATTTATTATATTAGATGGAGAGAGAAATAAATAAAATAGAATACTGTATAACTATTTAATAATATAATGAAGAAAATTTATTATATTTATCAATTCCTGAAAAAGTAATCTTAAAATACAAATAACATTTAAGAGATGATTAATAAATTAAAAATCATAAAATTTTAAAGTGCAAAAAAGAAAAATCTTAAGTAAACAAACAGAAATAATTGTTTGATTAATTGGATGTAATATTATAAATACCTGAATTTGAACACTTGAGGCCTTGCAAGGACCCTTTAGAATTAAGGGTGACAAAAGGAATTCATAATTTGAAGGGATAATTAGAGTTCCCATCTCTTCTGCTCCACAAGTGCTTTCCCATGCTCTTAAAAATGCCTACCATAAATTCAAAACCCAAATATTAAATTTAATTAATTGGAGAAAAGAAATTTAATTTAATATATTTTTTTAATTTATTCCTTGAAAATCTGAAATAATTGCTTTTGGCTATTCATTTTTAAAACAGATATTTATTTTAGAAATTAAGTACTTTTATTTTTAACAGAATATTTGGTATAATGTTGCAAGTATAGTAGTGAATGGTTATTGAGAAGATTTTAGGACATCTTTAATACATTAATTATGTTTAGGATGATATAAATTTAAGATACGTAAGACATACTTATTAAAGTATGTTAACATGATATAAAATTTAAAATTCAAAGTCTTAAGTAAAACCTTAAGTCAATAATAAAATATATTTGTCTTGAAAATACTAAATATTAAATACGATATTAATTAAAATGTAAGTTTTATAAAATCGAAAATTGAAAAGTGATCTTAAAAAATGATGCGATATAATGAAATCTGCACAAAAAAAAAATAAATTAAGACATGACATTATGAGTATGTAATAATAGAGATGATTTTATCTTGTTTCAATAATGAAAATTAAAATATAAAAGAAATAAAAAAATTCACTCATTTTTATAGGTATTAGAATAGTCTTTAAATTTTATAAATTTGATCATCTTCCACCGTTCTAATTACATGTTTTTATTAATTTTTCAGCTTAAAACGCAGCAAAAATACTTTTATTTATATATATATATATATATATATATATATATATATATAATATGTTTTTAGTCAAAATATATTATTGTTTCAAACTTTAATATAATTTAGTTTCAAATTTTAAAAATAATAGATATAATCTTTTTAACTTAATTGCATTAACTTTTTTAATGTGTCAAATGATAATTAAAGTCGATGTTTAAGTTGTTTATCTTATTTGACACATTTAAATTCAAATATTAATATAAAATATTTAACACGTACAAAAAATTTAATATAATTAAATTAAAAAAATTATATTTACTCGTATTTTTTTAAGTTAATGAGAGTGATAGTGGATTTTCATTAAAATGTTTCATTATTACTTGGTTAAAGTAATAGATAAAACAATAATAAACCATAAAAATTCTATAAATAAAATGTAAAGAGAGTAAATTAAAAAATGAGGATGAGGAAGAAACTAAAACTTCATACTTGTGAATCATCCGTTTTTCCATTTCCCTTAGCACCAAAATCGATGACGTTATATGCGTTCGTGGTCGAATTGAACACAACACATATACATGGGGAAACAAAAGCAAGAATCAAACCACAAATGATAAGGCTTCGCATGTTTCACTCAAGGGAATTTTTTCTTGTTTTTCTTGAACTTTTTTTTTTTATTTAATTTTTTGTGAAGAGTTCACTGCAGTGATTTATGTTTTGTGAAGGAAGCACACATGTGGGGTTCAATATATACCAAATGCAACATCTCTCTCTATTACTTTAAGTGAATATTATTAATTGAGAGATATAAACACTTTTTGTCTTTTTTTCAAATATATAATAAATTTGATGTGGACAATTCATTTAAATATGTTTAATTGCGTGTGTTTTTTATTTATTTGGGTTAAATACGTTTTGATCTTTTATTTTTAGTCAAAATTAAAATTAGTTATTCTTTGAAATTTTAGTTCAATTTAGTCCTTCAATTTTACAATTGTTTGAATATAGTCCTCCAATTTTAGAAGTGTTTGAATATAGTCATTTTAATCAAATTTTGTTTAGTTTATTTGAAGTTTTTGTGATAACATTTAAGTTATTATTTACTTTGTTTGATACATTTTCGCTTCAATGTAAGCTGAAAAACACGTTTAAAACGTCAAATAAACTTAACAAAAATAAATTAAAAGACTAAATTAATAATTTTTTAAAGATAAAAGATTAAATTGGTCCAAAATTTCAAAAAAATGACTAATTATAATTTGCATTAAAAGTTAAGGACCAAACCCTTTTTATTTTGTTACATTAATTGTGAAACTCAGTTTTAAGATGATTCTAGAAAGTAATAATGAGTACTAAAATTATATATTATATTGAGTATATAAATTAAAATCATAATTGTCTAGTTATGGATGATGGTATACAAATATCACATTTTTTACTCTTCACCTATTCAATATTAATAAAAGAACATTTTTATTTTTAAATATAAAATAAATTGAGAAGAATAAAGTACAAAAATGAAAATGTTAATATTTTATTAGGTGATTGATAAATGTAAGAAGATCAAAAGGTGTATGTTTATAATTTTTGTTTATTATAATTTTAAAAAAATCGTAAATTCTCTTTGAGTTTTCTCTAATTTTCTAAAGCTGAATTTCATCACTTTTTCTATTATAGAGTGTCAGGGGAACAATGACAAACAAAATCGACACTAACCGGTTAAAACTTCAATCAATTAAGTTGTTATATTTTCTTATATTTTAAGTTTCATTTTTTTTGTTATTGCAAGCAAAATGAAAGTTGAATAAATTAATCTTTCTTAGATTAAGTTTGTTATCGTGGAAACAAGTCAAATATAATGCATTATGAACTTGCATCTAATATTCTCTTTGGATTTTTGATGACGATATCTCCTTTCATTATTATAGACCATAATTGATATTGCGCTAATTCATTGATAAGTGTATCAAATGTTCAAATAATTTTCAAATTTTTTATTTATATTTATAGATTTTTTACAATTGGACTGACAAAAAATTTGTACTTAATAAATTATAATAAATAACCATATATATATATATATATATATATATATATATATATATATATATATATAAAATTTTTTAAGATTTTCATATATTTGATATATTCTTCAATTCTTATATAATTTACACTTATCTGCAAAATATAAATCAAATACTAATATTTTTTCAAAATTATCAAATAAAAACTTATTAAAAGACTAATCAAAATATCAATAAAAAATAAAGTACTTATCTTTTCTAAATTTATCTATAAAATTTTCATTATCTAAACAAATAATAATCAAAATACTAATAAAAGATAAAGTACTTATCTTTTCTAAAATTATTTAATTATTAAAAAGATAATAACTAAAATACCAATAAAATATAAAAATAAACAAAATAAAAATATGATAATTCTAATTATTAGGTAGTCCTCTTGATTTCTTTGTTGGATTGTATTTTAAGAGATTTGGGAAACTTTTTTACAATATTTGTTTGACGGATATGTACAAAAAATGTTTGAAGTAGGACAAATGTGTTAAGCAAAATGTTCAGAGTTACGTTTGATGAAGAGTCCTTACACTAAAAGAAAATCACCCATTACAAACAAATATAATATGTCGACAATAACAAAAAATTGTCAATAATTTGTTAGTATAAATTATGTTTGGGTGTTCCTCCTCCTCCTCTTCTTCTTTTTCCTTTTCTTTTCTTCTTCTTCCCCTTCTTCTCGTCATACCTCAAGTGTCATTGTCGTCACCACCAATCAACCATTGTCATCTCTGACTCATCCTCCTTGTTCTCCTCCTTATCCTCTTTCTGTTCTTCTTCCTCCCACCTCCTCTAACTCTGAGAGGAATCGGTGTCACTCCTTTGATGCCACCATTGGCTCCGACCTTCTCCTTCTCCTCATCATTATCTTCTTTAATATCATCTTCTTCTTCTTCTTTTCTCTTTTACTTCTCACCCATTTCCCTTAAAATATAAAAAATCTCATCAATCTGAGTGTGAAATTTATCGCTGGATTTATTAATGGAAAAATTTGTCCAAATCAGAGTTATCATTTTTTGATAAAATTCATTGACAAAACAGACCTTTGGATACGTTACTAATGAAAGTATCTATCGATAATACAATTCTAATTCACCGATAGATCTAATCTGTCGGCAAATATTTATGTTGATAATTTAAATTCTAAAATTCGTCAATAATTTTGGATACACTAACAAATTTATTTCTTTCCATAATTACGATAATTCTTGTCATCTTAGACACAACTTCAACTTTATCAACATGCTACCTAAAAGTCTTTTGAAATATGTTTTCACAATAATAACTCCTTAGATTATTTATAGTTAAATAAATGCAAAAATAAAAATATTAGAGACATAAAAGATTTACTAGTGGTAATTTTATACTGGATCATTTGTAAACTTTATATTACATCTAGTTATTAATCAACTTAACCAACTTTCATTAAGTAGACTAATGTTGCAAGTTACAAAGAAAGTACTATTTTGATATAATCACTTTTGCCCACTTTGAATGCAATTTTTTTTTTATAATTTTTTTTAGAACTTTATATAGTTTCTTTGATAAGATTTTGGATATAATCTTAACTTTTCATTTAATGCATCATTAGACACAAGGCCTACATTCAAAAGAGCTTAAGTTTTTCGATGATCACAAACAAAATTGCAATAAGTACTTTTTTTAGTCTATATAAAATCATTCAAAAAGAAGAAAAGAGATATATATTATGCTACATAGTGCGAAAATGTTGATAAATTTTTACGTCCTTAGAAGCTTTATAGAAAGTATTGTTCATGTTCACTTAGCAAACTTGAAGAGAATGCATAAAACTTATATAAGTTAGAAGACGATATTCCTATAGAGAGCAACTTTTTTATTGATTGATCACTATTAAAATAATTTGTCCATCTTAGTCAAGAGTGTCTATTTGAAAAATAATATTCATTTATTAGCCATGAGTGACTATTGTGTAAAGAACGCCTAGTTAAGGCAAGAATGATTTGTTCAAAGAATATACTTGATTAAGTCAAAAGTGACTTGTTGAAAGAATACATTGGATAAGTAAAAATTGGTTGGTTATTAGAATACTTGTATAAACTAGAAGTAGTTTATTGAAAGAATACTTGAATGAAGCCAGTTAAGAGTGTGATTGTGATCAATAACAATAAACAATGGATTAACCAATAGTGACTACGAGGCTAAACAATACTCAAGAGATTAGTATGGAGTGGCTATGAGCCTAAACAAAAGAATGACTACAAGCCCAAAAAATTATGGAAAATGTTTTTTTGAATGGGTCTTGAATCTTAACCATTAGATCTTCTCAGATTTAATAGTCAGGGATCATGACCGTTAGACTCCCCGGTGTCACATTGATCTCTACAAGTTGCATACCTATCAATCAATCTTTTTGTCATTGTATTTCTCGAGGCTGGGGGCTACTATACCTACAAGGTGAGATGACCAAAGAAATACAAATTTTCTTTGCACATACTGGCCAAATCGAAATCGACGATAGTATAGAGACTTGAACATGTCATGTTAAGTCTGAGGGCTAGAGTACCATATATGTTCAAGTATATCTCAACCACCTAGACTGATATGTAGTCGACATAAGTATACTCAGCGAGATCAACACCATACCAACCACTTCTTTAACATAGGCAAAATGAGATTAAGTTAAGGCAAATGATAAAACATATTAGTAGAGTATTATGCATAATTATTCAAGGTAATTAGTCACGTGGATCTGGCTCATAGAGATAAAAAAGCCATGTTATAAACAACACAATACACAAGATAAATTGATTATGTTTCATTATTAGTACTGACATTTGATACAATTTAACGTACTTGGCTGACTTGAATGTTGGAGTGTCTCTTGGAAGCACACCCCTCTCAACTTTAGAGAGATGAGTACCGAGAACATCTCGACTTGAAAGTACAAAGTTGCAGCTTGAAGTCCACATGAAGAGATAAAGACTATCTTTACAAGATATATTTGGTATCATAAGAACATCGTTGTTTCTTCTACCATTATGAACAATGATATACAAATACCTTAATTTTATCTACACCTACTATATATTTAATTTATTTTTTCCTATATTTTTATCTTTTTATCACATCTATAAATCTATCATTTTTATTCTCTTATCAAGTATATATTAAATATCAATACATCTTTTTAATATTCATAAATATTTTTATTATAAAAGATACCGACTGTCACTGTTGTGGAGTTGACTAGAACAAGTTTCTCTAGAATAGATTTTTGTCTGGAAATTATATAAGTACTGCAGACATCACATTGGTCCAATTTCAACACAATTTCAACACAAGTCCCCACCTGTTAAATGACAGAACAATGATGAACAATATTAGCCATGATAAAAAGTGTTAAATTTCAGTTAAGATATCTGAGAAATAGAACTAGATTTAATATATGTGGTCTAGTGTGATTCAACGAGGAAGTGTCTGTTATAATCCAAACTAAACATTGGCAAGGGTTCGAAAATCTGAAGATAAAGTCAGAGGACATTTATTATCAGATATATAGACTATTTAATGTGATATTGAAGTGTCAGTTCACACCCCATATCTGGCTTAAAAGATGTGCATATCTTTGGCTTTTTACCTTGATGGATCCTGTTGCAGATTATAGATTAGCTATTTGAATATATTCAAAGTGGTGGAATGGGAAAGCATTATTGGCTTTAGTTTCTTTGCTTTACGGTACTAACATTTCTAGACATTTTCTAGACATCAGAAATGCAGTTTCTAACACCACCAGTCAACTCAACCAATAACAAACAACCTTAAAACTTAAAACTTAAGAATCCATTACAAATAATAAACCATAGCATGAACTTTGCACATCCTAGCTGATGACATATTACAAGAAAAACACGACACCAAGCCACTTGTTTTTTCCAACAAGGGATTGTCCTCACAATGATAAAACAAATTTAAATCTGGGATACCATAGGCTGAGATTACACTGAGATAAAAAAGAAATAGCACAAAAAAAAGTGACCTATTTTGAATGATATAATAGAATGGCAGAAAGGCTAATCCTTTATGGCAGGCCTATGGATTTCCATATATTCAACAAAGTCATCCACATATTTTTGGTGAAGTTCTTTGTCCCCAAATATCTTACTCATCTCCTCTGCTTCACTTCTATAACTTTTTTCCAACATCACTGCTCTCAATGCATTGGCCAATGATTCTCTGGTGAATTTCTCATCATGCTCACTTCTCTGTACTTGGAACCCTACCCTTCTCTCCTCCATATGCTTAGCAATTATAAATTGTTCATTTTGGAATGGCAACATCACAAGTGGACACCCAACTTGAAGACCCTCAATCACTGAACTCCAACCACAGTGAGTCAGAAACCCCCCAACAGACTTGTGTGCTAAAATCCTCATCTGTGGTGCCCATGTTCTCCACACCAATCCCTTTCCTGAGTTATTCACAACCAGATCCTGCAACTCAACGTTAGAGGTGTTTTGCTTTTTCAGAACCCAGAAAAAGGGAAAACCAGACATTTCTAATCCCTTTGTAATTTTAGTAAAGTCTTCATCACTTAGTGTCACTTCACTTCCAAAAGCTGCATAAACCACAGACCCTTTTTCCTGTTTGTCTAACCAATTAAGGATGGTATCCCAGTTTTCATCACTGCTGTCTTCACTAAACTGTAAAGAAGGTGGCAATAACCCAACAGGAATCACTGGTTTCGTATTTATACTTTTAAACAATTTGAGAGGCTCACCTTCAATCTCCATGCAGCTTCTTGAAGCAATAACATGAGCAGCATCAAAAATCATAAGGAATCGAAACACGTCAGAAACCCCCGATTCATTTGTCTCATTATACTCTTCAGGAATATCTATGCCCCGCAGAGACTCACTGGTTTTTCCTCTACTAAATTCTGTAAAACAATGCATACCAGTTGCACTTAAAATAGAGAAAAGGATGCATGAGATTCCAAGCTGAGAACATATTGGAGGCAACCAATAGGGTGCAAAGTCGTATACTATCCAATGGGGTTTGCATCTCTCCAGAAACTTGGCCAAAGGTTGTTGAAGACCATCAAAAGCCAGCTTGAGGTATGGAATGAGGTGGTGAGGAATGTCCATTGTGGCCTCTGCATTTTCTGGGAGTTTTTCAACACGGGGCAGTGGGAGTTCTATGAGATCCACCAAAGGTTGCAAGTTTTCAGGCACTTTGGGTAGGCGATGGATATTTCTAGGTGTGGAAATGAAAGATATTTGATGACCCTTTTGAGCTATGAGTTTTGCAAGCTCAAAGAATGGACCTATGTGACCAAATGCTAGCCATGGAAACACCACAACGTGAAGCTTCTCGCGCTGTTCCGCCATGGATATGCGTGTGTTTAAGCGTGATTCGTGAATGTGTGGGTTCTTTATCCTGGCATGAATTCCTATTTATTCAACAATGTAAAGACTATATCAACTTTAAGTGGGACCATTTTGAATACTTACTATTCATGATATCCTTTTTGCATTGATTGCTCTTGTCAAGTTCAACACATGAGTCAAGAGGACTAAGTTTAACATGTTTTGAAAACCCAGAATATGTTGAATCTTGTGTTGTATTTTTCTGATTCTGGAACAGGAAACTTTCATGGAGGAAAATTTCTCAGACAAATGAAATATGAATGTCACCGTTTTGGATTTTCGCTTGAGATTTTACCTTAGGAATGTCACATACCTGTTTGTTATGGAAATACCATTTTTGTTGTGTTTAATAAACAGGAAGTGAAGTTTTTAGTGAAGCGAAATAATGCTCCTCTTGATTAAATTACAATGGGAACTATTTTTTCATTTATATTTCTAATTGGTATTTTAAATGTGAAACTCCTCAGTTTTTCATAAGGTAATATATTCTCAAGTTAGACTTACATTACATATCAATCTTTCCTTTATTTATTTTTTCTTATATATAGGTATCAAATTAAGATGAATACATTAATTCTAGAAGCACAACAGAATAACTTAAAAAGAAACTAAAAAACATATTCAAATTTGTATAAGTAACCTTTTACAAGAAATATAATGTTATGGAGATGACTAGAGCAAGTCTCTCCATTATAGGTACTCATCTGAAAATTTGTTAAGTACTGCACACAAGACATTATTTGCTCCAATTTCAACACAAGTATGACAAAAACAATGATAAACAAAAATACTGTTAAATTTCACAATTAAGATGTCTGACGAATCGAACTAGAAATATGTGGTCTAGTGGGATAACAACGTGGAAGTGTCTGTCATAGTCCCAACTCAACCATTGCAAGTGGGTTTGAAAATTAAAGGACATTTATTGTCAGATGTAAACTATTGAATGCGATATTGAAGTTTCAGCTAACACCCCATATCTGGCTTCAAAATGTTCATATCCTTTGTTTTTTACCTTGATAGAAATGGGCTATTGCTGTTTATAGGATTGCATGTTTGCATATATACAAATTGATGGAATGGGAAAGCCTTATTTGCTTTAGTTTCTTTACTTGGTAAGTAGACTAATATTTTGATGTGATAATACATATTAGTGTTTACTGTTAGAAATTATTAGTTCAGTGAAATTTGTAAGGTCCAATTATTTTTGCCCCAATATTTTAGGGTTATCTTAAACCAGTTGGGCCTAGAGGCTGACCCATAGGGTGCCAAGGCCCCTAAAGCAGTCAAGGTCTCTCATTCAGCTCTCACTTTTGCAAACAGCCCCTTTCATATGCTCTCCTTCCTTTTTAGAAGCTTTGCTAGGGTTTCGAGACCCATTCGTCTTTAAGCAAGTTCAACTCATTTTTCCACCCACGTAAGTTGATTCTTCTCCGTATCTTCCTTGCTTTCAGCTTTGTAGTCGTATTTCTACCTAAAGTTCACGTTGGTAACCTGTCTCGAACCTGCTCTGCTTTTCAGCTCTCGAGTTCATTCTTAGAGTTGCGGTGTTCACTGTTTAGCGTCAAAGTGCTCTTGCTAGTTATTTCTAGGTAAGGGAAGCTAGGGATTTCTTATTTAATTCGATTCTTGCTTGTTTTGCCACTGTTTTTCATGATTGCATGGCTGATGTGCTATTGAAAATGCTTGGGTGGATTGGTATTGATGTTTGGGTACGAGTGTATGGCTGTTGTAGGGAGGACAGTTGCGAGACTTGACATTCTCGCCCAACCGACCTAGTCTCGCCTAGGCGAGACTTGTAGAAACAGGTCCAAGCTCGCACTTGAGCTCTCGCTCAAGCGGAGAGCTCTCGTTTTGAGCGAGGTATCATCTCGCTCAAGCGAGAGAGGCTCGCCTAAGCGAGGACACGTAGGAGCTTGAGGCACGTTGCTTTAGTTGTAGTCCAGGCGAGGGGTGGCTTCGCTAAGGCGAGGAGTGGCTCGCCTAAGCGAGAACTCGTTAGTCTCGCAAGGTCCTCTGTTGGCAGTCTCGCCTAAGCGAGAACCTGTAGCTTGAGCGAAAGATCCCTTTCGCCTGAGCGAGGGTCCTCAGCTTGAGCGAGACTGGTACGGGATTTTACTCCATGACTGTTCTTTCCATGCTTTTGGGTTGTTAATTGCATGCTTGGCTTGGAATACCCTATTTTAAGTATGAAGTATATGAATATGCATATGAGATATGATTGTATGGGCTGAAATGTTGAGTTAACATGAGTTTAGCATGAATTCAGTATGGAATGGTTGGTGATAAAAGTGACATGGAATTGGTATGAGAATGAAATGTTATTGTGGATAAATGGAACATGATGTTGATATGGTTAGGGCGTAATCCCACGATAGTTTCGTGGTGGTGCCTCATTTTAGTTAGGACGTAATTCCATGAGCATCTAGGTGAGACGTCATGGTGGTGCCTCAGTTGGTTGGGACGTAATTCCTTGACCCCTGTTAGTCAGAGTTCCTGGTGGTGCCCCATCTATATAATTTAGTAAGGATTCAAGGTAAGGTTGCATCCTAACACTCTAAAGAGTCAGTTAGTCTCACATAGAGCGTACTGACTCTAGTGGTGGAGTAGCAGGAGGCTTGAAACTCATTAAGGGCTAACCTTGTGTGTGGGGGATGAAACATTGTAACACTTAGTTTGGTAGAGCAGGGAATCCACCATAAGTGCAAGCATCTGCTGAATCCGACTAATTATATGTATCCGGATGAGTCGTGTCTCGAGTCTTAGTGTATTGTTTGCAAGTCATAACATGCTTGATTGGCTTATGCATCTTGAATTATAAGTTTGTATGTGACCGTATAATAAATCATTTTCTGCTCTAGCTTACCCTGTTGTTTGTTTGATTGCTATGTGTGTGGTTTTCTCCTTTGCGATGATCATCAACTTGTTGATGTGAGCAGATGCGAGAACTCCCTGTGGTTATTAGGGTGATGGAGGTTCCAGTGCATAGTTTGCTTGGACTGAATTTTCATTTATTTGGGATTTTCTCCAGGGCTAAGGCCCATGTAGTGTCTTGTCTCTGGGTTTTATTTTGAATTACTGTTGACCCTTTCTTTTACTTGTTTACTGGCATCGTGGTGTGCTCTAGTTCAATTATGTTTTCGTTGGATAATTGTAAGGAGTAGCGACTTTACTCCATGACCTTATTTCCATTACTATTTTGTGTAATGTTTCATTTAATATTATTATATTTTAAATGGGACGTTACAAAATTCACTCTAAAATGTTTATCATAATTTGCAGTGCTAAATGGTAGAGGATAAACATTAAGGAAGAAAACAAAATTACCCACACAAAGAATTAACGTGATGGTTCAACTGAAGTGTTTATAAGTTTTAACCTAATTCTACTACGGAATAATACAGTATCCTATTTATAGTGTAAATACTGTTATAACTAACACAAGTGAAATGCATTTATAATTAACATATAAATGTTGGCAACAAAACAAAACAATCACCAGACAGTTACATTAGACGGTCCAGATCTCAATAAAGGCTAAAAGACTATTTAATGTACTAAGACCATCTATAACATATTAAAGTAGGTGGTGGTACCATCTCTTACCTATTAAAGATATGGGAAAATGATTTTTAAACTACTAAATTTTGACAATTTTCTCTTATAATGTTATTTGACATCTTTTAAGTGACTTTCCATTTTTTCATTTCTCTATATTTCAAAACCACTTAAAAGATATCACCTCAGGTTGTAAGAGAAAGTTATCAAAATTTAGTTGTCAAAATATCATTGTCCTTAAAGTTGATGGTGGTTTACTACTAGTGAGACAATTTAAAAACCTTTAATAAGATTCTATTGGACCATTTTTCTTACCGTTTGTTCAGAGTTTCTTTCTATTAGTGACTCTCAAATATTTGGAGTTACATGTGTGTTTATCACAAAAAGAACTTCATTGTATGTAAGCATTGCTTGACTTTCAAGGGGCTTGGGAGATTGCTTAAAGAAGCTATGAGGAGCCACAAGATGAAGATATATTATCTTTAGATGAGATGAAGACTTTGCTGAAAGCAAGGAAATCAACAAACCCTTACTCTCATCCATCAATGTTTGGATGACCATATGTATGAGAAAGTTGTCTACACTAGTATGTCAAAGGAAGCTCAGAAGATCTTGGAAAAATCTTTCCAAGTTGTCGACAAAAACCTTTAACCACTAAGGAATGACTTTGAAGCTTTAAAGATGAAGGAATCCAAATCAATTTTGGATTATTGCTCAAGATTAAAGGAGATTGTCAACTATTTGAAAAAATATGGAGATAAAATAGAAGATGTTTTTGCGATAGAGAAGATCCTTCATTCATTGACTCAAAATTCTGATTATGTGGTATGTGATTGAAGAGTCAAAATATCTTGACTCCATGAGTCTTGAAGAAATCCTCCTCACGCTCTGCTTCTACGCCCAAAATCGCCTGGCGCGCCTCTCGCGTCGCTAAGCAGAACTTGGTTCCAGACCACCTGGCGGACATCTCACACTGCCAGGCGCCAAGTGCCTTCCAGTACTCTTGCCACTCCACTATCGCCTAGCGGAATGAACCTTGCCACCAGGCGCCACTCACGTTCAGTGGCCTCTATCACTATTTTAGGTATCTATCAACTGGCAGCTCGTTCTGCGCCACCAGGCGTTACACCAATAACATAGTGCTATTGGTTTTTGGCACATTAAACAGGTCCTAAGGGACCCCAATCACACTATACACAAAAAAACTCATAGTACCATTACGATGATCCTGTTAAACCATAACTAAACCACAATACACCCATTTATTCATGCCACCAAAATTATCAATATTACACATACACTTTTAAAAATAATACAACCACCAAACCTGCCAATGATAGTGACGTATACAGTCTAGCCCACCACACATAAAATCAATCTCATACATCCAAGCATAGTCATAGAACTGAATTGCACTCTCACACACTTTCGTTTAACATATTTTCTCCATTCATAACATATATTTCCTCAAACAGTTGGAAAAGTATCATACATCAATTGAAATATAAACCATTCCAATTTCAACTCAAGTATAGTTCCCAATTAGATACAGAAACCATCTAAATTAATCCAGCCTACTGTTTTTATGTACATGGAGCCCCAATCATCGCAAAGTTATACATAAACTCTATCCATATTACACTCGTGTTTACTTGTCCATACCTTCTACATGCTAATTCCGTTTTCACATAAAATTATTCGATAAAGCCTAGAAGCAAAATTACAGAACAAGCATCAAATATGGCCCTGTTCCGAGGTGTCGCCTGACGGCACATGAACTGCACACCATTCATAGACATAATTCATACTTATTTATTTCCAACCCCAACATGAACCCAAATCCCTAAATTCCTTTAAGAGTTCATGCAATTTCCACCAAATAAATAATTACAGATCAATCTTGTCATGCCAATCGTATAAGTACAATAAAAATCCAATTCAAACACCACTGCACCACGGATAAACCAAACAGACCAAGGAAAACTAGCAACAATGAATATGTCGCCTGGCGGGTCGTCCTCAACTGCCAAGCTGTTCATAAGGAATCCCAAAAAACTGAGTTCAGACACATGTGTCACCTGGCGGCAATTCATGTGCCGCTAGGCGATTTCTGGAAAAATTCAGAAACGCAAAAAAGTTTGAGAATGGCAAGGTCATACACTTCAAACATGATACATAATACATATTCGTACAATAAACATAATTAAAAACACCCAATAGAAACTCCCCTAACATGGTTCCTTGTTTGATTTAACAATGCAAGTGCTCTTTAGAAATCTCCAATGGTCTCTCCTTCTCCTCCAACCTATAGCACCCAAAACCTTCCAACAATGCTTCTTTAGACATTGGAATTCTCTAGATGCTTAAGCCAAGGTTCAAACTCATGACCCTCCAATATCAATGCAAGTGCACAACCAATTCACCCAATTCATTTTCGTGATAATTTCTATAAATATAAAAATTTATATTCTCTTATCACGCTCCAACATATCATAAAAATAATAAAATTAATTAACACACAATTGGAACACATAGGACTTGAACCTAAGTTCTCTCACATAAGTACTCTCAACCACTTAAGCTAATACTTATCCACATCATAACAATTAAAATTTAATGCCATAAAGGCTTCCATTACCCGCATTTATTTAAATAATTATTTATTTAATTATTTAAATTCCTTGGGTCTTACAAGCTATATGTTAAAAAACCTTTCGTTTACTATGCAAATTTAATTATGCTTCTATTGCATCTTTTCACTTTGGCCAATCATTTCTTTGTCGACATGTACAATCCTCAATGATCATTGGTTCTTGATCCTCATTGTCATTCATAACATTCATCGCTATGTTATATACAACAAAGTCTCGTCAATGTTGAATTCATTTTGGTTCCATATTATCTTATTTATGACATACTTTTTTGAGATCTAGTCATTTTCAAAAATTTTAGGTACATGAGGTTCTTTTGGAACCGAATCATTAATTATGTCAAATAAATATTTTGGGATTTCCACCTTTTCGATTAGGTAATCTTGCATTTTAGCTCATTTTCTCATTTGAGAGTCTTTATCTATGGAACCAATAGGCCTACCACACTTCATGTGTGTCTTTGCAACCAAAAGGCCTACCATGCTTCAAGCATGTTATAAATTAATATTAATTATATTTTGAGCATTAGGAGTTGGTATATATGATTTAGTTATCATTTTTCTGTCAATAAAAAACATATGGTAATTGATTGACTAATTTTATAAATGAATTATCCTTTGAACTTCCAGTTCACATTCTTTTGTATGAGGATCAAGATGAGATAATGATAATTCATTCCAACCAATGCCTTTTTCCATTTATTTTCTTTCTCCCCCTAATGTTGTAGGAACTTATTCATTAAAATGACAGTTGATAAATCAAACTATAAATAAGTCTCATGTTAATAGTTTAAGATATTTTATTATTGATGGAAAATCATATCCAACATATATTCTTAATCATCTTTGAGGATCCATCATAATCCCTTTTGGTGGAAAAATTGGAACATATACACCACACCCAAAAATTATTAAGTGAGAAATATTAGGTTACTGACAAAAAACCAACTACATAATAGAATATTTGTGATAACTTGTTATCTTGATGCAAATCAATACTGCAACATGCAAAATTGTATATAACCAACTAGCCAATGGAGGATTAGCTCTCATTACTTGCAACCAGTTTTAGACGTTTTATTGATTTTGCAAGTCCATTTTGAGTATGAAAATGTACCACTGGATGTTCAACACCAATTCCAATTGACATACAATACTCATGAAAAGCATGAGATGTAAATTCACCAGCATTATTAAGATGAATTTTCTTAATCGGATAATCTGGGAAGTGAGTTCTTAACTGTGCTAATAACTTTGCAAATGTTTTATTGCAAGTTGATAATAAACAAATATGTGAAAATCTAGTTGATGTATCAATTAAAACCATGAAATATCTAAATGATCAACATCATGGGTGTATTGGACCACAAATATCACATTGTACTCGTTCTAAAAATGTGATTGACTCATTTCTAATTTTTCTGGTGATAGTCTTATTGTCAACTATCTTTCATCAACGTGTAATACATGAGAAATAATTGGACTAAAAAGTTTTTGACTCTTAAGTGAGTGTCCACATGAATTTTTCAACTATTTTCCACATCATAATAGATCCAAATGATCCAACAAAGCATGCCAAACAATAAATTCATTTTTATTCATAAGTTTCTGCCTTACAATGACATGTGTTTTAATTGCACTAATATATGTGTTGTACAAGCCATAAGAAAAGACTAATAATTTCTCTATTTTTTTTCCACTCAATTCTCTAATACACATTTTTTTATTCAACTCAATTCTAATGTATAAAGATATTTCATATATCCTTAGTTTGTCTCGAAATGATATTCATTTAGACAATATTCTTGAAATTTAATAAGTTTCTATTAAACTTCTTCGTAGAAGTACAATAGCTCTTCTAGAGCCTTCAAATATATTTGTAGTACCAAAGATAATGCTAATATTGACTTCTTACATAACTAAACAAGAGAAAAAAAATATTATTACTCTTGTGAATTGTATGAGTTGTTGCATTATTGTTAAGACTTTGGCAAGTGTACCAAGTCGCGCAAGTAGTAACCGGTAAGACCGGGATATCGTTTCCCAAGAGACTCGTGTATACTAAATATTTGCGAAATTAGTGACTAATTTAAACTAACGAATAAATCCATATTTTGAGTTTTAATGTATGAAATTAAACTTTGCATAAATAATTAAAATTGAACTTTGGAAGTTAAAGGCACTTAGTGAATGGAAAAGATTAGAAATGAAATGACTTGATATTGCCGGGGTTAGAATTCACCAACTATGCTCTCATGCAACTACAATTTAACATCCT
>Ga0214544_1001159_pt1 | contig 53338 bp, 30 predicted proteins | sample CNSS3metaG_FD_160074 | JGI IMG/M metagenome (GOLD analysis project Ga0214544, IMG submission 160074) | Root nodule microbial communities from cowpea collected in UCLA plant growth center, Los Angeles, California, USA - CNSS3 | ecosystem: Host-associated > Plants > Roots > Nodule | place: USA...
TAAGTACTCCTATGGATGACTGTAATAGTTGTTTCTCGTTCGTTTCATGTTCATCTGAATGCTTCTCGTTATTATAACTGTGTGATATTCTATTCGGTAGATTAGTCTATTAAAATGGGACGTCACATTATACACGCAAATTTATATTTTAGATTTTACAATGTGTAAAACTAATATTTTAAATTCTGATTGAGTAATCTAAAATATTTATGGATAGCACAATCCAAACCTATAATTAAAATAAGAAAAGAAAAATTACGCTGTACTTGTCTATTAATTTAAATAGAAAATAATTGAAGTTATAAAAAAATATTTGATACAAAAAGAAAAAAATAAAGGTGTTGGAAAAATGATCATATTTTTGAAATTCGTTACCTGTTTTAAACTTAAGAATTTTTTCCTATATTCCGATTTTTTCTTCCTGTGTCCGGATAAGTAAGTTAAAAAATCAAGGGTTAAATATGTTTTTAGTCCCTTAACTTTTAGTGAATTTTGGAATCAGTCCATTTTGAAATTTTAAACCAATTTAGTCCTTCATATTTTGAAATACGTGGATTTAGTCCTTTTAATCAAATTTTGGTAAATTTATTTGACATTTCAAGCACGTTTCACAATAGTATTTGACTTAACATTAAAGCAAAAATGTGTCAAATAGTATAAACAACTCAAATACAATCCTAAAATGCGTACGAAACATCAAGTAAACCTAACAAAATTTGATTAAAAGGACTAAATCCACGTATTTCGAAAGATGAAGGACTAAATTAGTCCAAAGTTTCAAAATGGACTAATTCCAAAATTCACTAAAAGTTAAGGGACCGAAAACATATTTAACCCAAAAATCAAATTTGTTTTGCTCTTCTTTTCCTTTCTTTTCCAGATACACCTCCATACTTTCATCCACTTCCACCTTATCTTTTTTCTTTTGCCTTCACTCACCCTTTATTTTCTTCTTTCACCTCCAACTCCACCCCATCATTTCTTTTACCTCAACCCGAAAAAACATTCTCAAGTATGAATTAAAACAAATAAAAATATTACAATAGTACAAGATGTAAGGAAAAAGATGAGAATCAATAATAAAAGAATATAAATTTTAAATTTTATAATCTGAAACTTGGAATTGCATTGGTATAATTAGAATTTTAAAATATATGAAGATGCAAAAAGAAATTATCATTGAAACTTTGAAATGTATTAGACCTCAAACTTTCAAAATAAATAATATAGTCTTTTTAATTCAACTTTCATTTGAATTCAAACATGTTAAAGTTGTATAAACAATTTAAATGCAACTTCATAGTTAAAAAAATTGACACAATTTGGTATGTTATGTAATATAATAATTTAACAACTTAAAGGATTATTTTTTATCCACGTTTATTTTTCCAAATTTGTCCTCTAGATTAAAGTTCTTTTAAATTAAAATACTTATTTTATCATTTTTTAAAATTTAATAATTTTTTAAATTTAACCATTTTTTTAATTACAAAAGTGCTTATAAAATAAATAAAAATATTAAAAATAAAAATATTAAAAATTACTCATATTTAATTTTATAATATATAAATGTATGTAAAGGATTTTTTGTGTCCACTTTGGTTTTTTCACTTTTATCTTTCAGATTACTTTTTTATTTAAATAAACAAAAATCGTCTGCTAAATAAATAAATATCATCAACACAATAAAAAAGAATTATCTATAATTAAATTGTAAAATTTATTTATAATTATTTTTATGATTATAATTTTATTATTCTTGGTTATCACATACAAAATAGCACATAAACATATATTTTCACTAGTTATAATAATAATAATAATAATTTTTTTATTTTTTTATTATCATTTAGAAAATGAAGACACTTACATTTACGTTTTTTTTTTGTGTTTTCACTGATAAAAGTAAATTTAATCTATTTTATATTAAAAAAAACTCTAAATATGTTTTTCTAAAACTATGATAAGACATTTTCCGAACCTAAATTTAATAGCAGATAACGACTTTTTAATAAAAAAATTCTTTCTGTATAATAAATACAAATAATAATTTCCCAATTTTTATTTACGGTCGCAACAATATTTTTTATTTTGCAAACAAATATAAAAGTATATTAAATTAAAAAAAAAAAAGTCACTTCTCCATTTTTAATGAATGTTTTATCACCAAATCATTTTCACTTCTTGTTTTCTCAAACCTTTCACTCTCTTCTTCTCCTCTCATTATCACGTGCTAAAGCAGGACAATGGAGTGTATCAAATCAAAGGCCTAATGGACAAATCAAAGACCTAATGGACAACCACCACACCTTCACTTACAACCTCCTTTTTTTTTCCTTGGCTATGTCAATGCCAAACCTCGTACAAAATCATAGGTTTTATTCGAAACCAGATGAAACCTTGGTCCAAGGTTTCACCGGATTGAGGATGTGCTTCAACGTTGAGTATGTCATGGTTTTCACTGAGGATCAACTTTTGATGTTAGAGAAGGACCACATGGCAGGGCTTTACGACATCACTGTGATAATATGGCTCGAAGACACACACTTCATTTTTATTAGTTTTATTTGGTTCATGCATTAAAGTTTTTATTTTGAAGTTTTGGGGTTTTTTAGAATGTAAATTAATTCCTATTAGCATGCAATGTAAACGAATTATTTTTCTTGTTTTTCGGTACAAGAATCTGGAAATCATGTGTTACTGCATTTATTTGTTCATGAACACGATAACAAGTTTTTAGGTTAATTAGGATGTGAGATTTAGTGAAGATAAGCTATTACTGGTATGATTAGGGTTGTATGAGTTTCAATGTTGTTTAAGATTTCTTTATTACGTTATATTCCGACTAAATTTTTCAACCCTCAGCACCAAAAGCACGTTGACAATTTGAAAAGGGTTTTTTCGAATTTGGATTCTTTTATGAAATTTTACTGTTTTTTAGTTTGTGTTTTCAAAATACATCGATAATCGTTAATTTTAAAATTTTAAAATATATTAAAATATTAAAATAGTATTTCTTTTTAATATACGACCGTAAAAAAAAAATTCAACAGAAAAAACTGAACTCGGTTTTTTCTTGTGAAAGTACCTTCAAATGCTTTAAATTTATTTAGGCAATATAATAGAATTCGAAGACTAACAAATATGATTCCAAATTTTATTTTAATTGTAACATTAAACATGAAGAGCATTGATAATATACTCTTAATTTCTTTCTAGATCCAAATGCCACTTCAAGAAAAAATTTAGGGTTTAAAATGGCATAATGGTATCAATACCCATTATAACATGCTCTGTTACGAATTAAAGTGAAATATAAAGACAAATTATGTACTTACAATCACAGTTCTTTCTATCCTTGTTACAAAATGATCAACTAACGATATGAGAAATACACTATATTGAAGGACGGGTTTTACGTAAACTTGGTCAAATCATCTAAAAAAAAGAACAAATTTTAGAATCATATCAGATAACAGATTCAATCCACATTTTAATAAGTTGTGAGAGATAGAGTTTTCACTTTACTTAAAATAGGATATTGACACTAAAAAAAAATTTAAATAATAACTAATTTTAATGATAAAAAAAATTAGATAAATTTAAATATTAATTTATAAATTAAAAATATTTATAATTAAAATAGTTTTTATTATGAATAATTGATGTTAAATTGGTAATTAAATAATTTTTATTATAATTTTATTTTTAAATTGGTCATTAATATTAATTATAAAGATTATAGTTATCAAACAAATTGATTTTCAAATAACTGTGATCATTTTTTTCATTGATAGTCAAAATCTTGATAATTAATATTAGTGATCAATTCATAATAAAACCTATTCTAATTACTATTTTAAAAATTAATTATAAATTTTTATTCAAAATAAAAAAATTTAATTATCAATAATTTGTAATTTATAAATTAATATTAAAATTATAGTGATTAATTATTTTTTATCATTAAAATTAGTCATTAATTATTTAAAAATTTTCGAGTAATGTTATAACCGGAACATTAAAATCAAACTATCTACACTCATGTAAAAAATTTCATCTACCAAATGTTAACCTTGCATTCCAGAATACTCATTACAAAACCAAAATAAAAAAAGAGGAGAGAAAGATTTCTTTTGGAGAAGAAGAGAATTACTGCATAAAGTGTATATTAGATTAATAATTAGATTAATCTACAATATGTGTTGTTAAATAATTCTCACTACTTGAATCAAAATATTATATTAATATTACAACACTTGCATAAAACCAATAAATTTTAGCAAGTCTTTTTACAACCGACAATAACTGGTTAAACCTTGTGTATACACAGTAACAACTTTATCAAACTTATCTACCCAAATGTTATCCTTCCTTCAGGGAATTCAAAAGTTCCTTGCAGACTATTTTTTTGGCCGTGTCCCTAAGTGCAGGACCGGTATATTCATACTGATGAATGTCCCCATCAGCTTCTACCTCCATTCTGTAATTAGTCACACCATCTTTGCGAGACACCACATCATATACAATTCTATAGCCTCTTTTCTGACAAACTTCATAAAATTCTCTGATCGGATGGAGCTTCAATGTTTCAGGTGTTACAAGGGGTTCCAAAAGTGGCCTTATGCTTTGCCACACAACCTCCTTATCATATCCTGAATCAACAAGAATTGCTCCAGCTACAGACTCTAAAATGTCTCCAAGTACCTACCACACCACAGAAAAAATCTCATGAGTTTTTGCAATGATCAACACATTGTAGCTCATCATCTGAGTTAAGAGAAATGTGCTGCAAATACAAGTTCACTTTGATGGTGATGATATATGCTATGCTAGCATAAACTCATGCTTAGACAACTAACCTTAGGGAGCGATGTCTCGGACTCGTATCCAAAAGTTGATGACGAAGACAAGTTCTCAAAATTGTCAAGTGTGACAGCAATATGCATATGCAGTTCTTGTGACGCATGGAGTACATGTTTGTGCAATCCATGCTTTATGATAGACCATGCATAACAATCATTATTCACAGAAGCTGATCTCATGTCAGTTAACTGACCAGGGGACATGCCAGGATATTTATTGTACAAATGCCATGTTATCAAATAATCAAGCACTGAATCTCCCAGAAATTCTAATCGCTGCAAGGAAGGGAGCATATCATTCACAAATTGCAACAAGAGAAAAAAAAATTTGTAAGAATACTAGGAAACAAGATTGATCATGAGGAATGTGTAGAATTATACCATTTATGAGGTCACAATAGAATTCATGAAAGTTCATTCATACATAATAGATACATACTAAAGTCACTGTCTTGTTTCGGTATAATGAATAATAAGCACAGTAAGTAAGTACCTGATAACATCTAGGAACTTCAGGCAGCATGTAGGAACCATGGGTTAGAGCTTCCACTAAAAGAGAACGGTCACGAAATGAGTACTTTAATTTAGATTCTAGAAATTCCACATTTACCAGCTTCTCTGGTTGAATGTCAAAGTGCCTCTCATAGGCTATTTGATCAAAACTCACTTTAATCCCAACCCAATCCATAAACAACAATGCAGCTTTTTCACCACCAGTGCTGAGGAAGGCACCAATTAGTGCCTCAACAACATCAGCAATGATCTTCCGTCTTAATTTTCTTTTGCCATAAACATAATTCTTTTTCCCCTTGGTAACCAACTCTGTGAATTTAAAACTTCTAGAATTATCACCAGGAATAATCCAGACATGAGGATCAAAAGGCTCATTTCGTATGAAGCCCTGCCAATCAAAAGAATGAGGAATTCAGAATTCTGAATTTTGGATTTGATCTTTGATAGCATTCATAACATAACAGATGCAGAGGATAAAAAATGGAATAGAGAGAAAGTACCGGAAGTCCAGAACTGCACCCTAACTTGCAGAGAGCAGCATTGGATATGATCTTTTCCCGTTTCAAACTAAGGAGACCTTCATGGTGATTTTGATAGGTTTTAAACAGCTGTTGACTGGCAGCATATTTTAAAAATGAATCACCAAGAGTCTCTAGAGACTCATAATGAAAGGCCTCTTTGCACCTTTTCGTAGTGATTGCTTCCAACACCTACAATTTAAAATGCAAGCACCATTTGTGTAAACATCTTTAAAATACTTGACAGCTAGAAAAGAAAAACAAGAAACAGAATCATACATACATATTTTATTAAGGACAAATGACAGAAAGACATAAAATTGTCAATTCTGGAGAAAAACATCGAAATATAATAATTTCTAAATATAACAATGAGCAGTTATAACACACCTTGGTTGTTTGAATTTCATTCTCCGTGCAATGATCCAAGTGCATCTTTTTTAAGTTCAAAGCTCCAAGCAATGATTCAAGCCGATGCATGATTGATGGAACAAATGAGAAGGAATAAATTACACTATCTGTTATCGGTGACATTACTACAGAGCACAGTTCTGGGGGTAATTCAACAAAAGCATGGCTTGCTTCTGAAACAGAAAACACAAAGTTAGGAGTCAGATTGGATAATATATGGGTAGTGTTTGAAGACAAGTACTAGATGTAGCTGCAACTGTTGGGGTACATAATACAAGTATAATTCGGCATCATGATATTGATAAATAAATACAAGTATAATAGAAGCAGTGTGATACAAACCATATTCATATTAAGTTTATAACAATATTTCTGTGTGTATTAAAAAAGAAAATCAAAAGACATTTCATTCATATGTGGACAGCAAAGACATATAATTGGTCCAATCTCACCAAGGAGAGATTAAGGAACAAAATAAAACAAGCAAATTGAAAAATCAAGGGTCAGACCTTTTTCCTTTCGCTGTCTGAGTCCATGACAGTAATTTTTAACTTGAAAACTGTGTTTTGCTTTGAGAAGCCGCTGATGTTCAAATTGCAATTGAATACCATGACTGAAAATTGGGGAAAAGAAAAAAATAACCACTCTAGTGGATTAAGCAACAAGAGAATAAGCATCAATCACAAATAAGCACTTACTATTGTTCAAAGTACTTCTTGTATGTAGTAACTTCACCATTCCTTAGGATCATAGGCGAGTTTGTGTCCAATTCCGTTATACCAGTAGTGATATAGAAATAAATCTTACCAGCAGCATGCGAAGTACATACCAATGCATTATGTAGCTTGCAAGTGCAAACTAGACCACTTTTTGTACTTATGTGGGGTTGATGATACTTACACGTAATACTAGATGGATTTACAGAATTAATAACTAACCAATCAATGGTTGAATTTGGACGTTTACCATTAGCTGGAAGCAGAAGATAATCAATCTCAAGATCATCTTTCAAAAAGCTTTTGTCTAAACCATTTGTGAACTTATCCATACAATTGCCTATCAGAATTCTAAGCAAAGTGACCTGGAATTTCTTACACAAAAGAACCTGGAAAGAAAAAAACAATAAATACAGACTTTTCTTAACACTTCCAAATATGCCAAATACGATTAAAGGACAACAAGACAACATACCTGATTCAAGGAAAGACTAATGGTTCCTTGGTAACTTAACTTTACCGAGACACTACCTCTGTCAAAATCCATATCAAATTGCATGCATTCAATTTCTGGATCAAGCTTAATTCTTAAGGCAAGAAAAAGATCTTGCACACATGTATGATAGCAAAAATTTTGACTGAACTCCATCAAATAACAATGGTAAGTTGTGTGGCTACTATTTGACACACAATTGACCAATTCAAATGGAGCATAAATCGGTTGGTTTTCGTCATAAGGTTCATTCCCTGAAATAATGTTTTCATTAGGAATGCATTCAAAATGAACAAATAAGTTTAAAGGAAGGCAGTAATATAAGGAGGAGAATGAATAAGTCATGCAAGTTACCAAATTCCTCCACCTCTGCTTCTTCAATGACAATATCAGGAACAAGATTATCTGTCAGAGCTCCAATCTTGTGAAGTTGTTTGCATGCTTCAAGGCATGCATTACTCTTTAAGAGATTTTTATCACCTACATGAATAGGTTTTAGCGGGCAGCTCTTGGGCAGATACAACGTTCCCGTCTCTTTGTCCCACCTTGGAGCTGGTTTAAAGTACCTGAGAGTTCAACCCAGATGAGATAAATGATGAAAAACAAGATAAAAACAAAACAACCAGAATGAAGCAAAGAAATCATATCCGAGGTTCCTAAAATAAAAGAGATCAAACATTTGATAAGGGAAAAAAATGAAATAACTAACCCATCTGCAGGGAGCCGTGAGCAATACAAGTGAATCAAACTAATGCTAGAACTAAGATTTGCAAAGGCATCAGTGCTTGCAACGCGATAAGTTTCCTCATCAAATTGATCACTTTCTAAAGGATCACATGGAAGTGAAGAATGACGTAACGCCTCCTTCCTCATAATATCCCCACTTGCAAGGTATTTCTCTAGTCGAGAACATGTAGCTGAATCCCCACTACAATGTCAGAATAAATTAAAGGAGTTTAGGGAAATTTTACTTTAACTATGTATAGCTTGATAATTAGCACATGTGTAAGTACTACAGCAATAATGATACTGAGAATTGTAAAAAAGGAACTATACCTCTTAACTATTAATAAGTAATCTGAATTTTTCATTCTGGCTCGTCCTCTGGACTGTATAAAACTACACACTGTAGGAGATGGATCAAATCTAATAACTAGATTGCAAGTTTGAACATCTAAACCCTCTTCAAGAATTGATGTTGCAACAATGATGTTAACCTGCACATTCAATTTTGTTGTAGTTAAGACCTGCATTTGGTTATTATAATACAGTGGATTGATTGCTTAAGAAATCATCATACCAAACCCATTTGAAATTCTTCCACAATTTTATTTTGTTTTTTTCTTGACTGATTTTGCAATCCAAATTTGTGTCCAGCAATGAATTTGGTCTTCCAGCTGTTGATTGTTGGAAGTAATGTATTCAATAGATCTTGAAGGACAATGGCTGTAACGACCCTTTGCACAAAAATTATGCATCTTATGTCAGTCAAATCCCTGCAATTGTAGCATAGAAAGTAGATCCATAAAAGAGATTTAATCATCACGATAGCATAAAAAAGCTTACAACATTCAATCAGACAAAAACAATAGCATTATCTATGCCACTGGAACTGAATATACAATCAAAAGGTAAACTAGTTAGAGTAATGAATCTAAAAAAGATTAATAAAGAATGGGGTTAAATATATTATGCCACAGTGCAAAATCTCGGGTACAATAAGATCTTTGTGACAAAATTAATATAGGGTAAAGTGTTCAACGCCCATCCCAATCTGAAGCTAGCACTAACAGGCTTAGATTCCTAAATCTATGCTCGTTTAAGACTCACGTTATATCCCAAACTCTACCTGGTGTCACACAACATTTTAAAACCCAACATTATTTCAACTTTATACACTTTACCCTATATTAATTGAGTCAACATAGTATTGATTGGGACATAATTGAGCTGAAGAATGAATATTGGTGACAGGTAAATATTAGGTTAAATCCATCCAATGAACACCCCTATCCAGAGCTGAAGAATAAAGGAGAAATATGAGACTTCACACTATCTAACCAAGTGACCAATAAGAAACTTAAACCATCTTAACAAGGACAAGGAGAGCTTAGAGGCCAGAACATCCATAAAAATAACCCATATTACATGATTTCAGAACCACATCATAAATCTTTAAAAAGAAACCTGTTCATGATTATAACCTGTACTCAAGGAGAGAGTCAATAAGACAGCAAACTTTGGTGGTCAATAGCCCCATCTCCACATCAGATTTAATATCGTTGCCAATAGACCACTGAGGACCTTAGCAAGAAGAAAGCATTGTGTACAAATTAATTAATGCTAGAAATACAAGTAAAAGAGTTATACTTGAAATTTCACTATTTTTCTCAATGGTTGTAGAATAATTACCGAATGGTAAGTAAGTTTTAAGTGTCTGCACACAAGCCAGAATAAAGTTTTTAACGACTGTATCACCAGAATGTCCCCATGAAAATGATTCGTATTCATTGGATGACAAAGATTCTGCAGCCTGTCACATAAACAAACAGCTGTCGTCAATTATATTGATGAAACCTTGAAGAATCATGAGTCATGAAGTCTGTGCAGAAGAAAGGAGAGAACCTTGAAAGTCAACCAAACACCAAGCTCATCCAGGCAAAACATTAAAGCGCAAAAAATCTTTTCTATTCTTTTTTCTGCAGATTCAGCAGCTGATTTAGTGAAATCTGAACTTCTTAGAGTGAATCCATGCTGAGAAGCAGAATATCCATTGTTAGTAAACTCAAGAAATAATAAACTATGACATAAAGAGAGTAGCACCACAGAAACTCATAGTTCCATTTTTGACACATGGGGATGTTTCTTTTTATTAATTTTTCGAGTTTATATCAAAAGCTGATATCCTTAAATGTACACACCTGCTCTTTTAACATCTTGAGTTTCGATGCTAAGTCTTCAAATAAAGCAAATTGACTTCCACTGTCCCTATAAAACTTGAATTTTGGTGTTGATGATGGTATGAACTCTGCGAGGACATCTTCATTTACACACGTATACACCTTCATTACAAAATAGATGTCATACATAGCAGGACTATATGGTAGCACATCAACAAAAACGAGTAGTAAGCACATGAGAATAAATTATTCCAACCATATAGTCTCATTTCTTCAAATAATTAAAGAAATAACTTTCAAATATAGGTACAGGTTCAAATACCTCTAGGCATGTAAATACATTGGGTCACGAATTGTCACATCTGTTTCCTAAAAACTAGGAAAATAACTGCTAAAAATAACAAGAAAGTATAAAACAAGTTGACATAAATTTAATCTTTTTGTTACTTTCTCACAAAATCTATCACTTGGAGGCTCAATCAATGATAGTCTCTGTACTGTATCTATATACACATGGTTATCTTTAATTACAACAATTATTTATAATTTACACCAAGAATATAGTGGATAACACTCAAACAACACGATAACATGAACAGAAAGAAGAAAGTAAATAAAATTTTACAGCAGAGGGAGAAAAAAAAGGGCAACCTTAGAATGCATTAGTGTAATTAGACTCCGAATATTCTCTGACCAGGATAATTCCGAATTTCCAACTGGATTAAAAAAGAAAAAGAGAAAGGAACTCAACATCAGAGAAAGAAAAAAAATCTGGCAATTCAAGGAGGTACAAATTTTCTCTAAACTGAATACCTTTCGACTTAATTGGAGATGCAGTCATCCCAAAAATTCGAGGGAGATCAGAGACACCTAACTTTAATTGGTGATGATAGAACTCCTGCAAGAGATCAAATCTTACAAAGGTAACTAACAAACTCATGATGCAGATGAATAACAAGCAAAGATCAACTTACAATACATGGTTGTAATTGTCCTCCAAAAAAAAAGTTACAACTCTTATAGAACAAAATAAAATCAGAAAAATCATGATAGTATTGAATAAAGTCAACAATTTAAACTATAGTCTCAAGTAATAAAGTAACACGATCAATGATACATCAAATTTTCAGAAGCCATGCAACAGGTCACACCACCTCACTACATCCATTGAATTTGCTATGATGGGTTTTTTGGTATTACTCTTGGTAGACACACGGCTTTTTGATGCAGAGCATTTAGCTATTATGAATGTTATTGAAATTGTTCATTGAAAGAAACAGTTAAATTTGACGAATGAGAGTGATAGTACAAACCTAGTCCATCATGCATTCACTACTTCTAATATTGTTTCATTAAGACAACCTAGATGGGATTGTGAATAGCACAGTGATGCTAGTGCATACTTGTTTTTAAAAACAACATCAAGTCCTTCTTCAAATTATCTTGGAAAATGCAGTAGTTCAGAGTGCAGATCAATTACTGACTCGGTAAGTTTACTACAATTTATGACAACGACGTATTGAAACCAATGAGATATTTGGAAAAACACAAATATTCAACAAGAGTCACAGTGAAGATGATTCAAAATAAGCCAAAAAGATAACATATATTATCATGATAAAAATTAGTAAGAAATTCAATGACGCAAAACCAGTGAAGAGGAAAGAAGGAGACATATAACACTCACAGTCATGATGCAGGCGTAAGGGTGTTTACCCCTAGCATGATGGCACTCGTCCATTATTAAAACCTTAATCGTGTTCAGTTTGATGAAGCTATGCCTCAGGCAATTCAGCAATATTGCAGGAGTCATGACAAACACCTAAACATTGAAAAGAATTTCTTACAGTAATTACCAACTATCCATGCCGCATATAAAAATAAATTTCAGAAACAGCATACTAAAAGTAACAAATGACTCAATGAATATCATATTCAAGTCGACTGAATAATAGAAAAAAAGAAAGCATTTGTCTTCATACAGCTAAGAACAGCATCTTTCAGTCTTGATAGAAATGCAAAAATCCTCACCTCATGTTTTTCCATTTCTTGTTTCCACGTAGCAGCGTCCCAGAAGTCAACTCCAATGGCTCCATAATACGTTCCCACTTTTAAATCGGTGTGCTTTTTCACGACTTCAGATTGCTAAAGTGAATCAATAACAACAAGTTAAAAAGGCAATGAATACAAAAGGCTAAGAAGCAAAAGTAATGATCCATCACAACACAAGACAATCAAATAATGTATCTCAAATTTGCAAAAGGCATCATCATCACCAGAGAAAAAGTGACATACTTGAGAAACCAACACAACTTGGGGAACCAAGAACACAGCAATAGAAGAAGAAGGCTTTCTCAGATGATGAGCATAGCTGCGAAGAAGCATGATTGCTATCAAAGTCTTGCCGGAACCAGTCTCCAGGTACACTATGGTATTCTCACGCAAAGCATTATCCAATGCTTCAAGTTGATAGCTATCAAAAAACAAAAACCAATCAAAATAAATGAGAAAGAGATTATAAAAACAATAATAATACATCGCACTCAACACTAGAAAAGTTAACAGCAAGATCTGTGTATTAAACTCACCTTCTAGCAAAAGGAAGAACATCACGTGTATTGTTCTGCTGCTGTGTGTTGTCATATATTTCCCCCGCGAGTGCTTCTTCCATGGTCTGTTTGTCTCCTTGATCACCCTGCATTCAAATTCCAGTGAAAGAAAAACACCCCATTAGAGAAACGATCTTCTCCACATCATGGAAGATGCAAAACGGCATAAAAAGTTAAACCCATTACTCAACGAACTGATTAGAATATGGGTAGTGCAAAAGACTCAAGCTTTCCCTCTTAGAAGTTTGAGTGTGTATTTAACAGGTTTTTGGAAACAAATGCAGATACTACTTCTTCCACAAGCAGCTTGGGAGAGAAGGAATGCACACGTTGCAAAAAAAGAAAGGCATGGGGTCGCTTTGACTCTGACTTTAAACCAGTTTGGGAAACAAAAAGCGTCGTAGGACAATAATGAGAAGGGTAATGTGCCACTGTTTTCACTGACACGTCAGAGAGCAATATTTGGTTTAGCATTTTTTTTACTGTTTGGTATAAATAATGGTCGTGTCTTGACCACAACAGAGAGAAATATTTCTTCTTTGACAGTTTTCAGAAATTCAAAGTTGAATAATGACTACCTCTCTATTTTCGTCACTGTCTTCTCTTTTTCTTTTTTCCCGTCGTGATGGTATCGAGTGTGGATTCATGATTAAATGGTTAAATGAGAATTGTATCTGAAGACAAAATTTGGAAAAATAGAATAAACACAGAGAGTATGATGAGAAAACTTTGAAATTTAAGCACGAGAAATAAAATACATGATAAATTAAATTTATGTTTTTAGCAATTCAAATTCATATCTCAATCTTTAGAAAATAAGATAAAATATATTGTCACTTGTGTTTTTTTATCTAGTCATGTCTTGTTTTATTATTTTCTCTTTTTTCTTCTATACCAAGTCAAAAACAAATCTATTTATTGATTATCTATTTCTTTTATTCATCATTAAATTTATCTAATTTATTCATTACAAAAGATATATATAAAATAATATCAGATCCACAAATAAACAATTAATCATCCATTTATTATCTATCAAGGTTTTTTTCTATTAATAAGTAGTGAGCGAAAATTAATTTAACCAAATTTTTTTCCTTCTTAAAAATTCAAAAACTATTTTCTAAAGTATTAGTTCAAAATATATTTTTCACTTTCTTAAAATATTTTTTTTATGTATAGATTAGATATCCATCCAACAGAATCTGTTAGTGGACGGATTGGATCGCATCTTTATTAATAAAAAAATTGAATTGAATTGAATTGAATATTTAAGTGATCAAAATAGATAAATAAAAAATTTATTCAAATTATTATAATTGGGAATAAAATCTATCATGTTAAGTTTTTTATCTTTAATCTATATTTATATATAAAAATATAAAAAAAAATTTCCTCTTTTATGTCCACATTTCATAATTTTAACTTTACCCTTTACAATATAATTATTTGTTAAATTTTTAAAAATTAAGGGTTACTTTTATAAATATTTATAAAATTATTTACTACTTTTATAAATTTTTATAAAATTATTTACTTATCTCATTCTTTTTTTTTTCCTATTCATCAACAATTATTTTTTCATATTTTTTACTTTATTTTCGGTATATAATTTTATTTTGTTTATTAACTTAATAACATTACAATATCATTTATTACTAATGTAATATCATGCATATTAGAAAAATGTATACACAAGCGCGCACATGTGTTTACGCTAGTTAGCGCTTAATATATATATATATATATATATATATATATATATATATATATATATATATATATATATATATATATATGTGATTATTGTATTACAAATTTTGTAAATTAGTTGTTAAAGTTATTAGGGTAAATTTGGAAACAAAATCGAGTTTTGACACATTTTTTTATTGTTGATTGAAAATTACAAAGATATATAGGAGACTCGTTTCTTGAACCACAAAACAAGAACTGTTATGTTTTCTAGTCAATCAATCTTCAAAACAGTGAGTTAAGAAACATGTTATTGTCATTTTTCTGATTACAATACTATATACAATACTATAGATCCATTTTTCTACTTTTATAATTATTCTTAACTTTAACCCTAATTAACGAAAAAAAATTTCCTTACCAATGAGAAGTTGCAAATCTTCGATGTTGAGTCTTAAAAAGAGTAATTGACGACTTTGTCCCTCCACGATGAATGTGAATTGTGAATGAATAAGGTGAATCACACTAAAACACCCCGACAGTAGTTCTTAGATAGATATAAAATCTAATCTATGATTTTCGGAATAATCAACTCTTCACAACAATCACTGTTTTTGAAGACATAAAAAAGAAAAAGAACTATGATAATAGATCTAATTTGCAAGCGGCGAACTAGGTTTAGAAGAAAGTATTGTTAGATAATTCTTCATATATATATATATATATATTTGTTTATTTATTTATTGTTTTATTGTAACTTACACTTAGGATAAAAATATTATAATATGTCAGAGAGTTTTCAATTAAATAAATGATATATCATAAAAGAATAAAAATATAATGAAAAAATATGATTAAAATATCTTAATGAAAATAATAAATCACATGACTTGATTATATCTAGTTTATATATCAATTTTATAAGATTAAGTTAGAAATTTATTTATTTAAAATCATATTACAAAATTTATTCTAACAAATGTCAGGTTTTACAGAGAGAGTTTCATTAGGGAGAACAACACCAATGAGATCTGAGCATAACCACATAGGACACTGAAACCACTCTCAACCCAAAACCTTAAAGCAATGGGTTGATGGGTCTTGATTCTTATATAGTGTTCTACTTTTTCATTTTTGGTCAATGTGGGACTTAGATTCACACTTGAATTTCTAAGAACAAAATGGTTAATGTTATTCTATCATCCTATCATACTTGAATTAAATCACTTTTAAATATTTAATCATATACATGAAGTATTTATTGTAAATTTAAAATTTCATATCTATAAAAAAGATTACGATATATTTTTTCTTCATAAACTCTTAACACATGCCTTAAATTTAAAGTCAAATTCAAGAAAATAGTGTATCATTCAACACAAATGAAATCACATCACCTCTTATTAATATCATAAACAACATTAAAAATATAATCATAATATATATAACATGTTAATAATATTAGGATGATTGAGTCAATTAATCTAACTCCATCAAATAAATAAATAACTTAAACACTATAAATATATTAACATTTTTATGTATGTTTTCTTCATTAATTATGAACCTATTACATTATTAATATTGTATAAGTTGTTTTATTTCTTAATTACATATTTATTACATTATCAAATTGCACATACCCCCACCCATCCACTCAACAAAGAGGCAATAGAAGTAGGTATGAATTTTATTAGAAGATAAAAATAAATTAACATTTTTATGTATATTTTTGTTCATTAGTTATGATTTTAATACATTATTAATAAGTTGTTTTATTCATTAATTACATACTTATTACATTATTAAGTTGCACATACCCCACCCACCCACTAGACAAGGTGGCAATAAAAGTAGCTATGGATTCTATTAGAAGATCAAAAGCATGAAAATGTATAAAAAGACACATGATAACATACTGAAGAAAATAATTGGGTCATATAAAATCCTCTGGCCTCATGTAAAAATATGTAGTCATATATAAATAAGATGCAATTAATACGAATATCATTTCAAAAAACAATCTCTTGAGATTCTATCACTAATAACTATTTATCATTATTGATATCGAGTTATGATGCAAACATTACAAAAAAGAAAAAATATTTTAAAAACTTTGATTCGTAAAATAAAATAATATTATTTGATTTTCTTAATTATCATAATAATTAGTTAAATTTATTTATATTTGAGTTAGAAAAAAATACACTATGGGGATGCTTGTTATGGGATAATTTTGTTTTATAGCAATGATTGTGATTTTCTGAAAAATTATTAAATTTATTTGATATAATTGTTTTGCTGCTATGAAGAAAAAGAAAAAAAGAACTCTTTCCGAATAAAAAATAACTCATATTGTATAATTATTTTTAAAAGATATCTTAGATGAAGTAAAGAGAAAAAAAAAAGAGAGAGAATGAATAATGATCTGTGAGATTGATTCGAGTTTATTTCTTAACAAAATATTATATATTTTCAATATTCTATTTGAAATAAATTTAAAGAAATTATTCTAAAAATTATATTTTGAAATTTCTATCATGAAAATAATTTTTTGAAAATTCTTAAATAGTTTTCATCGAAATCACTTCTAAAAAAGTAAAATAAAATATCATTTTAAAAATTGTGGAGATGCAATTAAAAATTATAGGGGTACAGAAATAAAAAGACTCTGAAGGTATAATAAAGAGTAATATAGGCCCAATTTTTGAAGCCCAAATATAAAAGATGTCACAAGTGAAAAACGCCGGCCCAATAACCCCAACGGCTAGTAATTATAAAACGGCTACTTTCTTTTACAAATTTTTCTTTCACCTTTCTTTTCTTGTTTCATTTTCTTTTCACTTTCTATCGTTGAAGCACTCATTGCCGGTGTGCTTTTCCCACTCTGTTAAATTGGTTCTCTTTCTCTCTTTCGCCTTCAAACCCTTCAACTAGAAGGAAGAAGAAGAATAAGAAGTGGGGTTCTCTTCTGTTGAAGAATTCAATCTTAGTCATCTGGTTAAGAAAGCTCTTGTCACCATGCTGTTTGAAAGAGGCTCGCCGGCGAGGTGCTTCATGACGCCGCCGCCGCAGCCGCCTACGCCATGGAAGACAATACGTTCACGCTCTCCCAGTGTGCCATTTTCAGAGAGAAAGAAATCACCAAACTCTGTGAATAAAAGTGATCTTTTTCATATAATTCACAAGGTCCCTTCTGGGGACTCACCTTATGTTAAAGCCAAGCAAGTTCAGGTAACGTGTTCTTTTCTTCCTTTCTGTTGTTGAATTTGGCTGCTACTTCTTTTGGGGGTACATGCTGTTCTTGCATGTTCCTTCACTTCTTGGTCTCGAGGTTATTTTCGCGGGAAAGAAAGATTTTGTAACGTTCATTTTCTTTTGTTCTTTGGTGTTTCTTTTTTGTTAAAGAATGTGATGTGATAGAATCCAAGGGTCTAAGTAATTAAGACCCGCAGTGTTTTGCCATTGTAGAATTCAGGTTTTGGGTGTGAATAGGAACTTGAATTGTTAAGGGATTCATTGGTTTATTTTCTTTCTTTCATTGGTTTTATTAAGGGATCTGAAAACTTGACTGTTAATCTGATTTTTCATTTACAGTTAGTAGATAAGGATCCGGGAAGAGCAATTTCCTTGTTTTGGGCTGCCATCAATGCTGGAGATCGTGTTGAAAGTGCCTTGAAGGATATGGCCTTGGTGATGAAGCAACTGAATAGGTCCGATGAGGCAATTGAAGCCATCAGATCTTTCCGTCATCTTTGTCCTTCAGAATCTCAGGATTCTCTTGACAACATTTTGGTTGAACTGTTTAAGGTAAAAGTTGGTGGATCCTCTTTTGTTTGTTGCTGTTTTTTGTATCCTTAAATGAATTAAACTTTAAACCGCTTATGTCTGTTTTTACAATCTTGCACAGTGGGGTAATGCCAATGTTGCTGCATGTATGTTGGTATACCTAACATAGTGGGATAAGATTACTATTGTTGACTTGTTGAATGTATGTTGGTGTATATTTGTATATTGATACACCTCAACTAGTGGGATATGACTGTTGTTGTAAGTTTTTATATATGTTGGTACACCTCGCCACATAGTGAGACAAGACTAAAATTGTTGTATGGTATGTTGTTGATACAGAGATCGGGCAGGGTTGATGAGGAGATCGCCATGCTTCATCACAAGTTGAAGCTAATTGAAGATGGCATAACCTTTGTGGGAAGGACTACAAAACAAGCAAGGTCTCAAGGGAAGAAGATTCAAATAACTGCTGAGCAAGAGATATCAAGGTTTTTCTTTAACATCCGTTCTCTTTTTTCATTTTTCATTTTAACTTTATGGACCTTGCACCTTTTACTTGACTTTGAATTTTTCTGTACTCTTGCAGGATACTGGGTAATTTGGCCTGGGCTTACTTGCAAAAAGAAGACTATAAAACTGCTGAAGAACATTACCGGTGAGCCTTTAAGATGCAATGAAAATGGAGTTTATTTTTTATCTTTTTCACTTTGAAGAGAAACCTAACAGTTCCTTGTTTGTCTTTACAGGAAAGCATTGTCTTTTGAGGTTGATAGGAACAAGCAGTGCAATTTGGCAATATGTTTGATGCATATGAACAAGATCAAAGAAGCAAAGTTTCTACTCCAGGCAGTACGCACCGCTACAAAAAATAGAAAGATGGATGAATCGTTTGCTAAATCCTTTGAACGCGCTTCTCAGATGCTGATTGAGATAGAGACATCATCATCATCAGAGAATGCATCATCTTTAACTAGAAAGAGCTCTGATAGAGTTAAGAGTAGGACAGAAAACCAGTCTGACACATCTGAGGGGGATGTATCTCATGCCAGGAGGAGATTGTACCAATCCCCTGATCCTGGTAGAAGAGACCTGAATTTGTATGTTCCTTGCACAAAGCCAAAAAGATGTTCATGGGGCTTCAACCATGGACATCGAAGGGAAGCTTGGGGAGATGTCCATTCAGATTCTAAATCTTCATTTGGGACTCCTTCTACAGATAAGCATGTCACAAAGATGCTGAACTCAAGAGAAAATGGTTTTTCTTCACCTGCCAGTGAAAAGTGGAGGGCAAGTACACTGGAAGATCCTGCTATACTAAAGCATGAAGATACAACAGTAACAAGTTCTGATTTGTTACACACTTTGAATACAGAAGCAGCAGTGGAGTTTAAATCTTCTGCAGGAGACAGTGGCCATAGATCTTTGATGTCAGAATCTTCACACGCCATGGTTGAGAATGATATCGATGACTTTGCTTCTGGAAATGGAAAACCACATGAGAAGAAGAGTTGGGCAGACATAGTAGAAGAAGAACAAAACCAGGAGAATGACTTGTTCAGTTACATCAATTTTGATGGTGAGGACGGTGTAGAAGTGTTTAATGATGAAAATGAAGACTCCAACATAATCTTTCAAAGTCCTTGGCCACAGAATCAGCCTGAATGGTCAAGCAAAAAGCTTGAATCTTTGGAACAGAAAGATGGATACTGTGCATCTGGGAGTGCCGTTTCGTCAAGGAATCCAACAGCAAGGCGTTCTCTGTGTTTCAACCCGGAACTGAGTTCAGAATCAGCATATTCCATTTGCACATCAAAATCACCAAAAAAAGCTTCAGACTTGGAAATCAGGGAGTCATTGGTTGGGGAGAAGAAGCTAACAAGGAGAAGCAGGTTACAGGTGTTTCAGGATATTACTCTTCTCCCTGAAACCCCCCGATTTGTCTAAGATTTATTTGTCTCTACACAAGTATCCTCATGGATGGGGAAGGATCACATTGTTGGCTTAAATAAGGATCTTATGGATGGAGAAGGATCACATTGGTAAGAGTTATTGGTTTAATTACAGGATCATGGATCACATTTATTGAAAGAAGTTGTCCATTATGGTAGCTTATTCTTTCATTCATACTTTTTTTTTATTTGTAACAAGTTCTGCAGATTCATGTTCATCTGCCACAATTCCGGGTTGTATTGAAACTGGTAGAGTGCCAATATTTCTTGTACACTCACAGATTGTTCTTCAATTTTCTAGTTTCATTACTGACATTATGCACTGCTCCTTCTACAATGAATAGAAAAAAATGTGCTTCTCTTTGTTCTATATTAGGATTTGGAAATTATTTTCATCTTTATCGAAGTGTACAAGTTTCTGCAGTGGGATTGAGACTGGAAATGGCTACTTCTGGTACACTCAATATTTGCTTGCTTTTCAATTTAAGTTTATCATAGACACCACTTGCACCAATTTTCTCACAATCAATGAAAGAAAACTAGTATGCATTGATCATTCTACAATCAATCTCTGAAAATCCCCTTTTTTTTGCCTTTTATAATTCAGATAACCAGTTAGTGAGACATGCAATTTTGGTAGAGGTGTCAAACTACGGGTTATCTCATTACATAGAGTTAAAACGAATTAAGTTAACTCTAGAAATTTAGTAATCTGACTGAAACACCATAAATTGATAGATTAAGTGAATTTAATTATTTAAGCAAAATTTATTCTGTGAACTTATTGTGGAAATTACCTTTAAAGATGACTACTACTAAATACATGAACACTTTAACAATAGATTAAAAATAATATTAAAAGAATAATTAGAAGTTAATATAAATGTAAAAGAAACTATTAAATCACGGAATACTTGCCATGGATAAATTATTTTAGGATATAATTTTTGACATTATTTATCATTGAATGATATTAAAATAATAGTTTCAGACTCCAAACGTATTTTAATTAAATTATATAAAAACCACCTATTTCATTGAGTAAACTTGAAATAATGAAAATCTTTTTTTTTTATAAAAAATGATCGTGCAATACTAATTAATATTATTTTACAATCAATCAAAACGTTTTTATGTGGAGATCATGCCCAATTTTTACACTTGGATAGCAAATTCAAGTTCTTATTCCTTTAAGTGAAAGTTTAATTTTGATATGTTTTTTCCTGTAAAATTTTTTACAATGTAAAAAACTTTAGAAATCATTCCACCATCATTTTGAAAAGTATATTTAAAGTGTTTTTCCATTAATTAACAGTATAATTTTTCATATTAGCAATATATTAAAATTAAACCCTTACAACGACTATTATAACATTAATAGTTTTAATTATACATCATTCTATAAGTGAATAAGAGAACAATTGTTTATGCTATCAGTATATTTTAATTAACTTAAACAGCTTTTACACATTCTTTGATTTTCATATCAAATAAAATTAGCACAATCTTTTTTATTTTTCTAAACTTTCCGAGTGATGACAAAAACTTCAATACTTGAAAAATCAATCATCAACTCGTAACCTTAAATCGAAGCGAAGCGAACGTAGCAGAGTGGTCTCTCTCAGTCAGTCCAACTCCGACCACAGAAACATTTCAACAACGTTGTCTACCACCATGGAATTTGCACTTACAGCTTCTAACTGGAACCGTTCTTTGATTCGAATCCAAAACACTAGGCCACGCTTCGGTGCCACGCGCCCCACTGTAGTACGGTGTTCTATCAACTCGTATCGTTTGTCCAAACTCACTCCCTCTGAGCTTCAGAGTCTCAAGAGCCGACCCCGCATCGATTTCTCTTCAATTTTCGGTGTGGTGAGTAATGGGCTTTTCTCTTTCCCTTTCCTTTCAGATGGGTCATGCTCAAAATTTTTCCTTTTCTTGCCCCTTTCCAGGTTAACCCCATTGTCGATGATGTTCACAAAAGGGGGGACGTTGCAGTTAAAGAGTTCGACTCTTCTTCTTTGAATGCCATCTATGATCTTGTTATTGTTTGTGTGTGGTTTCTTACCTTCTTTGCTTATGTAACTTCTTCACCTTTGTGTTTTGTAGGTATACTTCAAAGTTTGACAAAGTTGAACTTGAAAAGATTGTTGAGGTTGTCTCGGATCTCCCTGACCCCGTGGTATGTTTGTTCAATTTGCATACCTTGTCAAGGCATGTTTGATTGAAAAAGAAGTATTTGTTTTAATTATTTTGCTTTTACTTTCAATTATAAAAATGTCGCCTTATTGTATTTCTTATATTCAACTGTTTGTATATCAAATACTGTCAACCAATTAGAAATTGTCATGCATGATAAGTTTATTGAGTTTTTGTAAAAACTACTTTAAAACTCTACCTAGATTGGTTGACATTATAAAAATATCTCAGTGCATAGGAATTGATCTTTAACTATCTTAAATACAAATTTTTGAAAAGAAATGAACAAAGTAAAAATAGAAACTCTCTCAGTGCATAGAAATTGATCTTCAACTATTTATTAGTTTTTTGGTTGAAGGATGTTCCTCTTATTTCTATCCACTTTCTGTTTTAGTGATGTTGGTTTGGGTGCAATTATTATAATTTTGGTTTTGTGCCTTTTCTTTTGCAGCTTGATCCTCCAATTAAGGAAGCTTTTGATGTCGCCTACAACAATATTTATGCATTTCATTCTGCTCAGAAGTCGCCTGAGAAAAGTGTTGAGAACATGAAAGTATGTCTATGCTCTTGCTTATACGCTGGCTGGCTAGGTTGGGTGGACGACCAGGGGCTTAATGATTTAAGGCTGCATTGACACTGAGCATAATTAAACTTATTCTTCTGTGTTATTAAGTCAAAATAAGAAATATTTGGTGGTAGGATATAATTAATGTAGCTAAGCCTTGCAGCATTATCTAGGAATAGTTAAATAATACTAGTACTGGGAAGATAGAATGCATATAGTATCTTTTTCAGTTGTAATTATGTACTTTTTCTGTCCTTTGTAAGTCTCTATCTTTTAATTTTTTTTAAAATTGTTTTTATGTCATGTCATGTCATTTGGTTATTAGGCCTACATGTTTGTTTGTTCTCGGGTTCTTCTTATTACCCAATTTATGTGAATCTTGAGTTTTCTGAAAATCCCAGGGAGTCCAATGCAAAAGAGTTGCAAGAAGTATTAACTCCGTGGGTCTTTATGTTCCAGGGGGAACTGCTGTATTACCTTCAACAGCTTTGATGCTTGCAGTTGTATGTTGAATAATATTTCAGTACCTCTTATGTCTTTGAATATTGTATAATTTTGATATTTACCTTGCCCGATTTAGCTGATGGTTAATTATTTTGTATACCAGCCTGCACAAATTGCAGGATGTAAAACCATTGTTCTTGCAAATCCTCCAACTCGGGATGGCACTACATGCAAGGTGTTTATCTATTTTGTATGAAAGTTGTAGTTATGATGTTCTTCTTGTTCTGACCACTGTTTTTCTGCAGGAGGTATTATATTGTGCAAAGAAGGCCGGGGTAACTCACATTCTCAAAGCTGGAGGAGCACAGGTTCGAAGCATGATAGTATAAGATAACATTTATCTGGTTTTGTCATCTGAATCTACTATTCGTTATATTTATCTTTATTCTATATGTTTGTATCATTCTTTATAAATTAAACCGTGATTCATATGCCATTTCTCTTCATTGTAGGCCATATCTGCTATGGCTTGGGGAACAGAAACTTGTCCAAAGGTGGCTAGCCTCTCCTTTAACCAATCTTTGTTGTTTGCTTCTCCATGATAGTTAATGGATTCAACTTTATTTCGTACTATTTGTTTTCTCTGTATTAGTAATTTAGTATATCATATTCAAATAGCATTCTATTCACGATTTGATATAGTGAATCTCATGCCATGATAGAATATCAAACTTATCATAACACCCCTTCGTACTTGTTTGATCATTTTAATTTTAATTATGAATGTGATGAAATTTGCAGGTTGAAAAGATTTTTGGCCCTGGAAACCAATATGTCACTGCTGCAAAAATGATACTTCAAGTAACCATGATTTTATTACATTACAATATACGATCTATTTTCTCTAATACATTTTGTTTGTTGAATCTTAAATCTTCTTCATCTCTTTACCTTTTGAAAGTCTTCTGCAGAACAGTGAAGCCATGATTTCCATCGATATGCCGGCTGGCCCATCTGAAGTTTTGGTCATTGCAGACGAGCATGCAGTTCCTTCTCATGTGGCTGCTGATTTGCTTTCGCAGGTTCAATAAGTTTTAATAATACCTCCTATTTGTTTTACTTGCAAAACATTATTCATCAATTCACATTCATTATGAAAATTTGTAATCTTTCATTGTCATCAGCTTAGATACAAAAGTCATGTTCTAAAGTAATTTGCATGTTATTCTTAAAAGCTTTTATTTCTAGTTTCTACAGAATGATGTTAGTTTCCAAAATTCAATATAGCGTGAACTCATAATACGTGTGACATATAGGAAATAATAATTAATTGAAGATTAATCACCATGTTGGAAAACAACCAAATTATAAACTATGGAGATGGGGTATAGAAGCATTTTCTTGTTTGTTTGTTAAGAATCTGATTATGATTTAGGGTTCTCTTAGTAGCCATTGAAGGTGCAAATACACTACACTAGAGTAAACATCTTGAACACTTTTCTTCGATTAAATGTCAATCTGCACAAACTTAAAATCGTACATAAACCTTAAACAAGACCCAAACCTCCTAAAAATCCAGCTCTGATTAGAAACAGTATATAAAAAATGAATATGATGTTCAAAGTCACAAACGGGCATGCTTCTCCATCATCCAGCCAAGATATGACTTGAGGTTGATAAATCATCCCTTTTTGTCTGCATGCATTCTTTGAAGATGATTCGTAACCTTGTAAGCTTCTTGTATACTGCCAATGTATATACTTCTAATTACAATTTTCAGGCTGAGCATGGCCCAGACAGTCAAGTGGTTCTTGTGATTGCTGGAGATGGTGTGGATCTGAATGCAATACAGGAGGAACTCAGCAAGCAGTGCCAGAGTCTTCCTAGAGGCGAGTTTGCCTCTAAAGCTCTGAGCCACAGTTTTATTGTGTATGCGCGTGATATGCTTGAGGTCAGTCCTGTTATCTTGTTTCTTTGTTGACCTACTAAAAGCAGAGTGACTTGATCAAGATTAAGAAGTATCAAGGTAGAGAGAAGAGAGAAGAGAGGAGAACAATTTCTTTGGAATAACTAGACCAGGCTGTTAGGTTTATGTGCCTGTATTTACTCATTGTATAACCAACGTGATTATGCATAATATTGATTATACTTTTGTCGAGGAGCAACATAAGCCAGTCAAATTATCTTATTAACCCTACAGTGGTTTCCAAAAACACTCTCCTTGTTAAGAGAAAATCAAGAGAAGAATAAGTAAGATAGGTCCACCCTAAAAATACAAAGTAGCTTATTATGCACCTCTTTAAATGTGAAGACGCTCTCTTGATAGGTCATAACTTTCTCTGAATATATTTTATTTATTTTTCAATCAACTAATAGTTATTGTTAGAGTTCCGAAAGTAAAAGTTAGCTTAGCATCTTTCAGGCTATCAATTTCTCAAACTTATATGCACCTGAGCATCTAATTATCAACGTGAAGGATGCAGAGAAGTGGGAGAGTTTTATTGAGAATGCAGGTAATGCTGCCTATAGATTTCCCTTTTATTGTTGTGTTTTTTTTATTATTGAGGGATGATGGGCTTTTATTCCTTGTCAAAGATACTTGTGTCTGCAATCTCTTAGAGGATCAAATTCCTTTCTGATAACCTTATTTTGTATCGTTCTAATGGCATGACAGATCCTAGATCTAAATGTTTGTTGCTGCCTCTGTAGGTTCTGTGTTTTTAGGGCCTTGGACTCCTGAAAGTGTTGGTGATTATGCAAGTGGCACAAACCATGTCCTTCCTACTTATGGGTATGCGAGGATGTATGGTGGTGTGTCATTGGACTCCTTCATGAAGTACATAACTGTGCAGTCTCTCACAGAGGAGGGTCTAAGAAAACTTGGGCCATATGTAGCTACCATGGCTGAAGTTGAAGGCCTTGAAGCCCACAAGCGGGCAGTCACCTTGAGACTTCAGGACATAGAAGCCAAGAAGGTTTCAAGATGAGTAATGCTTCAATCCATTGTTCTCTTTATCTCCTGTAAGCTACCAACTTAGTTTTTGCAAAGCCTAGGGCAATTTGCATGATGAGATTACCTAGATTTAGGTGGTATTAATAGCTAGAGGTTATCATTTCAAGTTCATGTAACTATTATTGGATTCATATTACAAATACCACTGCCTAATTAGGTGATCTTAGCTTTTGATCAATCAATAAATGAATCCTATATATTTGCTGGACCATTATTTTCCTGATAAACCTCTATGCCAAGAGTGAAGTGAACTCTTATAAGACTAAGGAAAATATTTTCTTAATGAGTGTCTTTAACACATGTTAAAACATTTGTTACCATTTATTAGATTTTTCTATTACATAGAACTTAAATTTGTACGATTTTATAAGTTAATCTGACTAATCTAATTACTGTGTTACCAATGATTAGCCGAAAAGGGGTGTATTAATTTCTTTTGAATGATTAGTACGAGGGACATTTCTTCCCCTATCTTAAATATTTAATCAGCACTTACCCTCATTCTCAAATGGATAATATGGAATGTAATTGATATTCTTTTTTGAAATGAAAAAAGTATTGGATATATTTTTTTTTAATACAGTTCAACTTGGTATGCGTTCATTTACATGGTAAAAACCGAAAATCACCTTAAAAAAATGCAATGCAGAGATATTTTACTTCTAAAGGGAAGCATTAATTATCTTTACTGATCACTTCACATGTGCTCGTCCAAACAGGCTGTTAGTCAAGTATTTTGGATTTGTTGGATTTGTCATCTGTTGCAATGCTTGAATTGCCGTATGTTTAAATGTTTGGATAAGTTTTGAAACATAATAAGCATAGAAGCAAAACTACTTTTCCAAGCTCAAGAGAACATACTTTTTAAAGATGGACTAGCAGAAAATAATAAGAGAATGTGTAAAATGGAAGAACATTTCATTTCAATTCCGGTGGTTTACACTATACAATAACATCCTCACTCAAAAAAGAAGAAAAGTATACTAGAAGGAAGCAAGCTATTGTCTTTTGATATAAATAAATAATCGGTTAGTAAATGGGTAGAAGCACAAGAATCACCAATATAAAACCTAGGAAAATTAGTGATGGTTCATCCACCAAGTTTTCTCTCACTATTTATGTAATGGATAAATCTATGTAAGTCTTTTCCCCACAATTTTTCTTTTATTTTTACGAGGTCAGATAATGGGAAACCCTGCCTAAGATGATGGCTCTGTTATTATATGAACTTGAAACAGACCCTATCACAAAGAATGATACCCTTCTTTATTGAACTCCCAAGCGCAAAGTCCAAAATCCCCAATGAAGGATGAATGCTTGAGTGTGTTACCCAACAAACATGCTAGTCTACCGAATCTCGACCATGCTGCAACCAAGTTCATCGATGGCCATAATCATAAAATGGTTGGCCTCAACCAAACCGCTATCGAAGATTAAATAGCATTAGAAAAAACCTGTGTACGCAAAATGAACAACAAAAACTTTGTTCCTCTATCATCTTAAAGGGCTAACAACCCAGCCTGTAATAGGATTCTGCCGCCGAAATCTCAACTTCCCATGTCCACCACTTTGCAATCGCTCGAGCACTGTATACGTAATTGAATCTGGGGTCAGCCCTTGCTGCTTAAGTTTTGAATAAAGGTCCACTGCCTCAGCAGTTCTTCCACACCTTTCAAGACAGTCAAGCAAAATATTATACGTGATCAAGTTAGGAGTGCATTCTTCAGCAAGCATTTCATCAAACAACCTACATGCCATCTCAACTTTATCCGTCTTGCCAAAGCACTCAATAAGTGTGCTATAGGTCACCACATCAGGATTTAATCCTTTCTCTTGCATCTCTTTAAATCTCATGTGAGCTTCATCAATATCCCCATTCTTTCCAAGACAATTGATCAAAGAGTTATAGGAAATGACATCAGGCCTACAATTGCTATTCTCTAGTTCTTCAAAAATTTTAACAGCAAGGTCTACTCTTCCAGCCCTACCAAAGCTGGAGATCAAAATATTGTATGTAAATATATCTGGTGGGGGGCCATCCAGTTTCATCTTTTCATAAAGATCATGAATATGAGATATTTGTTTCAACCTGCCAAGAGCTGTGAATGCCGTGTTATACATGATAGTATCAGTGGTTATACCCTTTTCATGAATTTTATTCAGAAGGTCTATGGCTTCTGTCATTTTGCCAGCACTGCATAAACTCTCCAACATGGACATACAAGCATCTTTGTCACCTTTGTCATGAAAGTTCCACATGTTGCAAAATAACCTATGTGCTTCCGAAGCATGACCCAATTTGCTTAAAGTCCTAACAAAGTATGAATATATCTGCTTGTTTATATATTTCTTCGATATATCCACAATATTGTCTAGCTCATTAAGCTTCCCTTCAGCAACCAGAAGATTCAAAATCACACTGTACGTGAACTCATTAGGCTGACAATCGTTCTCCACCATCTTAGAGAAAAGCAGAATGGCCTTGTCAACCATTCGCCCTTTGGCAAGCGCCTCAATCATAGTATTATAACCAATCAAATTAGGAATACAGCCTTTTGCTAGCATTGCCTGGAAAAACGCCAGTGACTCCTCAGTTTTGCCTGCTTTCCCAGTCATTCTGATCATAATAGTGTAAGTGAACACATCTGGCTCACAATATCTCCGCTTCATATCCTCAAAAACTTTATATGCTTTATCCACCTGCCAAAACAATGCATACACATGATAACTGACGAACAGGAGCAACAGATGTAAAATGTACTTCTAAAAACAGTTTACAACACTAGTGGAACTCAATTAGATGTTCATCTATCTATTTATACAAACCTAACTTAGAGCCCGCAGAGCAACATCTCAATTGCAAACTTCAGACAAAAAAGAGCACATATGGCAAGTCCAGAAGCACTTATTTACAACTTATTTGAGTTAGTATTATGATATAAACAGTTGTGTAATACTCAATTTGAATAAAGTTTACATAACATAAGCACTTGTAGGAGAACAAAAATTAGGTAGAACGAATTGAGTTTATCCCTAAAAGCTAAATTCATCTGCACGCTTAACTTTTTATAAGTTTTTACAGTGTCTTAATCAACAAAAAAAAACAGAAAGAAGGGAGAACAGAAAGCAAGTGCAAACCTTTTCATCCTTGGCCAAAGCATCCAAAAGCATGTTGTAGCCAAAAATGTCCAACTTATACCCACGCCTAACCATATCCCGATAAACCTGAAAAGCAGTAGAAGAATCCCGGGACCTCAAGTAGGCCTGGAGCAAGCACTTGTAGGTGTAAGCGTTGAGTCTGAGGTCCCACTTCTTGACGAGTGCAACGCAGCGTTCCAAGTCCTCGCCGGAGCCGAAGAAGCCGACGAGGATGTTGACAGTGGAGATGCAGCCGCGGACGGCATGGCGGTGCATGTGGCAGAGGAGGTCGCGGGCCTGGTCGAAGCGCGCTGGGTTGGTGGACTTGGAGAGAATGAGGAAGAGGCGGTTGTAGGTGAAGGACTCGTGACGGAAATTGGGGGAGAGGGAGGGGCAGAAGTGGAAGAATTTAAGGGCGAGCGAAGGGTTCTTCAGGTTTTTCAGTATTTCGGAGGCTTCGAGGGGGGAGAGAGAGAGGGAGAGAGACTGGAGGTAGTCGGAGAGGTCGGAGAAGGGGTCGGAGAACGATGACGGCGGAGGGGAGAGGAGGATTTGGGTGGCTTTGCAGATGAGGTCACGGCGGGGGAGGAGGTAGCCTCGCGGGTCGGAGGGGAGCGGTGGTGGCGGAGTAACCTCCGCCGCAACGGAGCGGCCAGTGGGGGCGGTGGAGGTGATTCTGGCGGTGTACTTTGTGGCGAAGCAGCGACGGAGATGGAAGATGTGTGGGCTTTTCATTTGCGGTTGTGTTTGGTGGGATTATTGGGACAGTGTTGGGTTCTACTTCTTCACCATGCTTGCTTGCTTCCTCTTCCAAAATTCAAGCTTTTGCAATTTGCACAAGAGGAATATTTTAAAATCAACGAAAAGAAAAAAAATTTAGAAAAAAAGATGCAATATTTTTTGTATTGTTGTTTATATTAATTCTTCAAAAATCTATGTTATCACATTTGTTTTTGTAACTTTTCTGTCCTAAAATCTTAAAGATGCATACATTGTTACATTTATATTTGTTTATTATTTTACTTTTTTAAATTTGTTTATTTGGAACTAGTGTAGAATTTATGCTCTCGAACGAATTAATGTACGTATTAAAATTAGAATTATTAATGTTATTGCAGTATTTTACTTAAAAAGTTTGAAGAGATTTTAATTGTGAAATAAATCATATTATAATAGATAATTTAAATACTGGCATCCATACAGAAAAGTTGCATGTTGTTTTTGAAATACAAGTGAGATGACTTTAACGTGGGATGTTTCGGCCATGTTATCAAAAAATTTAAATTTTCTTTTGGAAATAAAAATAAGTATATACTATACAATAAGCAAATATACACATTTTTTAATACGAGAAAATGTAATAATTTCAAATGCAATCATTTGTTAATTTCTTTTTGCAGCATTGTTATAAGTCGCTAACAATATAAGTTATCCTTACAAATTAAAAAAAAAAAGATTTTTTTCAACTCGAGCAGTATCACTGAAACATAGGTACAATTTAAATTATTTCATTTTACGGATATTATTAAGCAAAACTAAGTTAATTAATTTTATCGGGCACTAGTAAAAGTTTGTTTCTTATATATAAAACGTGTGGCAGTATAATTTTTTAGATAAATTGGATACCCATCCACAAAATATTTGTTGGCTCAATGAATTCTTATAATAATGAAATAAAATAATTTTAGATATATTTTACTAGATATTAGTGAATTAATGCGTTACTTTTATGAATCTATTATAGTCGAAATGAAAGGTTATCAAATCAATTTCATCATCCATAAAATCAATTGCCAACCGTATAGAAGTGGAACTGTATGCCAGTAAATGGTGGGCTCGTGTTATATGAAAATATGAAAATAATGCTGTGCTTGTTATTTAGAAAGGAGAAGATAAAAATGTCTCTCTGAAAATTCATTATTTTACAATAAAATTGAAATTATTTGGACCAAAATGTCAATCACAGGTTACACCCATTATTGTAATGGCTGGAATAATCACACATCTATGACTATCTACGCCCTGACTAAACACGGGGTACAGTGCTTCACATTCAAACAATAATACAATAATCCCCTATTCTCTAATACCCAAATCCTGACTGATTGGACGAGTTTCCAATGATTCATGAATATAATTTGCTACACCGGTGGTCCATTAAACACAAGTAACTAATGGTTTAACATTAATATAATCACGCACACAGATTAGAGGCATCAAGAAAAAGACCCCCAATTACAAGGTTTAACGGCACCCGGGTTCTCCGTTGGTTGAAAAGATCGGTCTTGGTTCGCGTCCATGCCTAATCAAGCTTGACGTTAGAATATAGAAGCGTGTCCCTTGTGAGCGGCATATTCAGGAGGTAGCATATCTGCCAGCAAACAAATTAGTAAAATATTATACACCAGTTTTAAAAATACTCATCCACCTTTGTATTGTTAATGACAGATTCTTTTAAGCATCAATCTCAAATCCACCATTGTGTCGTATCTAATTAAAAGGTGTTTCTTTCACTTTTCCATGTTTGTATCTAATTATATTATTATAGGATTACTCTTTATTTTATCTAATACTTACCCCCATAAGTGTTGAAACGAGCAATAGAATTCCTGTTACCCAAGCAAGGGTTCTCCTAACCAGCACCACTTCTGGCAATGTTGCATTGGGTGCACTTGTTTCGGCCAACCATCGAGCAGTGTGGTGAGGAGTAAAGATTACATCAAACTTCTTTTCCAACTCTTCTGTAGTAGCCACATGACAGTAGATTATTCCAACAATTTGACCTGCTCAGTAATTGATCATTAAGAGGTTAAAATAAAGTAAATGAACTTTTTAGATCAATATTGCTGACATCTGAAGATCAGAAGAATGAATGATTAGCTAAGAGGTTGCTAGTTATTTGACTAGGTTTTCTATATTAAAGCAAATCATTGCCAATATTGCAAGGCTTTAATGTAAAATCAAAATCATACACTGGCAAAATTCACCTTTATATGCTTCCTGCAATGAACTAACTATCTTTGACAAAGTCGCATATAGCACTTCAATTCCATGCTCAGCAATACTTTCAGTTTCATATTGCTCTTGCAAAACCTGGCCCATGTTAGTCAACAAAAAAAAATTAAATTTCATCTCAATAGCAATAACAGTCAACACATATCGCAGATAGATATGAAGAAAACATTATGCCATAGACTGAAGAATAAAGTGGAAACGTAAGTGTATATTTTATTGATTATCAGTTATGTTCACAAACTTAACAGCAAAAGGAATGTTCACTGTCTCAAGTATGCAATATTACTTTTGTTTTCTTTTTACATATAGACATAGATAAAGAAATAAAAGTAATAATATGTAATCAAGGGTCCTTTTATCATGGTAATGAAATTAGGAATTAAAAATTTACTATGCGGGGAGACCCTAAGTATTGGAGAAATATGCCTCGAAGGCATGTGATACATGTAAATTGAGAAAAAGTATTAGGAGGAAAATTGACTCTAATACCGTGTATTGAAAGAACTGTTTCTCTTTCAGAGTTGCATTCATATACATATAACTTATCATGTCGCTAAGTTATCAACCAAATAGAAACAAAATGTTAATTAAGTATGGGGAAAAATGTGTAGCTTGGCAGGATACAAATTTTCCCAGTTAGCATAATTTATGTTAGGAACAAGTGCATTGGATAATGCCCAGTTCGGGGGTGAATGCGAGGGTGGGAGGGAGACCTTAAGATGTCTCCCACCATGGGAAACTGTTTTAATGCCATTACATTTATTCCTTTGTAATGAAGGGTTGTACTTTTTCTTTTTTTCTTCAACTTTCCCAATCTCCCCTTGAGCAGCCCCTTTTCTCTCATCAATCATCCAACTTCTGTCCTGGTGGTGATATCAACACCAAAGTGGCAACCAACAACAGCAGGAATGACACCAAAGCCCACAAACCTTGACCACAAAAGGTTGCTTTTGTCCATTAGCGCCACAATGGCTGTTTTGTGTACCACCCCACTGATTCTCAACACACTTTCTCAGCCATAGCCTGCCTTTCTAATCAGATCAGACTCGACACATATTTTCCCTAACCACAATCACCAGCCTGGCAATCTCGGATAAGATAAAAAAAAATAAAAATTCCCATCCGGAAGAAAAATAGACCTCAGATCTAATAGGAAAAGTTAGATTGGAATTGGGATGTTGACATTGTGCTCGTTCATGAAGGATTCCATCACCACTGCATCGAGAGCGTGAAGGGAATGCCACCACCACTGTCTTTGTACTCCAAAGTACATCACCTCTTGTCGATGGAAGACTAAATTAGGGATTCCAACACACATGAAGTTTGTGTTTCAGGGTTGATGGATTTGGTGAAGTACGAGTGGGAAAAAAAATAATTGAATTGAAATAGTTAAGAACTGTATTGAATTAAACTTGAAAAAACTAAGTTGTTTTCAATAAAAATCTGAACTAAAACACTTTGTTAGTTTAGTTTTAAATACTAAAATAGCAGTTAAATAGGAGTTTAATGCACAGCTGAACCGAATTGTTTTATGGTAGTTAAAAAATGAAAACAAACGAACAAAAAAGTGTTATTGTGTTTTAGTTGTACAATATCAAATAACAAAACAAGATAAACAACATCAAACAAGATAAACAAATTCTTTCTATTTGGAAAAGTTCAAGTCACATAACCGACATCCTACAGTTATACAGAACTAATTACTGCCAGTTATCTTCTACACATAATTCTAGAGTTTCTAATACAGATTTGTTTTCTGTAGCGATTAATTTCTACACAACTATCATAACTGCCCCTAACTCAGTTTCTGGGAAAATAGTGCAAGTTGCATGTCAGTTATTCCAGAAATTCAAAGGAAAAAATGGTTAAAAACAAGAAAGCGAGTGAAGAAGAACATGGCATACCTTAATGCCATTGAAGCATCCCATTAACAGCTCGGCTGGACTCTTTGTACTCTGTGATAAATCACCATGCCATTGAATTGCTCTTTGGACGTCATGCATAAGAGACATAAGACCAAAAACAAACATCCTTTCAGCTTTCTGCAAACGCACATGTGGAAACCCCCAAAGTCAGTCTTAACAACTTCACATTTAAGCAGAAAATATACCTTAAAATCTTCATCATACCTCTGACATACGGAAATTCACTGAGGCACCATTTGCCAATGGAATAGAAAGCACTCCATTTAATGGCACAAAGGCATCAGGAACATACGATCCATCTATCAAAGATGACTAAGAAAACAAGACAAAGTCACTTTCACATATAACATGACGATCAAATAATATGGAAATAGCTGATAGACATAGATAATATAAATCAAAACTAACAAAATCTCTGATTTCTTTGTCAGTCCAGTTTTCCCGTTGATCATCCAAAGAAACAACAGAAACATGGCTTTCATCTGCATAAATTAAAACAACAATGAAAATGAAATGCTTCTTACAAAAAAATATTAAATGCCTAACACCATTTTCATCATATTCTATTTCTTTTCAAAAATGTACTTTTTAAAGCCTCACCTGGGAGTTGAATGTCAACTTTATCTGAATTTATACTCCAAAATGAATTGCTGAATATTGGACTATCCTGGGCCATTTTCCCAAGACCTGCATGCATAATTCACTACAGTTATCTTTTTATGAAGGAGAGAACATAATATAGAAATTGATTATTGTAGTTAATCCATGGCCAGAGACCATTGATTCCATTCACTTCCAGCAAAAATACAGCACGAGGCCTCTTGAATGGGTTAGGACTCAGAACGTTGTTCAACTGCAGAAAGACATAATATTATCATCAATCAAACCTAATATAAGTATGATGTAACATGACTAATGTGGTGAAAACAGAACACCACTAATGATTTCAAATGACCTTGGATGAGCTGGCAGCTGAAAGGGTGGAAGGAGGAGCAAAACCAAGCAAAACTGACACAGCAGCGCTGACATCCTGAAGCAACAATGAAGGTCGCTGCAAAGTGGAATTGTACCACTCAGTGAGATCACCATTATTGATTTAAGCGTTGAACAGAATGCAGTAATATCAATCGTGAAACTAGGGGGAACACGGAAAAGATGAAAGTGAAGAGAATATTCACCTTTAAATTCAACGAAAATCAATGTCCCCCAAAATGAACAAACGTGTAGATAAAATTCTAATATAAGTTGCAGTAATACAATTAAAACTGTCATTATAAATATTATTTGGAAAAATTTAAATAGGACGCCCACTCATACAATATAAACAAGAGAAGATGTTGCAATTCAGTTCTCACATCTAACGAGAGTTCGTATTCATTCGTCAAGTGTCACTTCCCCCAACGTTGCCAACACTAACAATTAGGCGGAAGGCTCATATTACATGATTTATTCATAAGACTCCAAAATGGATTTTAATTTTTTTTTTGTTTAATTTGTACGCACCTAAATTTTTAAATCTACTCGAAATCGAAGTTCGGTAGAACCGTATTCAATTAAACAACTGATGTTCGCATCGATCAGCGAGATGAATCGGAATGTAACATAAAATGCAGAAACAAGACAAAAGAAGAATCTGAACCTCGTCATCTGATGATCTGGCGCGAAGGAATTGATGACTGGAGCTATCAACGAAGGTGAGTGAACCAGAAGCCTCACCCTGCGATAACACAAACAACCGAATAAAAGAAAGAGGAAATCGTTAGATCAAAACCGCCGTCGAGTGCGTACGGGCTTGCCAGATTGAAGAGATTACAGAGAAAGAGAAACTAACCCTGATTTGAGGAGAGAATAAGGAAACAATGAGGAAGACGCTCAAAATAACGGAAACGCGAAACTCCATCGCAGAGAGAAAGATAGAGAGATCCAGAGGTTCTACTTCAGCAACGTGCTTATTGTTTCTTGCAATAATGAAACAGCCAATCGTACTCAGAAGAGACACAGGCTCGTTTGGGCTTTCTCACATCGAGTTCGAGTTTCTTTTAGCACCCATCGTTTCTTTTCTAATCTCCACATCAGAAAAGTTTCAATATTTTCTTGGGTCAAATTTATTTTAAATTCATAAGTTGAAAATATTTTATGAATTATGTATTTTGAAATTTAAAATATTTTATTAAATTTTAAGATTTTTATAAATTTAAATATTTTGAATCGAGTTTTTTTAAAATATTTTTAGTCTGTTCAACATTCAAAATTTTTATTTAAGTAGAAATTTTAAAATTAATATAAGATGAAATTACTGTTAATATAAAATAACAATAAAAAAAATACTTCTATTGATTTTATTAAAATTGTGTTAGATAATAAAAAAAATTGTAATGCCGGTGACAACAATTCTTTAATTTGTGATTTTGTGTTTGAATTGGAAAGATAATTTTATGAAGAGCGAGAGGATGAATTTGAGATAATGGAGAGTGAAGTGTGTTGTTATTTGGATTAAAGAGAAGATTATATGATTTGAGTGTATTTAAGATGAAATTTTGTCTATAATATGATGTGTACGATAAATTAAAAAAATTAATAGATAAAATTATATTATTACCATTTTATCTTGAAGATAATGATGATATAAATTTAAATATACATAGTGAAAATTATATTAAAATAAAATTGAAATTGTTATTTAAAAGTGCAAAAATATAATTTTATTATTATTATTATTTATTGTTATTATTATTATTACATGAGTTATTGATTAAATATATTTTTTTATTGAAAAATTATAATATAATTCTCATACGTTGACTTACATCCTTTACTCTTGACGTGACTTAATGTAGATCATTGATTCTTTTAAAAGAAAAGATAATAATACATTGATCAATATTTGACACTGAGCCATGTCAAGATGTCAACTATAAGAATAAAAAAAAGAGAGTCATAGTATCATTGTTATTTTTTATTTTATTTGAAGAAATGGTGAGAAAGTTTGCCATGTGTGTTATTTCCATAAAATAAGTATTGAAATTGGAGGGTAAATTGATGAAGTCATGTTGCAGAAGAGTAAATCAGCTTATTACCGTGTTGCAAGGATGCAAATGTATGCATCAATGGGTTTATATATATGGGTTATGGTTATAGTCATTCAGAGATTGTGGTTCCATATGATTATGTGACATTAGTCTTATACATATAAGGCATTTGACACCACTTTCACGCCAAAATCTTAAGACAATGGTGTTATGAGTATTTATTCTTATATAGTGTTTAACTTTGTTCATTCTATCCAATGTAATACTTTGACTCACATTTGGACTATTCCCAACATGCATAAATACTAAATCCACTCATTCATTTCCACTTAAAACTATTGAAACAAATACCTTAAGCATTTGTATATCTATGTGCATATCCAATAAACAAGTGAAAACAACTCCTTCATTTTCACTTAAAACTATTGAAACAAATACTTTAAGCATTGTATATCTATGTGCATATTCAATAAACAAGTGAAAACAAATGGACACTAAATAATGACATAAAAGTCACATAATAGTGATCTTAACTCTTATATCTTTTAAAAAGATAAGCAGTGACGGACCTTCATGGTGACTAAGGGGAGTCATGGCCCTTCAATTTTTTTTCTTTTATGTTTATATATATATATATATATATATATATATATATATATATATATATATATATATATATATATTTATATATAATTTTAAATATAATTTTTAAAAAATTAATATTTGTAATATATATGATATTTTGTATACAATCTATATTTATATATAATGAAATGTTTTTTTAAGCTATCCACATTTATTTTTCAATTTTGTATTTTAAATAAAAATAATTTTTATTTAAAAATATAAGTTTCCACACCTAAAATATATATATACTCCATTGGTTCCACACCTAAAATATAAGTTTCTTCCTATGTTTATCCCCTCTTTTGTAAACTACAAATTACTCATTGCGATTACTCTATTTTGTAATATCTTCCATACAAAATAACATATAAATGATGGTAAAGCCTTAGTTTTTCAAAATAAATCAAGCAATTCAATGTCTTTCCTTTTGTTACCATTTGTTATTTTCTTGTATTTTCTAGATTATGTTCCCTTGAAATTAGTATCTTCATTGTCCTTCTTTAGATATTTTACTTATATCCCTCCAGAATGAATCATGTCTATTGTCACTCTTATTATTTAGACTTCTCCACATCCATATTTCGGTTCCAAAACATATGACCTCACTTTTCGGTTCTTAATCTCTACACCCATTTTCTTAATAAAGTTATATTAAAAAGTTTAATGTCTTTCTCTCCAAGTCCTCATTTTTCCTTAGTTTACATATATTTTTCCACTTAATCCATATTATTTTCCTACCTCCACTCTTCCATCCTTATAAAGAATGACTCTGAAATCTTATAATCTCATTCCTCACTTCTAAGTGCATTTTAAATAAATGATAAGTAGAATATAGGTAAGACAATTATGATTGATTTTAGGTTTAAATATTCTTTTGGTCCCTGTTTTGATTTAGTTTGTTCAATTTGATCCTTGTTTTGTGCGTTCAATTTGGTTCCTGATTTGTTAAATTATGTTTAATTTCGTCCTTTTGTTCATACCATTTAAATTGATAACGACATAGTGTACACACTGACATTATTCACATGATGTGACATTGTTCACATTATGACTGGTTGTGTTTTGTTCAAAATAAGTTCCTATTTTAGTTTAATTTGTTCAATTTATTCCTTATTTTAGTTAAATTGATTCAATTTAGTTTCACTTTTTATTTCATGATCTTTCGTCACTAACACCACCACCACCATTACCACCCTACAACCACGAATCCAAACCACCCTAAAACATATAAAAAAGTGAATGAAAGATTTATAACATCCATGAACAAGAGATGAAAGCAAAAATGGAAACTCAAAAACGAAAATCAACACAAAAATATATACCTTTATATTGATATAGGCTCAAACTACCAAAAACTTAATCAGAAATTAGGATAAAAAATATCAAACTTTTCCAAACTTACAAAAATCAGAAATAAGGATCGAAATAGTATTTAAACCTTGATTTTATTATGCAAATCCTCCTTACAAACGATAAATGCTTTCCTTTTTCCATTTTAAAAGATTTTTCTTTATTTTTTTCTCTATCATACCTTTTTCAAAACATGGTGGTTTCTCCCAACCCACATTTCCATATATACAAACCAATAATTTGGATTCTTTGCTGATTTTTATGTGTTATTTATCTATTGTGCCTTCAAAATACACTGATGATCATTAATTTTGAAATTTTACAATATATTAAAAATATTTTTAAAATACCAAAGTAGTATATTTTTAATGCTTAGCGATAGATAATACTAAAAGCTCACTAAAAAAATTGGACTCACGAACCAATCATCGATCATTATGGTCTAATCTAAGATTGCTTAAATCCTAATTCTTATTATTTAAGTCCATTAATCTATTTTATAATACACGGATAACCACATACTTAGTTATCTATTGCATTAGCACAATTTGTTATCTAAATATAATTTTATTAAGTTAAAAGGACACTAAGATATTACAAATAAGATAAATACAAAATATTTGTTGTTAATTAATTGTATACTTTTATATGCTTAATTAAGTAATTAACTAATTCTAGTCTTAAAGTTTATAATTACACCTGGTCGACAAACAAGATTGGAAAAATACATCCAAACTAAAAGAGGACAAAAAATATATTAAAAACAAAAATACATAACTGAGAAAGATAATATCAATGTTCTGGCGTCATTAACACTTTTAATGAATTATGTGGTTTCGATAAGAGTACGGATAGACACACACCAAAAAAGTTTCGTACATCAATTTGACATTAATCGGACTCTTTTATATGTTATAATTGATAAATAAGTTTAAAGATTAATTTAATTTATAATTATATGAAAGGTTAAAGATGTCTTTTACTTTTTTATCTTTTTATAAAAATTAGAATTAGTTTCTTCTCGGAATTTTGATCTGATTTAATTTTTTGATTTTATAAATGTGTAAATTTAATCCTTTAATCAAATTTTGTTAAATTTATGTGATATTTCAAATGTGTTTTATGATAGTATTTTGACTTATTTATCCTGTTTGATATATTTATATTTCAATATTAACTAAAAAACGCATGTAAAACGTGGAATAAACTTAACAATTTTTAATTAAAAAAAATAAATTTATACATTTTTAAAGTTGGAGACTAAATTTCTCTAAAATAAAAAAAAACTAATTCAAATTTTTACTAAAAATTAAAAACCAAAAACATATTTAACTTTTATACTAATTTAACCAAAACATTCCATTAACTAAAGTGTTGTAATTTAGAAAAAAAAAACTTTAGGATACCATGTGTCTCCATCATGTCCACTCACTCTTTTAGGCTGCTGTTCTCTTCCGATGATTTATTGTTTTCAAAGATTAGCAAGCGCGGATTTTAAAATATTTTTGTGTTCATTTTGCATCATTTGAGGGAGAGAGAAAGCAAGGAAATGAGAGATGTTCAATCTTTTTAATCTTAGCATCAGTGTGGAGATTTGAAATACATAACACTCCATTACTAAAAGACCTTTTCTTCATGTGCAGTTCTCCATTTTATTTTTTTAGTTTTGTTTTTTTAATTACAACCTGTGTGAGATTGCTCAAAATATATGGTTGGTGGAATTTTTCATGAAAGAGAGTGAAGAACTTGCATTATTGTGCCTATACTATTAAAAGTCATATATATATATATATATATATATATATATATATATATAATATTAAGTAATAATAATAAATAATTATTATTATAAAAAAAATAATTTAATATAATATATATATATATTTTTTATTTTGTTATTAAAATTTATTAAATAGTATTTTTTACTAATCTAAAAAGTATTTTAAATATTTTTAGCATTAAGGGTATTTTGGTAATCTTCAAAATCTATCTATTAAAACAATTTTTTTAATTTATCACATAACTCAAATCATTCATTAACTTTCACACAATTCATCTTCAAATCCATTCACTTTATTCTCTAAATTCACTCAAAAAAACACATATATTCATCCGCTCAAATTTACACAAATTCATCTTCATACTCTCTCCCAAATTCATCTATCCAAATGAACAAAACCTTAGAGGTGCATCAGACCCAACAATTCTCAATTAACAAAAAATTTGAAACCAACTATATCAATTTATTTAACCAACTTGATCTAGTCCCCATATACAAATTTTGATAACTGATGTTGTATATTTTCACAAGGTTAGAGATAATCAGGGAATTTCACTAATAGTCATACCAATTTAACTAAAACGTTACACTAGTTTAACCAATATATTTTCCAAAAAATAAATAAATAACAGATGGAGGTGTAAAATGAGTGTGCATTACATAGATGTGTACGTTTATATTTTTCTTCTAGAATCGATTATTGGAAACTGAATTTTTGTTAGTTTACAAATCTTATTTTTTTTTATATTAAATAAAAATAAAAATAATAGAATAACATTGATTATAAATGGCATAGTCTTAGAAATTTAATTTTCACAGTATTTTATTTTTGGGCTAAATATGTTTTGGTTCCTTAAGTTTTAGTGAAATTTGAAATTAGTCATTCTTCAAAATTTTTGACCAATTTAGTCATTTATCTTTAAAAATATGTGAATTTAGCCATTTTAACCCAATTTTGTTAAATTTATCTGACATTTCAAGTACATTTCATGATAGTATTTGAATTATTTATATCGTTTGATATATTTTCGCTTCAATGTTAACTCAAATACTATCATAAAATGCGTTTAAAATGTCAAATAAACTTGAAAAACTTTGGTAAAAAAGACTAAGTTCATGCATTTCTAAAGATGAATGACTAAATTGGTATAAAGTTTCGAAAAAGGACTAATTTCAAAATTTACTGAAACTTAAATAACCCTTTATTTTCTTAATTAAAAAACTTTATTTTTCTTCTTTTATTTTTATTTTTGTTTTATTTACTCTCTCAATATTTATTTTCTACAACAGACACATCCTTAAAAACATTAATTAGCATTTAACTTGTAATAAATATATTAAAAAGTCATATATACAACCAATCATTAAATAAATGCAAAAACTGTTTTACACTCTTAACCTTTAATATGTGCATAACTGCTAGTACTTGATTAATTGATTTTATCATCCACATTTATTACTTTCTTTTCGGTTTAAACTTTTTATTAATATAATAAAAGTAACATAAATTTAATTCATTTAATGTTTGTGAAGACAATTACTCCGAGTGTATAATATCATATAATAAACCAATATAAATAAAGGCTTCATTTAATGAGTTTTTGCAATACAATGAACAAAACAAATCCTCAAAAGCATTACAAATTGATTGCTTACAGCATTTTCAATTTGACTGGCCCTCACCGATTACTTCCTTCAACCCAATAACATTAAATTAAAAAAGAATCCTATTTATTGCAATTGCAATAGCACAAGCTCAACCCCACCACTTTCATATTTCACAGAACCACGAACCCAAAACCAAACCAAAACCAAACACGCGTTTGAATCCACCAAATCCAAAATTCGGTTTCAGTGAGTTTGTTTTTTAGTTCACATTTTCCCACTTCTCTCTCCCTTTGCATGCAGATGAGTTGTCATGTGCTTGGCACGAATTCAAGGCTAGCAAAACCATCAGTTACACATATTCTGAGTTTTTTCATTCAATAATACATTTTTTTTTCCTAATTTCTGTAATTTTTGTTTTTTTCTACAGCATATAGCTGTGACTGGGTTGGAGTGATGATGTGTTAGTATGTGGGGTTATACAAGTTAAGACCTTTAATTTCCGTTCATCATTAATCTAAGGAAAAAGGTGGTGAAAATCTCATCATTATTTTCTTTATCAGGTTTTATTTCCTTTGGGATACTCAAATGCAAAGGGTGAGGTCATGCAAATTGGCATCTATAAAGTCCCTTCTTCAGAATTCACATAACTCACCACAAACTCAGAAGTTTAGTCTCTTTTGCAGGTGAATTGAGGAAAAATGGATTTTTCTATGGGAGCTGCAGGTGGTTCTGGAGATGATAAACACAATCACAATCACAAAAACAGTCACAATAAGAGCTCAAACAAAGGGAAAAAGGCTTACCATGGCCACAACTCTGATAGAACATCTAAGCTCGAAGAGTAAGACAGTTTTACTTCCGAACACGTTCTTTGTTTTATTTATTTCAAGTTTTCAATTATGAAAGACGAGTAAAAAGGGCTAATTAATTTTGTTTCGACCTAGATCTACCATTGTTGTTCTATATATCTCTTTCTATATCATAAAACTTTTACAGCAGTTTTGATCCGTTTCGATTATTTACGGTGAAAATTACTATTTTTCGTGACTTGTTCTTGCTTTTATTTTGTTTAATAATTTTAAAGGAAAAAGCTTTGTTTTTCGACCTTTTATTCAATCCACTTTTGTTTTGATTTAAGATCACGACTTGTTTTTCTTTTCTTATTTTTTTATTTTTGTTAATTTTAATTTTAATTTTTGAGTAATATTGTCTTTTCATTTATCGAGAAAACAAATTGATTTCATTTTATTTTTTTTATTTTTGATCTTGTAATAAATGAGAGTGAGTGTGACACGAGTTTAGAAATTTGAAATATAATTCATTTCCTTTGTATTTAAGAAGGTTTAGAAACCTTTTTCTTTTAATCAGGGTGATAAAATAGTTGAATAATATATTAAGCGAATTATCAGTGGAAAGAGATCGGTTCATTGACTAATATTTTAAACATTGAGATTAATTTCCTTTGTATTTGATCACGAGTTTTCTTAATTTAAATTAAATTATCATCCCTCAAGTGTTATATCTTTTCGTTGGAAAAAAAAACATATCTTTTCGCTGGAAAAGAATGTATATATTTTTCCATCTATATTTTTGAATTAGACATATTTTTTAAACATGCTATGGTGTCAACACTTACAATATTCCTATCCTTTGAGTATTTTTAATCTATTTTTAATATGCTATGTTGTAAAAAGAAATTGGATGTCCCAAAAAAGTATTTCAAAGCCCCACTTAAATACACTCCTTCTCATTTTTTGAATATGAAATGGTGTCAACAAAATTCTCTTAGCAAGCCTTGATATTTCATTTTATCCCAATTAATTACAAAAGAATTCTCTCAATTTTTTATTGATAATAAAAAATATATTACTATTTTACATGGCATATTTTCTCTCTAGATTCTTTGTTACTTGTGTGACTTTGTTTAGAGATATTCATCATTTATATTATTCTCTATTAATTGTGATATTTATTATCGTGTTAAAGAATGTTTCGCAAATGTCCACATCCAACTAAAAGCACAAGATGTCAAATAGCAGAAGAACTTGGACTCGAGCCAAAACAAGTAAAATTTTGGTTTCAAAATAAGAGAACTCAAATAAAGGTAGCCTATATTTTTTTTCATGTTTATTATTATTTTTTTAGTAGTAATAACCATTTTACATGTGTTTGATTGCAGACTCAAACTGAACGAACAAATAACAGTATATTTCGTATTGAGAATGAAAAGATACGTAAAGATAACCTCTTATTAAGAGAGGCATTCAAAAATATAATTTGTCCATCTTGTGGAGGTTCATCAAATGTTGATGAAAAGCGTAAACGTTCTCTGGAACAACTTCGTCTTGAGAATGCTTGTCTGAGAGAAGAGGTTTGTTCACTAATTTCCATTCTCGTACAAACTTACATATAACACATTTTTAATATTGTTAGTACAGTATTAATAAAAATATCAAATTTGAGATTTTAGAAATTAGGGGATATAATCCAGACAAATAAAGATTAGGGGATTAATTTGAGATTTTAGAGAAAAATGATAACAAAACATAATTAAACAAACTTTTTACCACTAATATATGATTCATGTTTATTTATGATTTTTGTTTTCAGCATGAGAGGGTGTCTAGTGCTCTTGCAAAGTACATGGGTAAACCAGGATTAGACCTAAACATGAACTCCACTCTTATGAGGGGATCTTCATCACGTGGTCCATTAATACCAAGAAGTTATCTGAAACTAAGTGCTCCATTTCAAGGTGAAGATACCATGTTCAACCCTGGGAGCAGAATAACACAAATGGAAAAAACAATGATGTCAAAAACTGCAGTGGCTGCTAAGGAAGAATTAATTAGACTTATGTGCACCAATGAACCCATATGGGTCAAATCTTCAAACCATCAAAGTTTTGTTCTTCATCTTGAAAGCTACGAAGCATTCTTTCCAAGGATTAATCACTTCAAGAATTCCCAAGCTCGTGTAGAATCCTCAAAACATTCACGACTTGTGAGAATTCAGGCAATGGAATTAGTTGAGATGTTTCTGAATTCGGTTAGTACTCACCACTTTAATGTTTTACCAGCAAATAGTTCCTTTACACAATCATATACATGATTTTTTATCCATTAATAGGAAAATTGGGCAAATCTTTTCTCAACAATTGTTAGAAAAGCACGCACAATCGAAGTACTTGCAAATGGTTCAAACCGAAGCGGAGTTTTGTTGTTGGTATACCTCGTGCAAACCTTGGTCTGTGTACTGAGTTTCTTTGTTACATTTATATAACAAGTGAATACCTTTTTTTGTTTTGCTTATGTAGATGAGCGAAGAGATGCATGTTCTTTCACCTTTAGTTCCATCTCGGGAATTGTGCTTCCTTCGTTATTGTGAACAACTTGAAGAACGTTCGTGGGTGATAGTGGATGTTTCGGTTGACAGCACCAACGGGAACAACAATCCTAAGTATTGGAGGTGCCCCTCTGGATGCATGATTCATGAAGTTTCAAATGAGTTGTGCTGGGTGAGTACATATATATCGATAAATGCATTGGAGAACTAAGTTACCGTATATATATTGCTATTATAATTTATGGTTAGATATAAGGTCATATTAAAGTTTTATATCGAGTGAACAAGTGGATATGCAAATATTATTTTATAAGTCGATCTTATAGGATCGAGTTAAGTTAAAAAGTGTAACATGATATTTGAACTATGTTAGAGTTTGTTGTTTGTTAGGTCTATTGTTTCATTCGCTGATCACTCACTAATGTAAAGTCTCATATCCGAAATGTATATAACTTGTCGTGAGGGAGATGTGATGAAAGTTTTATATATCGACTAGAAATACAGTCATAGTATATAAGTGAGTGCAAATCTCACCTTACAAGTCAGTTTTATAAAGTTGAATTAAACTTAAAGTTCACGTCCCAACCTTACAACCCATTAGTTTATATTTTTTTTTGGTCAATTTTCACTTGAGGATGTTTAACATCAATTAGGTCATCATTTTCATCATGTGGTTTTTATTAGCAAAGTATATATATACTTGAGGGTATACAAAAAGATATGTACAAAGTGTTCTATTATAGGGTCTCCATATAATTCATTGTTTAGACCTCAACAAATAAGATTCAAATATCCCTACCAATCTAGGTATCTAGGTTTTATACATTCAAATACTCATTCTAAACAGAGGATAATAAGCATTATCCTTGAGATATTATTTAAGTCTACTTTTCCAATATGACTACTTTTGCTTTCTGCATTTACACATCAATCTGTACCTAGTGTTTCTGTGGTCATTTTGTAATAGTAAACAACTTTTGTTTTCTCCATCTTCCAATTCATCCTTCTATTTAACCACACCCGCAAACAGAACAAGAAAACAGAACAAGAAAACAGAGCAAGAAACCTGGACTACATATATTAATTAATCCCCCTTACATGCTTCAAGCCAAGCAGGTACCTTCTGATCTATGTAGTCATATACGGTTGTGAATGACTATGATATAGATCTGATACAATGTAAAGGACATATGCACCAATCTGAAAAGGAGAATCTTACCTTTGTATTTTTATGCTTCAACTATGTCCATACTCTTAATTAAGCTATGCTAAATATTTCCTCTGCATTGGGTTTGGTATCATGTGTGTAATATCATATACTTCCTTCTAGATTTCTTGGATTGAACATGTAGAAGTGGATGAGAGGATTGAAACGCATCAACTATACAAAGATATCGTTAATAACAACATTGCGTACGGAGCAGAAAGATGGCTTTTGGAACTTCAAAGAATGTGTGCAAAATTTACAAGTGTTGGAGATGAAAACATGCCTGATTATGACATCAATGGAGGTTCTTATTTCTAGCTTTATTCCAAACCTATTAATATTTGTGCATACCTAATTAAGACTATATGTCATGAATTTTCAGTGATCCCTATTCTCGGAGGAAGGAAAAATATGATAAAGTTTTCTCATCAAATGGTAAAAAACTTCTATGGAGTTTTAAGCATGTCAAGTAAGCCAGAGTACCTTGAACATTTAGCTGAGGAGAATAACAATAACAATATTAGGATCGTTGTTCGTAAATACACAAACCCAAGTCAATCAAATGCCATGATTATATTCATTGCTACGACTTCTTTTCGACTACCATTGCCCTCAGAATACGTTTTTGACTTCTTTAGAGATCCAATAAAACGTGCTAAGGTTCAAAAACTCAACCCACTCTTTTCTTTTTATCAATGTATTATTCTTTGTACTGTTCCATTTATTTGTTATCTTATGTTTTTCAACAGTGGGACGTTATGTGTTATGAGAGTCCCGTGCATGAAGTTGCACGTGTCTCAGCTGGAACTAACCCTAGCAACTACATATCAATTATACAGGTACTCAAATACTATATTATATATTGAAATAATTAGAATAGAAAGTTAATTTGTAACAGCTTTGGTTGAGTTTTAAGAATGATCAAATCCTTAAATTTGTTGTTTTACTTTTTTTGGTATGAACTTGATTTTTTTATTATTATATATGAAACAGCCTCTTCATGGAACTACGAATAATATGGGCATTATTCAGGAGAGTTGTATTGATGATTTGGGATCATATGTTGTGTATTCCCCAGTGAATGTATCTGACATAAAAAGGACTATAAATGGTGAAATGTCCATTTTTCCATCTGGCATTGTGATCTCGAAGGATGTTCAATCTATTACAAATGCTTCTGCATGGAGTAGTGAAAGTGGTGGTTCCAGAACACACAGTACTTTATTGACGGTGGCTTTTCAAATACTGATGAATGGTCCAACAACTATGGTAGCAGAATCCAAGACCGTTGTTAACTCTCTCATGACCTCAACAATACAGAATATAAACTATGCTTTGATGAATGGTTCTAATTTAGAGTTGTAGTGTTTTTTACTTTTTATATGAAAGATGGTACGAATGGAAGTTTTGCTTCCAGAATTTGTTGGACTTGTTGGTTCTTGTTTATGTACCATTTTGCATAATAATAAAACAAATATTTGCTTACATATACTTTAATTTAAATTATTTAACCGTAGTTTTATTTTATACGTATTTTCTTATTAATAAAAATAAATATATTGAAGAGACAATCTAATTATCTCGATCTATCTATAAGAAATAATATACAATAAAGAAAGAAATTGCGACATGTGCAAAGAGTTCTACAACTCTTACCTTTCTTTTCTTCCCCTTAAAAAAATTCTCTGATATAAAAAAACTTTATTATGGGAGTGTAGTTAGTAATTGTTGAATGCAGAAAGTAACATCCATTGGGCCTAGTTTTATAAACTCTCTTTCCTTTTTGGTTTTAACTCCTTCCCTCTCTCATCTACAAGTTTTTCAATTCAAGTATTATTTTTTACAAAATCAAATTCTATCTCAGGGTAGTTAGTATATCAAAGAAAATTTTTCTTTAAATATTTCATATCATTTGTATATTCGTGTTTGAGTACAATATTAATTTGATCAGTTGAAAAAAAACACATTTTTTTTTGGTAATTTAACTTTTGATTGAATTTTGGTTTCAGTTACTGTTTTTTTTTAAGTCTTTAAAATTTTAATGTTTTTCAACCTTCTGTAGGTATTGTTTTAAGTGTAAGTAATTTTTAAGTAAGAAAATACTACAAGTGAGTTAGATCTACAAATTTAGTTGATAATCCTTTGCTGTACGATTTATGAATATCGAATGATTATGGTAAGTTAACTGAAATTAGGTGCATAATTTACTTTTAATTGAGTTTTAAAATTGGATTAAATAATTAAATTAGTTATATTGAATTGTGTTATTTATTGAATATTGAATTATTGATTTAATATAAATAAGGTAATTTAACTTTACATTATCATATTGAGTTGAAACAATTTGAAATAATATGTTCATAATTGTGCATTTGAAATTTGAAATTTGATGAAATATATGGAATGGCAATTTTAGTTTTTTTAGATTATATATATATATATATATATATATATATTATATAAATTATTAAATATATTTTTTTGTATTTTTTTATTATATTTATGAATAATAAGATGGCCAAATGTGTATAAATAATTAGTAAGTAATAAATAACTTTATATGACCTAGTAAATAAATTGGTATAATAAAAATAATGATCTAATAAATAAATTTAATACCTTAAATTAAAAGAAAAATATAAATACATCCTTAGAAAATTAAAACTATAATTAAAAAACACAATATATATATACATATATATATATATATATATATATATATATATTTAATTTAAGCAAGCCAAATGATTTAATGACTTTGGTGGTAGCGGAATGGTTAAAAGTTCAAATCTGACTTTTCTAATACTTTTGTTATTTTTTAAATGTTTAATTTTATTTTGAGGCAAAATGTGCCAAGTTTTTATAAGTATGAGATGAGATTTTGGATAAATGTTTTGTTCGATTATCAAATAAAGTATTTTTTTATATACACTGTCAGTAAAACTTATAACATATATCCAATTCCATTATTAGGTAAACTTTAAGTTTGAATAAATTAAGTTACTTTTTAACTGAAAAATGTAAAATTTGATTGATTTGTATAATTTATATCTTATTTTACATGCTACTTTGAAGGTTTTATTAATATAAACAATAAATAAATTAGACAATACATATTATGCACTATTTTGTATATAGTTCTTAACATATTTTAAAAAAAATTACATCACAAAATCGACATGAATAAGTTCTAAAACTATTATAAAATTATGGATGATTTGAGGGATGATAGAGTATATTTAATAAATTTCGTTAAAACAGAATTTGTTTATTTATTAATATTTATGTAAACGGACATATTTAATATTTGTCAAAAGCACGTATATAATTTAAAAAATATAAAGTTCTATCAAGTAAAGTATATAAGAATTCATTATCATTTAATATTTAATATTTCCAACATTAAAATGTCATCTTTGATTAATTAAATTGTCTATATTTTAAAAAAAACTTTGTAATATTTTTCCATGCATACTTTCTATAACTTTTGTTTAAACATACTATAGGATCTATTTTCCCATTATTATATGAGAATATTTAGTAATTAATATTAAATTCATTTGATTTTGGTACAAAAAAAATGGTTAATAAATATGGAAGATCGATAACATTACTTTGTATGAACACTTGTGATTCAATTACAGTAGCACATTCCCAAGAAATAAATATGATCACTTTTCCTTTATTGTTATCTGCATGATAAGATCTTCTTTAGATTTTTATACATATTGAAGCACAGACCATAGATTTATATTGTTACATTCTTCCAATAATGAAACATTGAGAATGATCTTATTAGGGAAGTGATTTCTAACCTTTGATCATGGTATGAAAACTCAACCTGGGTGCAACAAACTTGGTGTAGTTTGGTTGAGGCAGAAACCTCTACTAAAATCTCACAACTTGGAATCTTCTCTAACTACTACAAATTCTTAGACAGGCTAGTTTGTGTGTAAACTTTTGATGGGAAAATCTCAAACATGTGGTGGTTTGTAGCTAAGATCACTAAAGCTGTGGAGGATTTTCATTTAGTTCATTAGCTAAACTTTAAAGAAGGATTGCTACTAAAATGTGAACAAAAGATGTGAACAATAGTGAAGAAACAGTTTTCTTGCTATTTAGTTACTAAATTTTAGATACAAAGTTATGTTTTTGCTTTGTCCTTGTTAATTTTTGTAAAATGATTTTGTGAAACGGGGACTTATTTAGGGATTACTTTATCACAAACACCTTTTTTTTTTTTTTGTAGTGTGAGATGCATAGTTGGTCAATTATGTTATCTTTGGTATGATGTTCAATAATTTACAAAGATATAAAAAAAATGATAAACATACACCTTTAGAAAATCTATCCTTGGAAGCCTGACTTATGGACTGCCTCTGACCCACTTTAAAACTAGGCCTTATTTTTTGGCCCACTCAACATGGGACATTTCTAAAGTCTCCAAAACCTTGTGTGAAGTGGGTTGGACCAGAGTTAGGTTGAGGTTGATCCTATAACTAATTAGTATAAATTATTTGTTCCTTGTGACTTTGTGAGCTATTGGAGTTTCTGGTGGCATGTTTCTTGTTTGAACCATGTGCAAATTAAGCAACTTACACATCTTCAATTTTTATTTAAACACCAATCTGGATTATCTTGTTAAAAGAAAAGGTCAATCTTTAACAAACCAAAAAGGAAAAAACTTTTTTAATCTATTAACAAGATAAATGGATGATGGACAATTTAAATACTTAATCGATCACTAAGAAATAGACTTTAATTGAAAGAAAGAGCAAGTACATCTAGTTTCCCTTATCAAACCACAACTAGAGAGTCTTTCTCACAACATATCTAAGGTTTACAAGATTTACAAAAACACGTAGAAAATCTTGACTCTAAAACAAGGAAAGGACACAAGTAAGACTATACCACACACTTTGCTTCAAACACAATCATCTTTAGAGTGAATTGCAACATATAACAGTATACAAAATTACAGCTTAGTAAACAAATTGCATACACCTTTGTTCAATTTTGATCTTCCTTCATCTTGTCAAGCCAAAATCCATGTTGTAGAAACCAATCTTGATGAACTTCAAATGAATCTTCCAAAATACTCCAAGAAAGTCTTCTCTGTCTTTTTCCAAAGAATCAAGATTGAGTTGTATGAAACTTAATCACAAATGCTAGATTTTAGGTTTAAATGGTTGTGCTCATAAAATTAATCAACTACACAGTAATTTTCTAATTGATCGTGTCTTTAATGAACTAGATTAATTACCTAATTATTAGTATCTCAGTTTTTTCAGCTAATTTTCAAATTTTTATGCCATATTAACTCATAATAGATTATGCACATGATTAATGAGTTATAATTTGATCTAATTCTAAACACATCTTTCATAATATTTGAACATCATAAAAAACCACCTGATCTTCTTTAATATAATATTATCTCTTTGTTTTCATTTATCATTCTGACTTTTAGGTGTTGCGTCCAAAAATGACAAAATCATAATACTATGTTACATTAATCTGCATATATCTGTGTTACACGTATAATATATATATATATATATATATATATATATATATATATATATATATATATATATATATATATATATTATTTTTTATATATATATATATATATTTT
>Ga0214544_1001160_pt1 | contig 53336 bp, 26 predicted proteins | sample CNSS3metaG_FD_160074 | JGI IMG/M metagenome (GOLD analysis project Ga0214544, IMG submission 160074) | Root nodule microbial communities from cowpea collected in UCLA plant growth center, Los Angeles, California, USA - CNSS3 | ecosystem: Host-associated > Plants > Roots > Nodule | place: USA...
TAATTAAATATAATTATAATATTTTATAAATTATTTATTTTTTCAAAAATAATAATAATTTATTATTTTTCTTAACACAAAATTAAAAAAAAAAAAAACAAAAAGACCCGTATGGGTCAAAACCTAATTTATATAAAAATCAGGTTTAATGTCTTTTTGATGAAGGATAAGATTGTTGTTCAATTTAAATAAAATAAACTGAATTAAATCAAAATAACATATGTAGAGACGATTGAATATAAGACAGTACATGACTATCGCATGACATTGTCATATGACACACGATGTTGCCTTGACAAGCAAATATTTCTTTTTTACAAATTTTAAAAAATTAAATTAAATTAAAAAATAAAAAAGCATGAACTTGACATATGAACTATACACTCTTGAAGGTGTAATATGTGACCTTGTTGAATCCTGCGGAAAAACTATATTTCCCTCATGTTACTTGACTTACAAGATACAAATCTAAAAACAGATTATATCCATTGGAATTTTGAATTACATGATACTAATAATATTTAAAAATATATAAATCATGAACTAAATTACAAATTTATAAATTAAGATTAAATTAATAAATTGTTATATAATATTTTATACGCAATTTTGTACAAAATTATAATTTTTGTCCACTGACAATATAACACAATAATACTATTGAAACACTATAGAAATATTATTAAATAATACATACCTCTTATGCGATACATACAATGTTAAACATAATAAACACATATTACATAATTATTACAATAATGATTACAATTTTAAAATAATTACATTATTGTCATAGTTTTTACACGATAATCACGATAAACACGTTACATAATTTAAAGTATTGTAATTATTACATTATTGAGTTTTTATAAATCATGATCTAGAGTAAAGAATTTATAATTTTGTATGAACTCTTCGAATATTGTAGGAGTTGAAGATTAAATTAATAAAATTTTGATTATATAATATTTTATATAAAATTATATTTTTGTATACAATATTTGAATAAAACTATAATTTATAACTAAGTTATATAACACCTTAATTATTCATGTGTTTAAGTTATAATTACACGAATAACCTATTTCAATTTAAACTTAATATAAAAACAAATCACTTGACATATTTTTTATAATTCAACATGACATGTCAATCTTTAAATATGATTTTTAATTTAAAATTATTTTGTGGACGGGTTCACGTAAATTGAAATTGGATGTCCGCCGTGGGCATTGAGACTGACAAGTTCCTACCTATTGTTCAAATTGCCACATATTCGAACCCATTATACTCCCACAGTCACTGCATCTCAATCCCATTCCTGAAGCTCAAACTCTTCAATGAAAACTAACCCAGAACATTGTATCCGTTCTTGAACCTAAGATGAATAAGCAAATTCGGGATGTTGAGGATATATAGCCCAGTCCAAAAAAAGGATTCGATAGAAACTAAGAAAATAAACAAATCTATTCATCAAGAAAAAGGAGAGAGAGGGATTCGAACCCTCGATAATTCTTTGTTTCAAACTATACCGGTTTTCAAGACCGGGGCTATCAACCACTCAGCCATCTCTCCAAAAGCTAATGTATATATTTTTTTGGTCCTCAGCTCCCTTTCAGATTCGTTGTTGCGGTGGACGAATTCGGAAATCAGGTTTGGTATGTGCTCGATAAATGATTCAAGGATTTTTTTAAAGTTTATCACTGAAGATTTGAACAAATTTAAACCTATTTTACTTTTATATCTTTTTATATTATATATTATTATTAATCATAATATATTATTATTAATTATTTACTATTATTTTTTTACTATTATATTATTTATTATTATATATAATAATAAATAATATATATAATAATAATTAATAATATATTTATTTATATATATAATAATTAATAATATATGTAATAACTAATAATATATTTGTATATAAAAATATGTATAATAATTTTTATAATTAATTAATAATAATAAAAAAATATATAAATATATATAATAATTAATGATAATTACTATATTGTTAAATTTTAATATTTTTAATTTATTTAATTTTATTTTTACCATCGAAAATATTTTAATAATTTTTAAAATTTTATTTATTAAAACTTTTTTTAATTCATTAGATTAATCAAATCACTCGTTAACTTTTATCCAATTTATTCTAAATTCACTCTTAAGATTTTATGAGTGTACAAATGAGATTTTGTTGATTGGAGAGAGATTCTAATTTCACCCTTTTGGAACACATAGTTCTCAACCAACCAAAAGAGGACTATTTTCCCAACCAAGAGTCGAAAAAGTAAAACACACTGTCCTCAACAAGTCATAGAAACTGATATTAAAGATATGTTCGTAATTTTTTTTATTTTTCTTTTATTTTTTGTTTTTCTTTCATTTATTTTATTTTATTTATTTTATTTTTTTAAATTGTTATGGGTTAAGTCAGCGTTGTGTCATAACTAAGTGCCTTAGCTAAGTATCATGAACTTATATTCAATCTCGTTCATATATTTATGTTTTTGATTTAATTTAGTTTTAATCTTTTTTAAAATAGAATAATTTATTCCTTATTCTAATTAAATTTAATTTTTATATAAATGTTATACTAATATTTTTTTTATTAAAATTTATATTTTTATTAAATATTTTTGAAATTATTTTTAATAAAAGTACTTTTAGCAAGATTAATTTTATTTAAATTTATTTTTTACATTAAACTTTATTTAAAATTTAAAATTTATTTATATTGATAGATTGATATTTTATTACATTACACTTTAATATTACTTTTTTATTTGAATTTATATTTCAAATAATTGTATATAAATTATAAAAGAATTACCGATATAAAATTTAATCATTTCTAAACAAATGTTAGAGTTGATTTAAAAATAATTCAAAAAATATTTAATAAAAATGTAAATTTTAATAAAAATATTAGTATAACTTTTATGCAAAAATTGAATTTTATCTCGATTTGACCATTAAGAAGATTGTTTCATTTTAAAAGAAAATTAAGACTAAATTGAATAAATATAATAAATACATGGACTAAATTAAATATAAAATAATAACACGTGAGAGAGACTTCTGCTACCACCATCACTCTCATATCACAATACCATCACCATGTTAAATAATATTGACTTCATACGTGAATATTATAAAGAGTTTAATTCCATTATATAATATCTCAAAGGCAATGGTAAACAACATTTGTAGAAACACGAAGTTTTCGACATAGGTTTCATTAGTGCTTATAATGGAATGCTTGCATTTGTTTGTAAATGACGTATTGAGAATATATGAAATTGTGGACAAGGAAAAAAGTTAAAGTAACAACATGGCCATGGTTGGGAGAGTGGACACTCAATTCAATTCCTCTCACTGTGTCTCTAGGATTCCACTCCATCGATGTGGGCTTTCAACTTTCTCCCCACAATATATGCCAGCACAATCAGGGAAGTCTTCACCATCTTCTGATACATCAATGAATTCAACAAAACCAGTCAGTGCTGCATTTCCAATACTGAAATAATATTTCCACTTGTGATGCATTCCAGCAGCACCCTGTGTAAGAAAGTAATCACAAACTTATATCAAAATGTTGGTGTTATATAACTGCCACATCCGGTTCTAATAGAAAACACTAATTTTGTAATTATCAAAAAATTATCCCTCATATTTGTTTTCATCTTCATAATGATTTATATTACTAAAATAATACAAACAAAAACACTACAGTCTTGATATGCAATTGTAAGAAAAAAAATTCCTCAATTCCAAAAGGAGTAAAAGAGAAAAACAGAGAGCAAACAAGGTTATATAAATGTACTAGAAGGAGCTGGTATGGTACTTTTCACTCTTTGGTATGTTCCACCTTCTGAAGTTGGTGAAAAGAATATAACAAAGACGATTGCATGTTAGCTATTTCTACGAGCGTCTCCAGTGCTGCAAAGAAATTCAATTTACAGAATGTGATATATCCTGGATGGCAAGAAAAACATATATAGAGATGACTAAAATCACGTTTGCAAAGAAAGTGAGGGGAATTCAGATCTTTAGTCCTGTTATTCACCTTTCTCAAATGACAACTGGGAGGCTCGAAGCTTTGGGGAAATTAAAACTCCAAAAACTGATAAGGACTTGGATCGCTCCTTTTGATTCCATAAAAAAACACTAACAAGATTTGTACACTGGCTCAATTGACAGTTCAGAAACTTTTGCTAAGAAAATTCTATAATTTACTCACCATATTTCATGATAGTAACCACATCAGAGATCAAATTCACTTCTACTTGTAATGCTTAATATATGTTAATGAGAGGAGGTTTAACATTTGTAGAATACTTACATCAGCATTATCTGCAAGTCCTGATAAATTCTTAGCCATGATCACCTCAACAATTCGTACAACCAACCAAACATATAACAAAATGAGAAACGCTAACAGTAAATGCTACTAAAGCATTTAAGCAACAAAATCAAATAACAGATTGACTATTTGATGCATAGGGAGAGGGAAAACGTACTGCAAGATTTCACACTACTACTATCTTGTGGCTGGACATTCTCATCTTGTAACTCATGAGTACTCTTTTCTTCAGAGGATACCCGTTTATGCAACATGAAGCATGGTTGTGTACCTGTTGAGACATGCGGATTCTTATATTACAACAGAGGTTCCATCTAAATTGATAAAAAGAACATGTTACAGAAAAGCTTCATAAAAATGAAAGTGAAAGCATGCTAGCACACTAAGGTGAGAAAATAACACAAGTAGAATCAAGCAGTCGCCACTAGAAACCATTTCCTTCAGCTTAAAATTTTTACCATCATAGTTGGTTATCTTCAATGTTGTAGCAGCTGAATGGAATTTCAGGTCCAATAGAGAAGCATTAATGCGAGCAGCACCCATGGAATGTCGAGCACTTGATAAGTCAAACCATCCCTGTTAATATATTAAAAATGGTTACCAAAAAGACAGAACACTTACTACATCTAGGAAAACTTTTAGTTGACAAATTACAGATTCAACTATAGTTACTAGCTGAATCAAAACTTCACAACCTCTCCATTTTATCATAAAATAGTTTAACAAAGTAATCCAACTAGCATTATATACCTGACCTTCTATTAGTAAAATTTTCTCTATCAGAATGACAAGTCAGAAAATTAAATTCAAAGCTATTGGTAAACCAGAAAATCATACATATCAAAAGATGCTACCAATTTCTTGTATTGAATGGGTTTCTCTTTTACCTGTCGAAGTTTGGAGGATAATGTATCAAAGAGAGATAGGTAGTTATGCATTGAATCCATAAATTGCAATACTAGTTTCTCTTCAGCTCCAGGTAGTTGGTATTCATGTTGCAATTGTTGATCTTCTCCATCCGATTTCTGGGTCTGTAGTTCTTCACTACTTTCAGAATATTGATGCTCTTCTTCCATGGAACTTAATCAGGATTCGGAATTTGGTGATTTGGCTTTCTACTTCACAACAAAATTCTTGTGCTAACCCTTCATAAATATCCCTTCCGATCCAATGAATTTGCAATTTTATGTTCTTCTATTATTTGTCCTGTAGAGTTTCTTCTAATCCTTTTTCTGCATCAGCAAACTAAACGGGATTTACATCTGATCAACTAAATTAATAAGAGCTATTCTAAAACAAAGATTTTACAACAAGTAATATCTTGAATGTACTACCAAGGTCATACACAAGATCACCCCTAAATCCATGCCATTTGTGGATGAGACTGATGAATAATTGTATATGAGGAGATATTAGTGTGACACAGTGAGAAAAATATTATCAAAAATTAGTTAAGGTGATCTAGACTTGGTGAAAAAAAGGCCACTCTAAACGCTAGTTGAGATAGTTAATTGCATCGTTTCTAATTGAGTAAAAAAGGACAAAAGGACTAGACCAGTGTTATTGATATCGGATAATACCGGAAACCCCAAAAAATCCTTTATGAAGTGGAAAAGAATAAAAAATTAGGAACTCAACTGGTACTCAACAAAAAGAATTTGAAAAAAGATAAACATTTGTAGTGGCAGCAGTAGTAACGGGATGTAGGGGTGGCAGTGGAAGCATCAGGCAGCTATTGGAAGTGGCAAATGGCGATGTAGAGTGACTCGGTAGTGGGACTGAAGAAGGAGAGATGTGGGTAGGATATTAGAATATTAGGTGATATCCTTGATAATTTGGTCATTGAACTCAACTCAATAGAGTTGTATGATCTATGTAACCAAACAAGCCTAGGTTATGAACATTATTCACTCTAGATACTATTAGCCAATTCATTATCAATTCACCATCCCCCAACACCACAACCACCTAACAACCTAAACCAAAAATGAAATAACAAATACTTAACCAAAACATACATAACCTAGCTTGTCCTTTAATGAATGACAAAAATGCAAGAATAAGATTGAATTGTTGGCATAAAAAAAGCACTCACCAAACATGACGCTAACTACCTACCCTTACTGTGATTGATCTGTTGATTTTCAATATACAATAGCACAAAACGCCATTTTTATTTCTCCCACAATTCAATTTGCAATCAACCCAAAACTAACAAATCCAATACCCTATAGAAGACCAGTTCCGCTCAATTGACAAGCAACGCATAAATGAACTCAGTTCAAGTAAAATCTACAAACACCCCATCGACAAAAACCACAAGATCTACCCAAAACACCAAATTCAAACACTCCAATGAAGAATTAAGACACAGATCCAAAATCCCATAAAATTCTCCACACCCATAATTCAACCAAAAGAAAAAAGAAAACCCCACAACCAAAATCACAGGAACAGCAATAAACACACAGCTTTGAATCAGGAAACAGCGAATCATACCTGTAGGAATGGCATAGAGAGCAGAAGAAGGGTTTCACCAACGGTAGACACACTTGAAGAGTGTGATAAAGCCGAATAGACCAAAGTGAAAATATATTAAAATTATACTTTTAACTTTAATAAATTTCCTATTTAAAAAACTTATATTGTGGACCGGTTAAATAACACTTTATAAAGTAACTATTATTTTCATTTCGAGTATCACATTTTCTTTATAATTTTATAGTTAACATTATCATTTTATATTACCTGTATGTTTTATCATCCTAAAAATATCATCAGACACGAACCAATGCTTTGTTTCGTTGCATGATTGAGATATACCAATGTCCTCTTTCATGCGTGTTGTCCATTTAAATCAAACAAGATATAGTCTATGATCTATCAATTTACCTTTGAGTTTTCACTTATACTTAATGGTTGTCACAAAACAACACATTTTTCTGTTTTATGGAATTGTTCAATTGATACAGGCACTTGTGGAAGTAGGAGAATTTTGTATGAGAAGATGATACGTTAACGTCTTTATGCTTTTTATCCTGTTATTTTATTTATTTATGCTTATACAATATCTGTTTGGGGATTTTGTTTTGTTCGACTTTGTAAGGAGATGTGTCCATGAGAAAGTTGGTTTATGGGTTTTCTTTGTCTCTCTTTTTCTTTCTCTTGCTCTTTTTTTTTTTTTTTTTTTTTTTTTTTTTTTTTTTTTTTTTTTTTTTCTTTTTCTCTTCTTTTGTTTTTTATATGGGTTGGGATAATCCTATTGTCTCTCTTTAATTTATTTGTTATTGTTGTTAAAAAAAATATATTATTGATCCTATGAGAAACACTTATGAGTCTCCTTCCTTCAATTCAGGATGTATTTCTTCGTACACTGAGGTAGTCTAAGATGTCTCCAACATTTGGGTGGGGGTGGTACCTTTAAAGAAACTACAACGCCTAGGTCAGATGTGTGTGTAAGATAATAATAAATGCTAAAATAAATACGTAATAATTACCTTGTGAGTCATGCTTAATCCTCATCTTGCATTTAGTCACGTCACGGTTGAGGTGAGTTATTGTTATGACCAGGATGTTGTGGATATAACTTCGTCTTTGATAGTCTAGTCATTATGGTCAAAATGTCTTGCCAACATGATGTTGTTCTAGGTTGACAAGATCATCTCAGTCATACATGACACATTAGCCCCCTAAACTCGACATGTTTCGAATATGAGAGTCTTGTTTTGCAAAGAAAATTGTATTATTTGACTATCTTGGCCCTTACAAGTATAGTAGCCCCAACCTCGAGAAAGGCAACGACAAATATACTTGATTGATAGGTCTGATAGATGTCAGAAAGAGTCGTTACTCGAGAATGGCAACAGTCTGGGGTTGCGACCATTGGATGAGGTAAGATCTAATGATTGACGATGAAGTGGAGTCAAGTGAAGGGGTGCCCCTAGTGGCTATAAATATGGCCTCATTTCAATATTTGTGGCTATTTGCACTACTAAAAGCTGAAATATTATGGTGGAAAGCTTTCCATTGTTTCGTTTATTCAACTATGTCTTCGTCCAGTACCTCTAGTATGTCATCAAGTAACACCGAGAAGGCACATAGGCATGAGGAAAGGGTGAGGTCTTCGACGAGTGTATCAAGTAATAGTGATGATGTTGGTGGGAAGATTTGAGATTATTCCACCATAGAATGGGTCGTGAATGATTTGTCCCTAATAGGGGAGTACAATTTGGTAGATCCTCATGTAAGAGAATATTTTTTCAAGTATCGATAGTCCTTTTCTATCTGGACCTTTTGTGTTAGTATATATATGATAGATGAGCATGCTCAGGACGAGATCATCTTGGTCCAATGGTGGAGCCCCTTTGCATGAAGGTGAAGAAGAGAACTCCATGGTGAGTGATGGTTGGCGGAAGCTAGGTGAAAGATGAGGGATGCTCTCGACAATGTGAGTGAAAGGTCATAAATGGATTCTATCTTAGAGAAGATAGAGGAAGGTGGCTAGAGGAGATGTTTCAATCCTCTAGCTCAATTGACTCTCAAAAGGTAATAGGAGTGGAGTTTTCTCAACACTAAACATTTATTGCTTAAAAGTTCAAGAGTGATTACAATAGCCTAAAATTTAGGTTTTTATGTCACATCATTCAAACGGTTTGTACCATTAAATATATTTTTACTATTTTAACAATTTCCATTTTCTTTTTATATTTTTGTATAGATTTTATTTAAAATTTTCAATTTTGAGAGATGTATTTTAAGTGAAAACTATAATACTTTTGTTTTTTTAATTAAAAAAACATACACAAATTCCTTTTTATAAGTATGGTGTAAGAACGATTTGAGACACATTCAAACAATACTGATATTACAATTATTGAAAATAATATAATAATATTAATAATAAGGTTAAATATGTTTTTAGTCTTTAAACTTGGATTTGGAATTAAAATTCTTTCATATCTAAAACTTGGATAAAATTTTATCTTCAAACTTTAAAAATAAATAGATACTTTCATTTTAACCTAACTGTTTTAATTTTTTTTTTTAACATTTCAATTTGCATTTTAGACTAACGTTTAAAATATTTACACCGTATGGTACATTTTATCTCAAATGTTAGTTTGAAATGTAGTTTAACATGTAAACAAAATATTGTTGTTGGATTAAAAGAAATATATTCATTCATTTTTAAAGTTTAAGGACTCAAATATATTAAAATTTTGGAGTAGATAAATTCTAATTTCGCTTTAAAGTTAAAAATTAAAAATATATTTAACTTATCATAATAATAATAATAAATAGTCGCTTTTGTAATTATTTAACATAATATAAACGAGTCTTTGTGGTAGAATTTTCTAACCTTTTCTTAAAGGTTAAAATACCTTTTTGGTCACAATTTTCGTCAAGTTTTGTCAAATTAGTCATAATTTTGTTTTTGTGTTCAAATAGGTCCATATTTTTGTTAATTTTGTTCAATTTGATCATTTTTTGCTAACATTGTTTAATTGATTGATGGTAAGGTAATAAACAATAATTATCAAGTGTTACTTCGTGATTTTATTAATTTTTATTTTTTTAAAATTTATTTTCAATGTTCACGTGTCAACACAATAGTGTACCACGTGTCAGAGTCAATGTTTTATATTCAATTGAGTCCCTATATTTGTTATTTTTATTGAATTTAGTCCCAATTTTTGTTTAAAATTGAGTAATTTTGTCCCTATCGAAATTGAGACCAAATTTAATTTTTATATAATAGTTATAATGATGTTTTTTTGTTAAAATTCACAATTTTATTAAATATTTTTGGGTTTAGGTTATAATTAGTTTAAAATTAGAACTAAAATCTTAAGTATGAGAACTAACATCATTGATATAAATCTTAAAATTAGTCTTTATCCTTTAAATTTTCGTTATAATTTTAAACTAATTGTAACCCTAAACAAAAATATTTAATAAAAAATATGAATTTTATTATAAAAAATAAATTTGGTCTCATTTTGAAAAGGGAAAAAATTGCTTCATTTAAAAAAAAATTGGGACTAAATTGAACTAAAATAACGAATATAAAGTCCAAATTGAATATAAAACATTAACTCTGACATGTGGCACGTTGTTGAGTTGACACGTGGACATTTAAAAAGGATTAAAAAAATATTTAAAAAAAAAATCATGAAGCGATACGTGACGATAATTATTCATTACTCTTAATAATTTAAATTGTATTAGCAAAAAAAGATCAAATTGAACAAAATTGAGAAAAGTTGAGACTTATTTAAACACAAATAAAATTAGGACTCACTTAACAAAGGTTAAAATACATTTTTGGACCTAATTTTGGTCAAGTTTTTTCAAATAAGTCCTAATTTTGGTTTTGTGTTCAAATAGGTCCCAATTTTCGTCAATTTTGTTCAATTGGGTCTTTTTTGCTAACACCGTTTAAATCATTAACGACCATGAACAGTGACTGCCACATGTCACTTCGTGGTTTTTTTTAATTTTTTAATATTTTCATTTTAATTTTTTTAATTTTTTTAAAATGTACACGTGTCAACCTAGTAGCGTGCCACGTGTCACTTCGTGTTTTTTTTTTAATTTTTTTTAATTTTTTGATTTTTATTATAATTTTTTCTAAAATTTTTTTAAATGTCCACGTGTCAACCCAGTAGCGTGCCATGTGTCAAAGTCAATGTTCTATATTCAATTTGGTCTCTATATTTGTTATTTTTGTTCAATTTAGTCTCAAATTTTGTTAACATTAACCAATTTGGTCCATCTTCAAATTGAAATCAAATTTAATTTTTATATTAAAATTCACATTTTTTATTAAATATTTTTATATAATATATTAAAATTCACATCATTATAACTTTGATATAACTTTGATAGGGACTAAATTGGTTAATGTTACCAAAAATTGGGACTAAATTGAACAAAAATAACAAATATAGGGACCAAATTGAATATAGAACATTGACTTTGACACGTGGCACGCTACTGGGTTGACACGTGGACATTTAAAAAAAAATAAAAAAATAAAAAAAAATAAAAAAATTCAAAAAACCACGAAGTGACACGTGGCACGCTACTAGGTTGACACGTGGTGACACGTGTACATTTTAAAAATTTTAAAAAAATTTAAAAAAATTTAAAAAAATTTAAAAAAAAATCAAAATATTCAAAAAAACCACGAATGATTTAAACATTGTTCATGACCGTTAATGATTTAAACAGTGTTAACAAAAAAGGACCCAATTGAACAAAATTGACGAAAATTAGGACATATTTTAATACAAAACCAAAATTAGGACTTATTTGAAAAAACTTGACAAAAATCGGTACCAAAAAAGTATTTTAACCTTTAACAAAAGCTTGACAAAAATTAGGATAACAAATATTTAATCCTTTCTTAAATAAATATGTAGGGGTGAAGCTAAGAAACACAGAAGTTTGGAATAGCAAGGCCTTTATTTTGGGCACAAGGCCGAATATTGGGTCCAGAAAGCCCATTGACACCCGAGTCCTAGACATACGCTTAATACAGGTCTCCACATATTTCACAAAAGCCAACAGAAATTATATTTGCACGCTACTTCACAGATTAACATCTAACTAAGAATTTGAATTATCTATTAATTTTATATTATCCTTTTATTTTTATCTTCAGAATACACTAAAGTTAATATTTTAAAATATATTAAAAACCATTTAAATATATCAAAATTAGTACATTTTTAAAAATACACTAAAAAGATAACACAAAAAATCCAGAATAGATTTTAGGCTAAAAGAATTCTCACCTACAGTTAACATGATTATATATAGCAAGAAAAACAAATATTTGCTTCTAAAATAATCATCAAAATCAAATTTGTTTTAAGAAACATAAAACTGAATTAACTAGGTTGATTCACAGCAAATTACTCAAAAATAAACCAAATTCACCCAGTTCTCTTATTTGACACAATAGAGCAAAATATTATGGATGAAAATAGAAAAAGTAAAGAAAAAAATGGATGAATTTTTTAATTGAGAGAAATATGATTGAAATTGAGAAAAAGAAATATTGAAATTTACTTGTACTTTGTTTGGTTTAGAATGAAAAGAAAAGTGAGGAGTGAGATTACACATAATAATTAATAATAATAATTGATGGTCTAACAATAAATTATAGAATAATGTATTGTAAACTAAAAATAATCAATTATAGTTGAAACAAAAACTTATGATGTTCACAACTATTAAGCGATAGTTTTGTAGTAAAACTATCATGGAAATATTTCCTTTTGAGTCTCACAATTTTCTCCTATATGGAAATATTTAATTTTTTTTTCAGTGTTCCTTGTCAAACAAATACAAATTAAAATTTTCCTCTCCCTCGTCTCAATTTCACTATTATTTTCACTGTGCGTGTTAGTGTGTTTTTCATATTATTTTAGAGAAAAATATATAAAATACTAACAAAAATTCTACTTTATTTAAAAATGTTATTTTATAAGTTTTTATTTTTTAAATATTTTAGTTAAAATATATCAGAACACAGTCAAAATATGTCAATTAGTATATATTTCTCTTTATAGTGCATATGGTAGTCTTGTTTTCTATTTCTATAAATTTATTGATGAACACATATTCAATGGATTATTTTCAACATTCATTCTTCAATATCAATTACTAATAATTTAAAGAAATTTTACTATAATAAATTAATAATCTTAAGATAATAATGAAAAAAAATCACAATAATTAATTTCAGAAAATTTTTCTCACTCATCAACAAATAAGTAAAAAATTTCTCTCACTCATATATAACTCCTTATATATGAACTAATTAACACTAAGCTGATATAACTAATTAGATTCATTACCTGATTAGTCAAACAATAAATAATGTTGTAAGAAAATTTCTAATTACATAATAGAAGAACACAAAAAAATTATACCCTTTCTAATTTGAGTAACCCTAAACATTCTTGTTGATAATTTATTTTACTCTATCCACTCATAATCAATCAATTAATAATTAATCAAAAGGAAAGGGGAATATGAATACGTGTTTCCTTTTTTCTTATAATAACACAACTTAATCCTTATTATTGATTCACATCTATGCATAGATAGCAATAATTTGTTTAGCTTTTTCAACTTTTTGACTTTTTCATTCATATATCAACACGTGTTATGTATATATAGGTATAGAAAGTTCAGTGCCAATATCATTTAAAAAAAATTGCTCAAACAATATGAAGAGGCTCGTGACAATGCATGAAGAAAGGCATGGAAGAATAAAATATTTGTTATTGGGTAGTGACAAAAAAAGCTACCACCAACCATGGAAGAATGCTAATTTATCATTAAAAATTGGTACCTGAAATTAACTACCAAAATCTTGCAATTGCAACACCTAGTATAACTGTTGTGGCTGGTATCTGTTGTTATCACTGTTCCATATTGACCAACATCCACATTTTATCCATGTACAGTTTTTTGAGAACTAAAGAAATGTATAAGTCACTCTCAACATTTTATATTTTATGTTATTTATTTTTTATTAAAAACTTATGTTAAACGTCTTCTTGAACTATGACGTCTTAATTAGGTTGAGGATTCTATAATTTAATAATCATTGGTTTTACAATTGTATGTTATTTTCTTTGTTATACATTTTTTAATTTAAACTTAATAAATAAATATTGTTAGATGCTGAATTTGGTGTTGGTGTTGGTGTTAGGGTCTACGTCAGTTGTTTAAACATAATAAGTGGTTTTTAATAAAACTCTGCTATGTGTTATATTCCTAATGATGAAAAAAATTCCAAATTTTGATACTAGTCATTTTCCATTTTTTTTAAATGTGTAATTTTTTGTCTTGAACTTATGAGTTTATCATCTTATATATGGTTAATAATTTTGCAAAAGAATTGATTAAATATTTTTAGAGTGTACGTATATTTAATTATTTTTTAACATTTTTTGCATTGCTTCTTGGTATGACATGCTTTTTATTGATAAAAGGAAGTAGTTAAAAGAACAGTATATATATGAGAAACATTATTCTGAATATTTTAACAAAATTTTTTATCATTAGCGTTTTTTATTTATTTTTTCTTACACTGAAATTTACATTTGAAAAATGTGGTTAAAATATAAGATTTCACTGAAAAAAATAGTTAACTAGAATATGTGTCCAGAAAACTTCTTGGACACATATGTATTCTGTATATTTAATTTAGATGAAATATAAAAGAACAATTAATGTAATATATAATAATAATCTCAAGATAACAGTAGTATAATTTTTTTAATAATGTTATAATTATATATTTTATAAATATAATAGAGTGAGAAAGGGGGAGACGGGAGTGATTAATGTTTTCGCATGATAAATAACCTTAAACATAACTTTTTAAGTAATTATTATAAACTTTAAATAGCAAAATATGCTTATATATTCACTTATCATGTTGAAGTTTTCTAATATGAAATTCATATGATTTTGGTTAGATTTTTATGTTTTAATATGAGATATATTTATATATGTAAAATGATTACTTTAGTAACATATTTCGTATATTATGTTTCCCACTCTTAATATAGTTTTTTAGAATTGCATATTTATCTAGTTTAAGTATCTTATGACTTTTCTTCCTTTATACTTGTTATGAAGTGGATAATACTTTTAAATCAAATATTAATAGGTATTAGGTTGTATTCTGCTGCATGTCTCTGTCAGATTTTTGTGTTTTTTTTGGTTTTTTGGTGCATTGTTAGTTTACGTTTCCTTGTCCTTTTATTGATGTACGTTGAACATTTCAAGTCTAAACTGTATCTATACCTGTAATTGATAATTATAACATAATTATTATAACACCTAATTATACGAATAATAAGCGTTGAGATTTTGGTCAATATTTACATAAAAACAAATCTGTATGCCATCTTATTGTGATATATATAAAAAAGTTTTTCTCTACAGATATTTATAGAAGTGAAGATGAGAAGAAACAGTGCATGTTTCTAAGATGAGAAAAACAACATTTTATAAGAAATGATTTTTGTACAAGTTCAATTAATTTATAAACTAATTTATATACGTTTTTCTCACATAATTTTTCAAAGAAATACTTAACTAAGCTATAAGTTAATTTAACTTACCAAAAAAAGATTCAATTTTATCAAAAGTTTGTATAGAAAGGTATCCAAAAATATTTTAAATTATTTATTATTATTAGAAGCTGATTGTATAATCTTGAGCTTGGTTTAAAAAATCACGTTAAAAAAAGTTGAAAATATCTGGTATAAGCAATTTCTTGCATGTTTCTCTAAATTTGACAGGTATGAATTAGCAGGGAACACCACTAAAGAAGTTAGGAAAAGTTGGTCTGTTTTTCTATGTTTTCTTCGTTGCATTTGTAACCATTTTTTCTTTTGCTTTGTGGATGTTTGTGTAACAATAGACCAATGAGAATGTTGCTTTTCTTAATTGGAAGAAAGACAAAGGAAGAAACCAGACAGGTACACGCTATATATAGCTTGCACGTTTCTCAGTTCGTAAAGAACCCAACAAACAATAAGGTTAGGTTTGAGTGAAAGAGCCAAAAAAATAAAATACAGTCACTTTAAAACCCTAGGAAAGTAACTTGCAATGACCTTGCATGTGATTCAGTTGACTGGTTTACATTATTTTGTATTTTTTTCTTTTATTTTCTAACTTTCATGGTGAATGAGACCAACCCTACTCAATTACTAGATCTTACTAGTTTTGAAAATTTCTGTTATACATAGTTTTATATAAAATTATCTTTCATTTAAGCTACATAAACCAAGATAACATAACGAAGATGAAAAGAAAAAATGTACACAAATTTTTATATTGATTCCATTCAACAATTAACTACGACAATTTGAATCCTTGTGTATCAAATCCGAGGAAAAAGATAAAAATAAAAAAGAATTAAAATAAATTTCATCATGAATTTGGAAACTACGGTTTTTAATTCGCTTTATACATATTCATATAATGTTGATAGATGTAAGAAACTCAAATTTCAAAATTTTAAAAAACACATTAATTGAATATGGGTTAACTCAAATACTAGTCGAAGAAAAAAAATACTTAACCTATAATAATTGTATCTAAGCACATGCTTTTACTTATAGAAATTTCAAATGCGTAACAAAATCGTATATTAATCTTTAATAACCCTTAATCTAATTCATGAATTAAAAAAATGCGGAAGCGTGTGAGTTTGCCATTAAAAATGATGAGATTAAAAATGCATTCTCAAATCTGAATTAATGAACTTGAGCAATAAAGTTTCTTCAAAATGTGTAAAAGTGTATTCTTCAAGAACTCTTATTTAAAAAAAAAAAAATAAAACTATAAAACTTTCGGAAGTATTTGAAAAGAGTGTAGTTTGGAAACAATGTATAGTTGCTTTCCTTTTTTAAAGAAGTTTGAAAACATTTTACATTAGTGATGAGATAATCTATTATGGTTAATTCACACAACCCTAAACCTTTTTTTGAAAGCATTTTGAACATTTTTTTTTTTTGAAGAATTGATCACTTGCGAAATTTGTGATCAATAAATTTTGATTAAGATAATTAATTACTATATTTAAGATATGTAATTGGTCATAAATTTATCACAATCAACTATTATGTTTACCAATTCATTTTCTTCTTAAGACGTACAGTAACCTTCTTGAAGAATCTAGTCATTAATAGATAAGATAAACTATTCTAAGATTGTGTTAAGTAAGAAAATCATTTACGCTTTAAGAAGATTCATCATTTAAAAAGTTAAACATTATAATTATATTGAGATTGTTGGAATTTTGTTTGAATGATAAACTTAGATTTACAGCTATATATTTACTAGTTAGTATTAGTAAAATGTGTAAATATGATGCATTAATAAAGCTAAAATTTTATTTTGTGGTTTAGATTGAATGATATTAGTGATAAAAAAAAATGTTCGGAATATGATATTTTGTTTTGCTTTTAATTGTGTGTAATACAAATTATACTTTTAAATAAAATATTAATGGTTTAGACAAGTTAAAATTACTGATATGAATTATACCAAATTAAATTTTGCTTTCATAAAATCGATATGGAAATGTTTGATATTGTAAAATATTTTATTTTGATTATTTTTACAATATTTTTTAGAGAATTTTCTATAAATATTGCTCAAGCAACGAGTTGGTCATTCGATTAAAACAATATATGTTAGCCAAAATTGATTTATGTTATAATACTTTCTTGTTCAAAGTATCACTCAAGTGATAAATGAAAGTGACAATTCATCACTCAATCAAGAAAAATGTTGTATTAATTATCTCTCTTATTATATAGATAGAATGTTGCTTAAATGTTTATATGTACTTAAGCAACAATTCATCATTGGAGTGTAGAAGAAGTTGCATTAATTTTTTCTCCCTTGATGAGATAATTGTAAAGTATTTCACTGATAATTAAATGATGAACCCATAATTTGATTGAGTAAAAGTCAATAAAAATTCTCCTTTTACTTTAGAATATTGCTGAAGAGATTTGCTTAACAAAATTATTCAGCTTATTACAAATAGTCTTTGGAGATACTTTATGTGTTAAATTGAATTTAACTAATAAAATTATTCATATACAAAATTTTGGTTTTAATCGTCTTTAAAATATGAAAAACATTCATAATATTATTTTAAATATACCTTTTTTTTTCAATACTATTTTTAAATGTTTTGATCTCAAATTTGTTGAAATAATATATTTATTTTGGATTGAAAGCTTTTTCTTTTTAAGGATATGTATGGATGAGAGAGTGAGCCGAAGGAGTGAAAAAGGAAAGAAATGAAAAAGAAAAAAAGAGAAATTAAATTGTTTGAATTGAAAAAGAAATACATAGAAAGTGAGAGGAAAGTTTGTGGTAAATTTTCATATATATTTAAAAAATATAAAATTAATGTTTAAAATATTTTTTTAACTTTTAAAATTATTTGAATTTGAATTATATATATATATATATAATATTGTATTCTTTTTTTTTTCGTTTTTTGTTTTTTACTCTTCAGTGAAAAAAGTTTATAAAAAAAGGATTAAATATGTTTTTTAATTTCTAAACTTGGAGGAAAAATTAAAATTTTTTCAAATTTCAAATTTTGATACAAATTTATCTTCAAATTATAAAAATAAGCATATATAGTCTTTCTAAACAAATTTCGTGTGAAACATTTTTCATATGTTAAATAATGTTTGAAGTTGGCGTTTGATCTATTTATACTATTTGATACATTTCAACTCAAATATTACTATATAAACACAGTTTAATTTAATATGTAAAAAATGTTGACATTGTTGGATTAAAATGAATATATTCATTTATCTATGAAATTTGAAAATCAAAATATATCAAAGAACATGAATGAATTTCAACTTGATATCCAAATTTATACACTACAAGAAAACTAGCTATTATCTACGAAAAATTATCTATCAAATTTTTTTCAAAAGTACTTTCAATTTATCTACGAAAAATTTTTATAAATAATATTAATGATCGTGGGTAATAAAAAAATAAATTACATACGAAAATTTCATATATAATTTCGTAGGTAGGCATGATAGACTTTTCCGAAATTTTTTCATTCGAAACATTATCTACAATATTATATATAAAATATAAATTTCATAAAAAAATATAATTTTTTTTAAAATGTACCTACGAATAAATTACGTACGTAAAAATTATATAATTTTTTATTAAAAATAATTTGTTTATTAAAATTTAAAACATATTTAATCCTAAAAAAATATATTGGTTTTTATATATATTTTTTTTCATATTTTCTGTGAAAATTATTGTTCCTTATATTTTCATCATTGAAAAAAAAATATGATATAAAAAAACACTTTGAATAATAAAAAGAAAAGGGTATATTTAAAAATCGTCATTAATTTAAACTTTTTAATGTAGAACTATCGATGAAGTTGGTAAAGTGATATATTTTTTCTTTGTAGTTAGTATGATTATTTTAAGGGTTAAATATGTTTTTGATCCCTTATGTTTGAGCGAAATTTGGGTTTAGTTCCTCATCAAAACTTTTGACCAATTTAGTCCTTCATCTTTCAAAATGCGTGAATTTAATCCTTTTAACCAAATTTTGTTAAGTTTATCTGACATTTCAAGCGCATTTCATGATAGTGTTTAAATTATTTATACTGTTTGACACATTTTTGCTTCAATGTTAACTTAAATACTATCATGAAATGCGCTCGAAACGTCAGATAAACTTAACAAAATTTGGTTAAAAGGACTAAATTCACGCATTTTGAAAGATGAAGGACTAAATTGGTCAAAAGTTTTGATGAGGGACTAATTCCAAATTTCGCGAAAACTTGAGGGACCAAAAAGATATTTAACCCTTATTTTAAAATAAGAGGCAAACTAATAAATTAGATTGAGGAAAGAAAATATTTGAAATAGCAAAGGGATAAACCAAGTTATGAATGGTATTGGAAGAGGTATGTGAGCAATGATGGTAAACGATTAGTGAGTGCATGCAAACACTTTCTAGTGATTAGGACGTGTTAAAGTGTAAACTATGGACCCATGTCTTCCTCTTTCTTGCAGGTTAAACGGGGGAGTGTGACACGTGGCGATGATTTATTTATGGGTTAAAGTGTGACCTAATTATTTAGTGAGTGCTTCCCCAAACATTAAAATAAGAATAAAAATGGAAAAATGGTGGGAGACATTGGGATTGAAACTACAAGCACTACGAAATGGTGTAGGGTCAAAGTCCTAGGAAAAGGCCAAGTGGCACATGCACACGTACGAATATGGGACACGTGTCAGCTCGTAGGGCACTCCGAGTGAATGACTTAATAGTGGACTCAAAACGCGTTCAATCACGCCCATCACAATCAAATGGGTCAACTACGTAAATTTATACATTATTATTATTGTTAATTATGAATTTTGGGATTTCATTTTTCTTAGCCTAAACTCGAATATACCTAGTATTCTTCCTCAAACTTGGAACATGGGTTTGGTGCGTTTTCACCGGTGAAGAAAACGAGAAAAGGAAATGAGTGATGGTCGAATCATATAAAACATATTAACACACTATTTTTAAATTAAAATATTGAAATGTTTGTTTCTATTTAATACGAAACTTTTTATATAATACCTGTTTTGCATTTTCTTCAAGCACTAAGATCTATTTTGAAGTACGAACGGTTCTAACACTTGATTGTGATCACTTCTACATTGGTGTGAAAAGAAGCTTGAATAGAAAATTGCACCAGAGATTTCCCCACAAGAAAGTGAATGTGTTCACATATGCATCATAACTGCACTCATTTACAAAATTACACTACAAATTTGACTATATATAAGAATATGATTATGTCCACACCAGTGTCAAAAAGAGACTCACTTAAAAAATTACTTCACAAGAGTAACACGGCATTCACATAAACGTGAAAAACGTGTTCATATAAGTTAAATAATTTTATTGGTCTCCATTTTGATTATCAAGTAGGTATTTTTTTTTATTAATTAGGTTCTTTTGAAGAACTTATTACAATCAGGTCTTTTTTCCTTAGTAATACATTAACATAGTTAAGAGTTAATTACGTGTCACGTATCAACACGTGTTTTTTTTAATTTTTTTTTATAATTAAAAAAAAATTACCATGTGTCAAGTTGACAGTATGTCATGTGACAGAAACAATATGATGTAGCAGTGATTGTGTCACGTGTTATTATTGAATGTGAAAGTTTTTCAATTTAGTCTATATATTTTGTTATTTTTTTCTCAATTTGGTTCCAATTTTTAAAACTAAAGCAATATACAGGAACTATATTACATTGAGACTTTTCACATCAATAGTGACATGTGATATTACTACTGCCACATCACACTATTTTTGTTACGTGTCACAATGTTAATTTGACAACAATTTTTTATTTTTAGAAAAATATATATAAAAAATAAAAATAAAAAATAATTAAAAAAATAAAAAAATCCACATATTGATACGTGATACATAATTAACACAATTAATTTATTACCGAAGAAAAGAACTTAATTACAATAAAGTTTTCGAGATAAAGACCTAATTGAAAAAAAAAATTGTTTACGATTTTCCTACGAAAATAAAGGTAATAATTTAACCTGTAAATAATTAACTAATAAATTCAACCACAGGAGACTAATTATAAAATTATTAAATGATTGTTGTAAGACATTGATTAATAATTGGTATGAAAACATCACATACTTTTACACTCATTCCTTTCCTTTATCTTGTGGTTTTCTTGATTAAGAAACACATACGTGGAAGGATGATGGCATATGCAAAGTTACATGAATTTGTGTGCAGCCACATCTCTTGTTTGAATCCATTCATTCTTCACTCTTTTCCGAACCAAAAGACAAAACTCAAAAGCCAAAACTGTGTTCTTTTGGAAGTTCTGCTACCCTTCTGCACACCCTCTCTTTATTGGGACTGCATTCCAAGTGGAGCTAGGTTCCATGAATCTATAAAATCAACTTTATTATTATTTTTTTTCAACAAAATAATTAAACATATAAAACAAATTGTTAGACAATACGTATTCATACGTATACTGATTTTATTGACAACCAATACATATTTGTATACGTCCTTATTGCATAAGTAATAGTGGTTTTCACAAACTTATTGTCAAACATTTAATCAACATAAATTTTTAGTAGAAATACAATTATAAATACTTAAAATTTAATTAATACTTTTTGTTATTATTATTACTTAATTAACCAATTAATTGACGATAATCTTACACCGTTGACACAAAAATTCTAGATTTTGACGTTTGAGTTGGTGGAAACAAAAGGTTTTACGTTTATATAATAGCAACGTGTAAAGATAAATCTCTAAAACGCGTTGTGCATGGTGGCGTTTTGAAAGCGCTTATTTTCCTTCCATCATCTTTTAGGTTGGTACTATATTAATTGCTTTTAGTTATCTTACGAAAGCCAAAGTTTAAGTTATTATTTCGAAAACACTAACATATACATACACACATATATGCCTACTCTATTCTATAATCATTTTAAAATATTCTATTAATATTTCTTATCTATAATCATTTTTTAATACTCTTTCGGGTATTCAAAAAAATATCATGTGCTATATCCCTATAAAGAAAATTGCTATAAATGTTTTAAAAGAAATTGATCATTCAAAAGACTTTGTATTCTATAAATTTAAATCAATGATTCTTTCTCTTTCTTTCCCTTTCTCTCCCTATATATAAATGTATTAGTATTTTTTTAAAAGATGTATTAGTATATAATAATATTATAAAACTTGAATATTGATGATTATAAATAAAAAAATGTATTCAATATTAATTTTTAAAATTTATATGTTTAGTAGTATCTTATTGATTTACTAGTATTTAATAATTATTTAGTAAATAATAATAAATATATAAATTAATAAATTATAGGAATTAAATAATAAAAAATTAATAATTTACCATCCCTCAATCTCGATAGTTTTAATCCTTTAAATAATTCATTATTGTGGTTCTTAATTTTCAATTAAAATATTTTTTTATCTAAATTAATTACTCGGTAAAAATATGGTGTTTATTAAGAAAATTAAGACACTTTAATATTTCTTTAAAACTAGTATATTGATTGCTATTTTAATCTATATAAAAAAGTGAACTTTAGAAATTATTGAAAAGATATAATATTTTATTTTCTTCATTCTTATTTATAAGTTGGAAGTAGTGTTGATTATTTTATAAGTGTCATTCGTAACTTTTGATTCTACACAATTTTTTATTTTCTCTTTTAGCAACTAAAGTAATTCAAAATATATTTTTAATTCTTAATTAATATTATATATTTAAATTTAATATAAATAATTACTTATTATATTATTTTAAATATTTTTTGTGTAGTTTAAATTAAAAAAGATTTAACATGTAAGTAATGTTTCATTACATGATAATGTATAAAAATTACAAACAATAAAAATTATAAAAAGGAAATTCAATGCAACGTTTTAAAATGAAAAATTAAAAAATTAAGCTTCGAAAATATCGAAACAATTTAAATTTAATTAATACTCATTCAATCAACTTATTTAAATAAAATATTTTCTTTACATAACAAAATTCATAACTTTTAAAAAATAAATAAAAGTATTAAAAAATTAATAAAAATATAATTATTTTACAAATTTTAAAATTATAGTTATATAGTAATATATTTTTATATGTAAAACACTTTTTTAGTTTATAGAATAAGATTTATGTAGTGATATTCATTTATGTCATTTTTACATTTACCGATCAATTTGTCATCCAATTTTACTTAAGATTTATAATTCAAAAAAATTAGTTTATGAGAAACTTATAAGCTATAAGTTAACTTATCCATTAGAAACTAATTTATCAACTCAAACTAATTTTGCCAAAATACCCCAAACATTATTCATTTATGTTTACAATGTTTCCGGTCTAAGGAAAAATTATAAATTAATTTATGTTTTTATATTTCCAAAATAATATTAATTTTCTTTTTATATTTGTTCTTACACTAATCGCTGTCAATTTTTATTTAAAGTAATATATCGATTTGAAGAGTTTCTAAATGTAACGTTCTTATTAGAAAATTATATTATGCTAAACATTTTAGTAAACATTTCAAAATAGAGTTCTATATTTGGTCCATTTTTCTTGATCACATGGGTCAGAATTAAAAAAAGTCTATAGACCAAAAATCTTTTCTTGAAAAAACTCACATGACCAAAATGTCCATAAAAATTTTATGGGTCAGGATAAATTATGAGATTTTTTAAACATAAAAAAAGTATTATTTTTTTTTAAATATGTGATTGGACTTATAAATATGAAAATCAAAACTTTAGCTCGAGTTGACTTTCAATCTAGGTTCACATGTGTTGACCTTCATCTGGATCTGTCTATCTCGATCATTTGTCCAGACCGATCCGTCATGACCTTTAGCATAACTTTGTCCGCCTGGACCTTTGGTTCGGGTCGGCTCATATAGACCTTCAGCCTTTCTTGACCTTCAGCTTGGGACGATCCATCTCGACCTTCAACTTGAACGTTCCATCTCGACTTTTGGCTTGAACGATTCATCTAAACCTTCGATCGGAACGGATCGTCTCTACTTCGACCGGAACAAACCATTTTTACCTTCACCCCATGTCGGCCCATGTTGGTACGCCTCGACCTTCAACACGTGTCGGTCTGTCTCAACCTTCAATCCGAGATGACTCATTTCAACCTTTGGTCTGAGATGGTCCATCTCAATTTTTGGGCGATTCGGCCCATTTTGGCCTAGGTGGGCTATAAATGATTTGGCTCAACCTTTGACCCAAACTAAAGGTATTTTTTTTAAGAGTTAATTAAAATATTGTAATGGGACCAAACCCACCTTGGCCCTAACCTTAACCTACTTTTGAGAGGGGTCTTTAGGGACGGAGGCTTTTTCTTTTGCTCCTTCATTTGGTGGCCCCTTAAAATGAGGCTTATTTAAGGGTGGGTTAGGACTGACCCACGACAATGAGTCAAATTGACAGTTCTGTCTCAAAATGTGCTTATAGTTTTTTATGAGGAAAAAATTGCAAAATATAATTTCATCTCATTAAGAGGAATCAAACACATATTCTTATATACGATACTTACACAACTATACGTTCCTCAAATCCCTTCAGTGCTAAGGACTCCCATATACAACAACATTTGCTCTTATGTACCATATGATCATAGTAGATGAAAACCACGTATCAAACAACACATGATAAACTAGCATATTTTCAAAGAACATAACCATTTATAAAACTAACATTTCAAACATCCCATTCCAACATTCCAACATATACACTATACCATTCATATACATCACATTCCAACATATACACTATACCATTCATTTTATACATAAATTATTAATAATAATATACACCACTTATGGAAGACGTCTGTACTAAATTAAACTAATAAATTATACATTTGTCATACTGCCTCTTGTTCACACAAAATCACAAAATCACAAAATCAAGAATATATGAAAGAGTAAATTTCGTATAATCTGCTTGAAGCAATTATTTTTCACACTAATTTAGTTTATATAACCATCCATTGTCACCACCTTAAATTTTCTTATATATAAGTATCATGATTAATAAAATCAGAATAATCTTGTCAAAGAATCCTATTAAATACAAATTCTAAAACCACACAACATATTTAATAAATATTAATCTTACAAATACAAATTACATAAGATATTTAATTTCACATATAAGAAGTACTAGATATTGATGATTAATATTAAATACTAATTAATTAGTACACAAAAATATTAATATTTAACATTATTATTTTCATATGTCATGTTTTTATTCCTTTATTAGCATTTAAGATTTATTAATTAGTATGTATTAATATGTAATAATAACAATATATCATTATAATAAAAAAAGTTTAAATAATGATTAATATTAGTAACAAAAAGGAGGTTTATAAACCAATTTAGAGATCAATTTCTCCATTAGAGATCAATTTAAAAATCAATTATATTGAAAATCAAAACATTGATATTTATTGACCAATTTAGATACTAATTCACAATAGAAACTATTTATCAATTTTGATATGCAATTTTATTGTATTTTTATTATTTTTTCCAACTTCTTCAATTGAATATTTTGTATAAAATAAATCTAACTCATCTAAATAATTTTATATTACTTTCAATATAAAGGACAATTTGGTAATCTTATTTTTCTTTTGATTAAACTTAAATTTTAATCTATCACATCAATCAAATCACTTAGTGGCTCTCAAGCTTTTCTTCTAAATTCACTCACTTTCACCTCTAAATGTATGTTCACTTTGGAAGATTGATTTGAGAGAGAGTTAGATGATGAAGTTTATATTGTTCACTTTTAGGGATTATGAATTCAGAGATGAAAGTGAATGAATTTAAAAATAATGTTTGTGAAAATTTGTGAGTGATTTGATGCATGTGATAAATTAAAAAGTAAGTTTAATGAAAAGAAAGACAAGATTACCAATTTGTCCTTGATTTTAATAGTAATTTAAATTTATAATTAGATAAGTTGGATTTATTTTAGAAAAAAATATTAAAATGAATAAATTAAAATATCATATTTTAGTAAAAAATATTTATAAAAAAATTTAATTATTATCATAATTAAATTGACAAATAATTGAGGATATAGATATAATATGGGTGATATCTCCTCAAATCATTGCATAGGAAAGAGGATGAAAAATAGAATAATCTTTCTCTTCCTTCCTATCTGTCTCTCCCTGAAACTTGCTTTAATTGAACAACTATTAAGGTTTTTAAAAAGAACACAAACTTCACCTTCTAATCCACTTAAATTCATCTTCTCTTTTTTTCTTACATCAAATTTCTCTAGTAAAAAACTTTAACTATTATATAATTTGATTGGAAATCCAACTTATTAAAAATAATAGTTATTATAGTTTTAAAGAAAATTATCATTACAAACTAATAACCTTACTTTGTATAGTACGGTACGCTGTTCTATAGTTATTTGAACGTGTAAAGATGTTTTTTTTTCTTTTATGAAAATTATTATAAAAGTTAATAAAACTATCATATATATATATATATATATATATATATTACACATCATCGTGGTTATTATTACAGTAATAATTAAATATTTATTATATAAATGTAACATGTTATACTTAAATAGCAGTAATTAAAATTAAGAAAATGAATTATATTCTTATTTTTTTCTAAAGAATCATAAACAACCACATTTAAAAGTAAGTAAACGAAATGAATAGTTAAAAATATGATTAAATTTGTATTTGATCCCGAAGTGAATTTTGAAATTAGTTTCTTTTCAAAATTTTATACTAATTTAGTCTTTTATCATGCGTGGATTTAGTCCTACTTACCAAATTTTGTTAAATTTATTTTGACATTTTAAACACATTTTATGATAATATTTGAGTTAACATTAGAATGAAAATGTGTTAAACGGGGTAAATAATTTAAATATCATCATGAAATATGCTTAAAACGTCATATAAACTTAATAAAATTGAGTTAAAAAAATTAAATTATCATATTTTGAAAGATAGAAGACTAAATTAGTCAAAAAAAATTTTAAAAATTAATTCTAAATTTTGAAAACATATTTAATGATTATAAATAAAAAGATTTATTTAGTGAATTAAGGTTTAAAAAAATGAAAAATTATCCATTGGTTGTGTCAGCACGTTTCACCAATATTTTTCTCTGTTTTCTACAGTGTCCCCACACAACAAAACAACGAAAGAGAAAAAATGTGGACTCTGTGCATCGCCTTTTAAAACCTTCACTTCAAACCTTTCCTCTTCACACACAACACAAATACCTCTCTCAATCTCTCTTTCTCTTTCTCTCACAGACACACACACACACTCACACACTCCTCAATCCTTCACACTTCAACCATGGCGGTAGGACTCTCCGCCGCCATAACCTTGAAGCCCTTCCTCCGCCACCACCTCCCTCACTTTCCCAAAGCAATCCCAGTCACACTCCCTTTCTCTCCCTTGAGAATTTCCCACCACACAACCTTCCTGAACACCCAAAAGTTGTCACCTTTCACCGTCTGTGTCCTCACGCAAGACCCCAAACAAAGCACCCACATGGAAATTGAGGACCAGGAGCAGCCATCACCTTCTCCTCCACAAGTCTTGTCGCCAAAGTTGGCGGCGAAATTGGCCAGAAAAGAGTCTGAGAGGTCCACCTACCTCGTCGCTGCTGTCATGTCCAGCCTCGGGGTCACATCCATGGCAGTGTTTGCTGTTTATTACAGATTCGCGTGGCAAATGGAGGTAAAATTTGACCCCTTTTCTTACTCTTCTTCCCAAGGTTTCAAAAATGGTTGCATGTTCCATGTGATCCCGATGTTGCAAAAAATTACAGACAAACGAGATAAATGTGATTCTGTTGCTGTCTGTTTTGAACTTTTCGTTTCTGTGTCTTTGACATTGGTGTCATGCATGATTGTTGATTTGCATGTGAAGATAATTTGGTTGTGAAATTGGGTTTGGTTTTTGTGTAGGGTGGAGAAGTGCCTTGGTCTGAAATGTTTGGCACATTTGCTCTGTCTGTGGGTGCTGCTGTAAGTAGTCCTCTTCACTGATTATGATTTCAATTTTCAATTCAGTCAGTTTTTTTATGATTTGGGGAATCATTGGGTATGTTTTTTGAGAATTTTGATCAGAGAATTCAACTGGGTATGTCTGATTTTCAGGTGGGTATGGAGTTTTGGGCTAGATGGGCTCATAAAGCTCTCTGGCATGCTTCCTTGTGGCACATGCATGAGGTATGCTTTCAGTTCTTTCATCTTCTTTCCTCTGCATCATGTTTCTTCTTCACTGTTTAACTCAATTTATTCAAGTACTTTGTTTAGTTAATTCTGGTTCTCATATTCAAGTGAGTTTATTTCTCAGTATTTACATTTTGGCAGACCAATTTCCATAAAAAATGAACATTCTGAACACACTGTTTTTACTAATTGTTTGCACCACAAAGTGTCAAATGATTCGGTTTTTTGGTGAATCCTTGTGATGTCTCAGCAACCAATGACCAGAAACTACAAGATCTGTTCAACACAAACTAACAATTTTTATTACTTCAATTGCAGTCCCACCATCGACCAAGAGAAGGACCCTTCGAACTGAACGATGTATTTGCCATAATCAATGCTGTCCCTGCCATCGCTCTCCTTTCCTACGGTTTCTTTCACAAGGGACTCATCCCTGGTCTTTGCTTCGGTGCGGTGAGTGAATTCTCAAAAATTCAAACCAAATAGATTAATCTTTTTTGTTATATCTTAATGAAGAGTTTGGTTGGGGGTGAAATTCCTAATTAACAGTTTCACAGGAAAAGGGTTTTCATTAAACAATGATTACTGCAGAGACTTTGTTGTCAAATGAACACTTTTACTGAGATACCTTCAACTATGAACAGGGTCTTGGAATTACTGTCTTTGGGATGGCCTACATGTTTGTCCACGATGGCTTGGTTCATAAGAGATTCCCTGTGGGTCCCATTGCCAACGTGCCCTATTTCAGAAGAGTGGCTTCTGCTCACCAAGTAATTATCATCATCATTAGGATAACATTATGCACAAAAAATCATTTCTTTTTTATTATAATAATAAGTGTTCTCACTTTCTAATGCATATTTAACGTCAAACTAATCAGTATTATACTAATAATAGCATTCTGAATATTACAGTATATTACTCTTATACAATTCATGTTATGGTCAAATTTTACACTGAAAACCCATATTTTCTATTATTTTTATCTGTGTTCAGTTCATTTTCATGTTCTGATACCCGTGATGTTGTTCTTGTCTTTATCTCAGCTTCACCATTCAGAAAAATTTGATGGCGTACCGTATGGGCTGTTTATGGGACCAAAGGTATGCTGCATTTTGTTTCTTCTTCTTGTTCATGTCTGTTTATATATTCATTTGAATTTATATTTCAGGTTTTAGTTTTTGATTCTTCTTGGAATTACTAATATTTGTTGAATACCTCAAACTTTGATCATTATTTTTTCATTAATGTGACTGAAAATGTTAAATATGGCATGCAGGAAGTGGAAGAAGTGGGAGGGCTAGAAGAGCTGGAGAAGGAGATAAGTAGGAGAGCAAGATTATACAAAAACAGTTCATCATAGAAGCTAGTCACAAATCCTTAGCTGTTTCAAAGAATCACCAATGTAAAGCAGAAATGTGAAATAAATTGATGAAATATTTTTTGCTTGCATATATATGAAATCCTTTACTTCAATGATAAACATGAAATAACAGTAATAAGGAAAAGGTGGTGGTGGCAAACATTTCTGCAAATGGTTTCTTATTTTGAGGTTTATTCTGTGTGTGGTGAAGTTCAAAAGATGATGACTATAAAAGGTGGTGGTGGTGTAAGAAATAATTGGTGCCTAAAAATTTGGCTTTGGTTTTGGCCCTGCCCCTATATTTCATTTGGTCACAGTTGCTTAGTCCTTTTCTGTGGGGCATTGAGCTATGCATGCCACTCATTTGGGGTTTAGCACCATTAATTACAGATACCTGAAAGGGTAGGGTAGGGTAAGGATATTACTTGACTCATTGGTACACAATCTGAACGTGGATAACACTCACTGATTAGGATTTTTCTTTTTGCATAAAATGTTAACATCTGAGAAAATTACTTCTGAAGATCTCTCTCATTTGCTTTGGTTATCTGAGATGTGGTCATAGACAGCGAAGGTTTAGGTATGTTAACATATTCTTAAAAAGAAAAAGCAAATACTAAACTTTGCTATGTTTCAATTCTTTGGTTAATAGAGACTTTAAATTTTTTTGTTTTAAATCTCAAAACTTTGTCATAGATATTACAAGCTTTAATTTTTTTTATAATTAATTGAAGCTTAACTTAAGTGTTTTTAATAAACATTTTTTATGATTTTTTTATATGTTTGGATTTTTTAAGAAAATGGAAATAATAAATGGCTGGTTCTAAAGTAAATAAATTGTTGAAAAATTTTCTGTAAATTTTAAGAATTAAATGAAATACTATATAATATTTCGTGTTTATTTTTTTCCTTTTCTGTAAAATATTCTTATAAAATTAAAATGAAGATGAAATGAAGGAAGATATGTGTAATAAGAGAAATAAAATTTATGGAGGCAAAATTAAAGTTCAAGGTATAATATTTAAAAAAAAAAATTATAGTTTTTTTTTTCAATTTTTGAAAAGCCACAAGCTATATAAGAATGCTTGCTTAAAATTAAAATGGATATTACATTCTTCTTGTTTGGGTTTCCACAAATGAGACACAGTTCGCTGCACTTAAAGCAACACTCATCTTTTTTTTTTTTTTTTTTTAACTTACACAAAGTTATTACTATATAATCTATAGCAATATTTTCCGCATATATTTCATATTTTTATTTTATCTTTAATTATATTTTAAAATTAAAAAAGTGTAACATAAATTACTTATCTAATACATATATTAAATTTAAATAAATTATTAACATTATGAATTATAAATACTGACTTTTAATTCATTAAAATAAGATATTATAATATAAAATTATAATAATGCATGTGTTTCCCTAGTAATAAAACAACACTCTTTCTATTATATTGCATATTAACTTTGTGTTATACTAGATGGATAAACACTCAATGAGAATTTAAATGTTGCACCCACAGTGAAAGGTGGTGTTATTCGCTCTTCATGAATTCTTAATGATCTGACCTACACTCATTTTAGATCTAAATAATCGGATCATATTTTCAATCCAAATTCACTTTTTCAGTATAATTAATTTAATTTTTTTTTTAAAATCTAGATCCAAATATTTGTATCAAGATTTAAATTTAATTTAAATATTTGGATCAATCCAGAATATATTTTTTATAAAAGAAATTTAAATTAAATTTTTTAAAATTTGTGTCCTTAAGCTAACACAACTCAGCTTGTCTGAGTCGTCGGGTCCACTAGGCCTATTAGGGTCATCGAGCCTGCCCAGTCCGTATAGGTTATCGGACACGGGTTGTTCGAATTGTCGGGCCAGCCCAACCCAGTCCATTCGAGTCTTTGGGCCCGCTTGGCCCGTTTTGGTCATCGGACTCACCCAACTTTTTTGGGTCGTCAAGCTCGACCGACTTATCAGGTTCGTCGGGCCCGCTTAGCTCATTCGTGTCTTTAGGCCTGCCCAGCCCGTTCTGGTCATTGGGTCTACCCGGTTTGTATAGATCGTTGAATAAGGCCCGTCCGAATCTGAATTTAGCCTAGTTTATCTCAACATTTACCTTAATCCAACTAAAAATTTAAATTGAAAATTTGAATTGAATTTTTTGGATTATCCATTTTAAAAATTTTAATTTAGAGAATGGATATCCAATCCATAAAATATATAAAATGTAAATTATATTGAAATCCAAATCCATTAAAATGAATTTTAAATGGATTGAATCAGAGTAAAAGTGAATTGGATAAAAAACATCAGGCTTTTTGTTCACCCTGTTTTTCACAAAATAATGTAGAGAAGGATCAAGACTCAGAAATACAATATTTTTCTTACCGAAGTCAGTTTTTAGTTCCTGTAATATAAAAATAAAAGAGCCATACACATTGTGATCATTAATTTTAGTATCTAACAAGGAACAAAAGTGGATTATTTTCGTATTAGGAAGTAAGAAAATCAATTTTAAATTTGAAAATTTTAAAAACTTAACCTACATTTAAAGGATACAATAAATACCAATTAGAAAAAAAAAATTATGTAATATATGCGTTGAGTTTATGTATTCTTTTAATATCCAAATATTGAAAATACAATAAAATAATATAAAATATAAAACAAAGTATGTCTTCTTCTTCTTTTTTTAATTTTTACTAAAGGCTTATATACATCGAATAACAATTCTCCTTCCCCTTACAAGATATTCTGGACAAAATCAGACAAATAAAGAAAAATAATGAATTGTTCTATATTTTTTTTCATTAATGTTTGGAAAACATTTTGGACAAAATCATACACATAAAGAAAAATAATTAATTAATCTATTTTTTTATTTTATTTTTTTTACTAATCTTTGGAGTCTAATGAGGAAAAGATAATAATTGTCAATTACTATTTCTGAAATTTTCTTCTCATTACTTAATAGCAACATATATATATATGACCATATCTTTAATGAGGACACATAAAGAAAAAATAAAAAATAAAATTATTAAAATTATAAAGTACCTTGTATTAATGACCATTTTCTTTTTCAAAATCCTTCCTTGTAATAGACATGAGGGGTATTATATTTTATATACTACCCATATAATAACAAGTGCTACAATGTGGACTAGGTTAAATAGGTTTTTTGTAAACTTTGGTTGCATGTTACAAAAGCTCACTAGATAATTGAATTCACTTACCACTATCGTGTTTTCAAGTTTAAACTTCGAACTCGTCCGGTCCATTTGGTTCGTCGGGTCTGTCCGATTCGTTTGTGTTGGTAGGCCCCTCTAATCTGTCTGGATCGTCTGGCCAGCCTAGTGTAAGGTCCACTTCTACCTTACCCTTTTATTTTTAGGGCTGCCCCAATCTTTTGGGCCTAAGGGCTGGCCCAATGGGAAATTCAGACCTAATCTGCCCTAATATAATCCATTCACTCCACTTTACAGAAAACACAGCCGTCAAACTCTCCCCTTTTCGCAACGGAAAGCTCTGCTAGGGTTTGGTCCCTAGCTCTTGGTCAAGCAAGCTCAAGCACGTTTCACTCTGCGTAAGTTGTTTCAATCCATACCCTTTGTTTGCCAATTGAACTTTGTGTTTCCCACTACGGATAACTGTAGTAATCTGTCCTTACTCCACTGTCTTCATCTTCAGCTCACTGAACTGCCTTAGGAGCTGTGGTGCACATCTATTCATGTCCAAGATCTCCCTTAGTAGCTCTTTCCAGGTAAGGGAAGTTAGGGTTATCATGTTTCTGTTAGTTTGGTTGCCTGTTTTTGAGTACCTCGAGCTTGTGTGTGAAGTTTATGTTGCAGTGATTAAATGAAATGCTCTATTATGTATTTTCAATCTGCAAGTACGACTAATGCAGGTGCGAACAATGGCGAGAACTGATAATCTCGCCCAAGCGAGCCTGTCTCGCCTAGGCGAGACTATGAGAGGTTCGTCCAGGTTTCCTGCTCGAGAAGTCGCTTAAGCGACGAGTCCCCGTTTTGAGCGAGATGCAGTCTCGCTTAGGCGAGGAGGGCTCGCCTAAGCGAGATCTCGTAGGAAGCCACTGTTTCCACTCCTCGAGTTCTCGCCTAAGCGAGGAGAGTCCGCCTAAGCGAGAGAAACCTCCCGCCTGAGCGAGCACCTTCAGCCTGGGCGAGAGTTGAACGAGGATGCATCCTTGTTCTGTTATCTTCTGTGCTATTGGATGTATGTTACATGTATAGTTGGATTATTGTATTAAAGCATGTCCTGAATGATTAAGCATGAGTGTTGTGGTTCATGGGTGATGAATGATGAGTTTAGTGTGATCCTTGGAATGTGTTTTAAATGAGATGGTTGATATTAAAGTGACATGGTATTGGCATGAGATGAAATTCCACATTTATGGTTTGAGAATAATGGGTTGGTATGGATTCACTGGGAATATGAAAGAGATGGATTATAAAGAGCTGGTATGTGATATATATATATATATATATATATATATATATATATGATAAATCTTTCTTGATTGATTGAGTTTGATTGGTATGTGTCAGTGTGTAATTCCATGAGCCTCTAGGTGAGACCTCATGGTGGTGCTTCAGTGGTCGGGACATAATTCCATGACTCCTGTTAGTGGGAGTTCATGGTGGTGCCCCATCTATATAATTTGGTAAGAATTCAAGGTAAGGTTGCATCCTGACACCCTAAGGAGTCAATTAATCTCACATAGAGGAGACTGACTCTTGTGGTGAGAGTAGTAGGAGGCCTGAAACTCATAAAGGGCTAACCTTGTGTGTGGGGGATTGAGACATTGCAATACTTGTAACACATAGCTCGGGGGTGAGCAGATACATCCACCACAGGTACAAGCATCCGCTGAATCTGACTAAATTATACATATCCGGATGAGTCAAGTCGAGTCTTAGTGTATTCATTTGGAAGTCATAACATGCTTGGATGATGTGTGTATATTTGACTGTGAAAGTATATCTGATTGCATGATAAAATTTCGTTTGGCTCTAGCTTACCCTTCTGTATGTTTGTTGTGTGTTTCATCTATATAGTTCTCTCTTTTGCGATGATCATCAACTTGTTGATGTGAGCAGATGCGAGGAACACCCGGGATCAACAGGGAGGTGACGGTTCCGCTGCTTAGTTATTGGACAGGCTTCTGTTTTTGAACTCTTTATTTTAGGGCTATGGTCCATGTACTAGTCTATCTTTTAAATTCCCATTAGTTTACTGTTGAATATTGTACCTAGTTTGTTTTTGGCATCGTGGTGTGCCTCGGTTAACTTTAAGGAATTATATTTAAATTCCAAGACTACGCTGCTATATTATTTGACTGTGACGTTTCCTTTAATTATGTTTATTAATTAAATGGGGTGTTACACCTAGTCCGTCATGGTTGTCGGGCTTGCCAGGTACGTATGGGGTTGAGTCTAGAGTGTGAGGTTGAGTAAGAAGAATTTTAATTCCATGTTTTTTTAGGGTATTTGAATTTCTTTTAATTTAACTAATTGAAATACTTCAACAAAATATATGCATTTTAAATGTTTTTTAATTTCTCTATCAAAATAAAGTATTTCATTATAAAAAAATCTAAATTCTTCAAAAAAATAAATTACTTCACTAAAATATTCCATCCAAACACACCATAACGTTTTTTGAAATCAACAAACACAAACCAGTGACACCATGAAACAAAATATCCAAACACATAATATATATTATAGCTAACATGCATTTTTTCGAATGATACACATAAAAATGATGGACACAGAGATTCTTTGTAATGATTTCATCATTGTTATTTCTTTTTTGGACGCAAGAGTATAGTAATGCTTCTTCCTAAAGTTTAGCCTTTTTGAATAATGTAACTTACAAATCATAATTATGCCATATCATATCATGTGCTACGTTCTTAATTATTAGAGTCGTGCAATGTTCCAAGAGCAAGAACTTTCTGAAAGAACTGTCAACAATGGAGCAAAATTTCTACAAGTGATCCTAACTATCATGATAGTTGCATAAGTAACTGTTCAAGATCTTCCCAGAAAGGAAAAAGGGTTTTTAAAAATGGCAAGACATCATGGTACATTCCCATACACGTTAACATCTTTTGCTGTAACTGCCATCACATGTGACCATACTGTGGTTTCCTAACACGTAACTACACTTCTTATATTCTACAATGTGGCATTGAATCTCAACCACGATCCTCAGATTCCCCGATAATCTCTCCTCAGATACATCATCATCACCTACAATCTCTTCTCCACTAATTCTAATCATTTTCTTTAAATATGACCCCTTTGTCTTCTGTGCCAATAAAGATATTAAACAGAAGCAAACCTCACAGTCACAGTCAAACTATGAAGCTGTGTCCAGAATTCAGTGACTCCTATGTAATTGTTATTTTCTGTGTGTGCATTGAGCTTTTCTGATATACAAACAATGTTTTTTTCTGAACTAACGTAGTGTATTTCAGTGTTTTGATCATTTTGGTTCCTGGGTTTGCATGTTCATGGACCCCTCTTCTTCCTTTGCTTTATTCTTTTGTATATAAAGATTACTTTTCAAGGCTTTAAACAGCGGTTAGAGTTCTCTCGTGAACTGACAGTAGTCATGGAAACCTCCAAAACTAAGTTAGTGTGATCTCAATTTATCAGTTCCAAGTGTGACTCTAAGTTCACGTTGGACAAAAATAAGAAAATTGAGCACCTATCAGGTAGAAGACCCATAAAATCACTGTTTTAAAGTTTTGGGTCAAAGATGTTATCAATTTCTTATTTGTAAGTTGGACTTAGGTTTCACTGGTATTGTCATTTCTGTGATTCTCTCTTGAAAGACTCATAAATGGTATTAGAGTATGGTTAGTCCTAGTGATTGTATCGAAAGTTTTCTTGACACTAGTTTTAGACAAGCATAAACTCATTGCCTTAAGATTTTATGTTGATGGTGATGTCAATCCTTTGTATGTGAGTTGGACTCATGTTTTATTGGTGTTGTCATTCCAGTGATCCTCCTCTTTCAACATACCTATAAGAATTTGAAACCTTAAAATAATGAATTAAGGATTAGTAAACTGGTGTTTGAGTTATCTGGTTTTATTGTGCAGGTTGTTGGGGTGATCTTCACAGTTTTGTTGGTGGGATTACAAGGAGTGAGGATTGTTGAATGCAAAGTAGGCAATGAATTGGATTGCCTTGAGTACCCTGCTATCAGCTGTAGAAAACACAGTGCATTTTTGAGTGATTTTGGTGGTGTTGGAGATGGAAAAACATCTAACACCAAGGCCTTTCAATATGCAATTAGCAACCTCAGTCATTATGCATCTGATGGTGGAGCTCTACTTGTTGTGCCACCAGGGACATGGCTAACCGGAAGCTTCAATCTCACAAGCCATTTCACCCTTTTTCTCCACAAAGAAGCTACCATCCTTGCATCTCAGGTATTTTATTCATTCTACCCTCTTCTTTTTCTGAATCAAAAATTTTTCTTCGTCTTTCTTTTTTTTAGTTATCAGAATATTTAACGGTTTCATGTTATAACATGTGGTCAATCATGTAATTATTGAGATGCGAAACAGGTTACAGAATTGTATTTTTGTATAACTAAAAAATACATAATATGATCTCGTTTCTGCACGCACATGTGCACCCTATTTTATAGTGTAAAAATACACTAATCAAAGATATTATTGGAGATCCCATATCACTAAATATAAGATGAGTTTACACCACCACGTAAGAGGATAAAAATCCCATCTCACAAGCTGATTTTGTAAGATTGAATTAAGCTTAAAGTCCATTTCTTAAAATAGTAAGTTTATTCTATCGAGATTTGTTGTTTAATGAATCTATTGTGTTATTCATTATTAGACTACTATTAGACCATCCATCAACATCTAGTTTCATGCTCAATATATATATGTCTCGGTAATAAAAGGTGTCATTTTCTTTCTGGTAGCAGTTGTTATTTGTTACCGTTCATTATTGGAATTTGGCCACCTAATATCATTTCACTTACTTTTCACCTTTTCTCCTAACAATGAATTATTGGCGCATTAGTTAAAGCTACATTTGACATCATAATCTATGGTTTTTTATTGACAGGATGAATCAGAGTGGCCAACACTTCCTGTTCTACCATCATATGGCAGAGGAAGAGATGCTCCTGATGGAAGGTTTAGTAGTCTCATTTTTGGAACTAACCTCACCGATGTAGTAATCACTGGTAAACAACTATTCCAGTTTGTTAAGGTCATTTGTCATTGGAAATCACTTTTCATGTCACTTTTTTTTGTTGATAAGGTTACAATGGGACAATTGATGGACAAGGATATTACTGGTGGGACAAGTTCCACAAGGGTGAATTAAAACTCACCAGGCCTTACACTATTGAGATTATGTTCTCTAATCACATCCAGATATCAAATCTTACTTTGATCAATTCTCCATCTTGGTTTGTCCATCCAATTTACAGCAGGTGTCACAATGATTTTCATTTGTATTGATGCTTTAATCTTAATGCACAATATTTTCTGTTGTTCTTATCACCCATGTCTCTACAGTGACATCATAATTCAAGGACTGACCATTCTTGCTCCTGTTGACTCTCCTAACACAGATGGAATAAATCCAGGTGATTATAAACAGAAGATGAACAAATAAAAAGGAAAAAGGTTTAAGAGAATATAAACGATACAATATCATGTTAAGAAGTGAATTTTAACTTATCATTTTTGCAGATTCTTGTACCAACACAAGGATTGAAGATTGCTATATTGTCTCTGGTGATGATTGTATAGCAATAAAAAGTGGGTGGGATGAGTATGGAATAAAATTTGGAATGCCAAGCCAACACATAATAATCAGAAGGCTTGAATGTGTATCCCCAGATAGTGCTATGATTGCTTTAGGCAGTGAAATGTCTGGTGGAATCCAAGATGTCAGAGCTGAAGACCTTAAAGCTATCAACACTGAATCAGCAGTTAGAATAAAAACTGCAGTTGGAAGAGGTGCATATGTGAAAGACATATTTGTTAAAGGAATGAACTTGAACACCATGAAGTATGTGTTTTGGATGACAGGTTCTTATGGCTCACACCCTGACCCTGATTTTGATCCCAAAGCACTTCCCAACATTACTGGAATAAACTACAGAGATGTCTTTGCAGATAATGTAACATATTCTGCAAGACTTGACGGAATTGCTAATGATCCTTTCACAGGAATCTGCATTTCTAATGTCACTATCCATAGTGGTGACAAGAAATTGCAATGGAATTGCACTGATATTGAGGGTGTCACAAGCAATGTGTATCCTAAGCCTTGTGAATTGCTGCCAGAGAAGAAAGAAAAAGTTGAGTGTCCTTATCCAGATGACAAAGTTCCCATAGAAAGTGTTCAGCTGAAGACTTGTTCCTTCAAAAGTTTCTCATTCTTTTAAGAGAATGATATAGTCATTCATATGGGAGTTTTTGAGAAATGAAATCAAATTGAACTTATAGAATAAGTGGTATGTTTTCCTTATTACCCAAATGATATTTTTAGGTTTGGAATATCCTGATATCAATATAGTGGAAAATTCAAGTGTATTGGCTCATACAAACTGAAAAATCCATGTTGTGATAAGAAGAATACAAAATTGCATAGGAACAGTACTGTTGTTTTGTTGCCATTTTCTGATGGTAATTGCTATTTGCTGCTGTTACATCTTGGTATCATCTATTTTTTCTGATTCTCTGGAGAGTGAATGCCTTCTAAAGTCTTCATGGCAATTTGTCGTTCCTTCAATAAATGAGAAAGAGGGAACTAAAAATCAGGTCTAAGTTAAATATGGTTTTGGTTACAGAACATATTTACTCTCTATAAAAGTTTTACTGATTTTTAATCCTTTCAATTGATCGAAAGAAATGATTTCAGTCTCTAATTACAAATGTTTTTAGCTTAACTTTGTTAGATGTAAGGACTAAAATGAATGAAAGTAGGAACTAAAAAAGAATAGATAATGGTTATTACCTCAAAAAGAAGAATGTTGGTTTCAAGCATGCAAACAACATCTCTCATCTTGAGTCTAGGATTCACATCAGGATCTACACATCTAAGAGCAACCAAAGCAACCTGTTTAAGTGCCTTGGAAGAAGGCATTTTAAGCAATTTTGGATCTGTTGCATTCTCAATCTTCACATTGGAAATCATTGATTTGAACCAGTCCAATATATGAGTCTGCAATTTTGAGTCATGTTAGATTCATTATCTGAAAGAAAAGTTACAAGAAATGAAAACCAGCAACTGATGAATCCAATATTGTTAGTTGTACCTGTGTTTGACTGTGATATGAAGGGATTTTTCCTGATACAATCTCCATAATAAGTAATCCAAAATCATAAATGTCATTACCCTCAGTTAAGTTACTACTTGCATGACAATCTGGAACTTCACAACTGGAGCTAGTAAACATCAAAATGAAAAGTCATAGATAACATGAATTCTGAATGAATAACAGTGTAAGAAAATTATACATACAAAACAGAGAAATTAACATCATAAAGTATTGTATGATAAGAAATGGCTTACAATGTGGAAATATTTAATGAAGTTAAATAATTTGATAATTTTGTGAAGGAAAAAAAAAACTGACCCCAATGCTTCCACTTCCAGTATAATGTGACTCCTTTTGGAACTGAGAACCTCAACAAGGCCAAAATCAGATATTTTTGGATTCCATTTGTGGTCCAGCAAAATATTGCTAGCTTTTATGCTGCCATGGAGAATCTTTGGTTTAACTTCATCATGAAGGTATGCCAGTCTGCATAAATAATTTGCCTTTAGATACTAAAATAACAATATTTTTTTTATATAAAGTTGTAATGAATACATAGACATCTAATCTCTCACCCTTCTGCCACACTATGGATTATGTTCTTTCTTATATCCCATGTTAGAGGGCTGGTTTGTGCAGGAAATTCATGAAGCCAATGATGCAGACTTTCATGTTCTACATATTCAGATACTGTCATCCTGACAGAGGAAAAAACATTTAAATATTCAGAAGGATGGATATGGTCAGAACTTGATATATTAAACCTTTTAGCTTTAGAAATTGAGAAGTAGTATATACCTGTAAGCACCCTCTGCACAATATCCAAATAATTTGACTAGGTTAGTGTGCTTTGCTAGTCCAATTGCTTCCATTTGGGATGCAAAAAGTTCATCTGATTGGTGGCTATGAATCAGGTAAAAGGTTCAAGTCATAATTCACATGTTTGCATCAAACTCAATGGAGACATATTTTTCATGATTAGAGTGTGATTATTCATTCTATTTGATCAAGTGGTGTGAGCAAACAACAAACTCGAACAAAATATGCAGAACAAAATATAGAAGGAAGTTACTTCATACTTTTTTCAAGAAATATGCAGAAGTTTTTCTTGATGGTTCTAATTAGATTAAGCTTATAAAACCCATTTCTGTCTTCACTAAATTCCATAAATTTAGCAAAGCAATAGTGAATGCATTCAGGAAAGCAGGTTACAAACAAGATTTAAGCATCATGTTAAAAATTTATTGTAAGTTGTTACTAAGAAATCGTATTTGACAACCACATATTGTAAGCTTATTTCACTCATACTTTTCAATGAGTACCTAATATATCATATTATCATATATGTATTGTATCCGTGCATCATATATTACTCCGTAAACACGGAAAAATTGTACTAAATAGGAATTTAAACAAGTATATACCTGTTACATACTAGTCTCTTCACTGCAACTTGTCTATTACTTGGTAACAAGCCAAGATAAACAATCCCATTATCTCCACTTCCAACTTCATTATCTTTAGCAAATCCATTAGTAGCATCCTCTATCTCCTTAAGGCTAAAGTTCCACCCCTTACTCTTATCATTGAATGTGGAACATAACCTACCTTTTGACCCCAAACCTTCCAAATACCAATCATTTGAATTTTGACCATGTATCAACAAATCGTGATTGTAATAACCTGATGACAACTTTTCAAAGTTCATACTGTGTTCTGAGACATTCCCTGATGCTGATAGCAACCTCTTGTCAAGAGAGGATGAGCTAAAATCACCACTGTGGTGCTTGCAAGCTATTGATTTAGGTAAAGAAAAAGGTTTGTATGGTTTTTTACGAGGATAATACATGAAGCAAAAGCACAAGATGATGCACGTCACAACAATGAATGCTGATACTGAAACTACCACAAGCAAAGCCCATAATGGTATGCTAGAGAATGGTGTTGATAATGAGACCTTCATTTCTGTGATGATGGCTTCGAAGAGTTGGAAGAGAAAGATTATTGTGAGAGTGTTGTTGAGTTTGATGTGGAACAATTTAGAATGTTGGAAATTGAAGCTTCGTTATAGGTTTTGAAAATTTTATTTTTTATCAAATGTTTCTGGTACTATAACAAACCAGCCACGAGGATATTTGAATATAGTTTTCTGCTAACGTTTATGATGTCTGTTAGTTTTCTGTGATTTATTTTTAAGTTGCTTGTTTATTATAAATAAAGTATTTTAAATAAAACAAAAAGGGATCTAAATGGTGTGTAATATTGTAAAAATGGTTTTGTTTAAAGTAATAAAAGACTTTAATAAGCATGTTTGTTTAAATAAAGAAAAACATTTTTAATAAACACATTAACATTTTAATTTTTTTCAACAAATTTTTCATTTTCACTTTAATGTATTAAACTCACCCAATTCAGTTTGATTAAGATTTTGTTTCTATGTGATTTTGAATTTTATGTTTAGAGTTTAATGATGATATAATGTAAGAAAATTATATTCGCAATATATTAAAATTATCTATTAGTATGTAGAAAAAACTATTTGTCGGTATAACATTTAAGTTCATAATTTTTAAAAGTTCATTTAGAGGTTAGAACAAAGGTAATTAAGATAGTGCATGAAAAATAATTGTTTACTCATTTTTTTTTTGAGGAAATATCGAATAATGAGACATGAATTAAATCTATATAAAAGATTCCTATCATCTTTAATTCATAACTTGATGAGTCTTAATACTTAAATTTCTCCTTTTTATCCTTATATGAGATTTAAACACTTCAATTCCAATAAGTTATATACATATCTCTATTTCATTTAATTTGTTTTTCTTTCCTTTTAAAAAAATCCAATTATTTTTCTTTTTCTATTCACGTTTTTCTAAACAAGATTATTCAAACATGTTATCCATTCCATTTAATTTATTAAATCAATTAATAATAGTCAAGGCTAATTGATTTTGTTGTTGTTGTTTATCTAGGTTGCCGAAAAGTTAAGATAATTGGGCTTGGCCCAATTTGTTTCATCTAGCTAATTGGCACACCTCAAATCTTTATTAGTAATTTATCCTTCATAAGGTTTCTAATAATTATTCCTCCTACTGATTAATTTGTAAAGTTAAACCTTTTATCTTTCATTTATTGTTGTATTTATGTTTTTTTTTCGCAATTAAATCATCTTTTACATAGTAAAATTATTATTTTATTATAGATTAAGTTAAACTCTTAAAATTATTCAATTTCACTTAAATGATGTAAACTAATTTTCTCAAGTAAAGAAGAAACTTAAACCTAAAAATTTAATTATTAATATTTTTCCATGTACGATGGACAACAAAACAGAGTATTATACGGTGTAAGGACTAAGTTACTTAAGATATAATTATGAGATCTTAAACTTTGCTTATAACTCTAATCATCATATAGATATGAAGCTATGAGATGGTGAGAAATTAAAATAATTATTAAAAAATAAACTTTTGTATTTACAAAAGGAAAAATAATAAAATATCAAATACATTTTTTTCTTACAAATTATTTTAACGATTGTCGTTCCTAAACTAATATATTTTAGGAAAGTCTTATAAAGAAAACGAAAATTATATTATAATTCCGGAAAATCTGTTGTTACATGATACACACCCTACACGTGTTATAGTACTAAGTGTATATTTAATTTAGGACAAAACAAAATTTTTAAGAATAAATTCATAACGATAAAACGTATTTAATCAATAATAAATAAAAGATAAACGTACAAATTTATTGAATGTCAAAATATCTTGGTTCTTACATTATTCTAAACCCAATATTAAGATAAAAAAAAGTCCTGAACCAAGTGATTTGACTTGAGCACATATTTTGTTATTGATTTTGAGGTCCTTGTGGTGGAATATAAGGGTCAGGCAAACAAAGTTGCTCAATGGTTCCTTCATCAATTGGTGTCTTTATAGGACTAACCTTTATCTCGTACAGCTTTGGCCACAATTTTCCGGTCACTGCAAGAACAAAAGCATATATCAACAAAAATTAGAACTAAATTAAACAAAAATTATGAATATACAAATCAAATTGAATATAAAATATTGATTCTGACACGCAATACATTATTAAATTAATACGTGAATTAAAAAAAATGAAAAAAAAATAATAATAAAATTACAAAATAACATATGATAGTCACTATTCAGAACCATTAATAATGATTTAAATGGTATTAATAAAAAAAGATCTAATTGAACAAAATTGACGAAAATTATGATATATTTGAACACAAACAAAATTAGGACTGATTTGACAAAACTTGATAAAAATTGAGATCAAAAATGTATTTTAACCTTAAAGTTATATTAATATAAAGTTCTGTAAAGTATAAGATTGGTTAATTTACCTAAAGAGATTAATTTCTTTTTTTATATTACCAATCTTGATTCGCTTTTTAAAAAAAAATACATATATGGATTAAGTCGTGTTTTATGTGCAAGACTTTATTTTGAAGTTGTCAATGCTATTGGAGATTTCAATATTAAAAACACTGAAGTCGTATTTAGCATTGACGACTTCAATATAAACTTCAAAATGAAGTTGTACACACCAAACACGACTTAATCCATATTCATAATTTTTTTAAAAGGTAGACCCAAATTGATAATATAAAAAAGAAATTAATTAGTAAATTAACTTAAAAGATTATTAATATTTTAAGCATATAACAAAAATTTTGAACTCTTGTTACAAATAAAACTCAAGCAATTTTCACTTTTTTTTCAAAGATAAAAATTTGTAAATCTAGTATAAGTCAAGTTAATAAAATTACATTTTTATTGAAAAGTAAAATATTTGTAATAACTAAAAATATTTGCTTTTAGGTAAGTAACATTATGTTATTATATTATGAAAATTCCAAATCGGTAATTTAATAATTAGGAGATTTAGAACTTACCAAATATACGCTTCTGCTCATCATCCCATGCTATCCCATTCAAAATATCACCCTCCTTAAAAATGAAAGATATGCATATAAGTGCAATACCAACTTTAATGAATATTTTTTATTGCAAAAATGAAATTATAGTAACATTTTGTTTTCATATTTTAATATCATAGCAACATATTGAAAGCGATATATACAATAATCTATTAATATCAAAAGAATAAAGTCCTTACATTGATCTCTCCAGCATCTACAAGTTCCTTCCTGCGTATGATAGACCAAATGTAACTTTAAGCAATTTGAATAAAGAAATTTTCTGTTTTTATCTACTTGAATAAATGATTTTGTTAAACTATTTATTCCTAAAATACTCATTTTATATTTAAATGGCACTGAAAAAGAACACAGTACTTTAAATTTTGGAGGAGAATCCATCCAAGAATGCTGCCATCATTGGGAGATATTCTCACGATGCAATCGGTCTACACAAAGAAAATGTCAATTACAAATAAAACTATTTCACAATTAGGTAATTTAAAAAAGAAGAAAGAATTGATGGAAAAAATTTGTTGATAGTCACTAAAATTCACGATAAATCAAAATTATTGACGATTTATTGACAATTAAAAATTCATCAGTTATCCATTAATAAATATTAAGATTTACTTTTTCTTCTTTCCTCTTTTTTTTCTTTTTTCCCCCTCCTTTATCGTTCTCTTTGTCAGTGTATAATATTATCACCTTTTGTTGTACCTCTTCTCCTCCTCTTTCTTGTTCTTCCACCTTTTCTCCTCCTCCTTTTTCACATTCATCTCTATTATTGTTACCGTTACCGTTGCCATCAACGATTACTATATTCTTGTCTTCTTCTTTCTTCTCTTTTTTCTCACCCATCACCAATTTATTTATGACAAATATTTTGTCAAATTTGACAAAAAAAATAGACACTTACTTTACCAATGGATTTATTGAAATAATTATTGATAAATTAAAAAAATATAATTACAATTTTTTTTTAAAAAAGTTGAATTATTAATGAATTTACTGACAATTATTATAAAGAAATCAATTATCAACAGATTTATCAAAGAATTTTAAAAAAATATAATATCAATGAATTTGAAAAAAAATAAATTACTTTCATATTTATTGATGTAATTTATCATGGCATTGTCAAAACCTAAATTGAAAACTCAGATGCTTTATTTGTCAATGGAGTAATAAACATTATAAATTAGCGACGAATCCATTACTAATGAATATTTTTGTCGTTAAAAAATATAATTTATCGATGGATTCTACTGACGAATCCATTATCAACAAATATTTTTGTCAATAATTAAAATTCTAAAATTCATTGATAAAATTTATCAATAAACTATATTTTACTAATTTTTTTTCTGTTGATAAAATTTATCAATAAAATCTATTTTATCGGCAATTTTTTCATCACTAAAAGTGGATCGGTAAAGTAACATTTTATTGGTGCATCTCAAGTTTTCAAATTTTGATTTATTTCTTTAGCTGATAAAAAATCACAAACAAAACCAAGTAAAAAATAATCTTAAAATTATAATCAAACAGACAAAGACATACCGGTAAAACATTTGCCCAAACTTCACCATTTATGTATTCCAATTCATTGAGATTGTATACTTGATGACCCTTATAGTAGATAACATGTTTTGATTCAGCTGCAACAAATAAGGCAATGCAAATTCCATGAAACACAAAAAGAAAAGAATATGCATACATAAATAGTGAGAGAAAAAGAAAATGGAACTTCATTTGGATAAACAAACCTTTAAATGTTTGAGGATTAAGTTGATACAACGTTGAACTCCCATCACTTCCAAAAATCACTTTTCCATCAGTTGCCAGACCCCAACCATCATTCATATCGTGATCAAATCTTCCAATCTATACAAATTTTAAATCAAGGTGTTTGAGATTTGGCTAGCCATGTCACATTAAAAGAAAATATATTCTTTAACACTATTTAACAAATATTTTATATTCATACCGGGGTAAAATAGTCATAAAAAAGTAAATTTCTATATTTTTTAAAAAAAGTTAAAAATTGTAAAAAATAATATTAAATGAGTATAAAAAAATTTTAGGTGTCAAAAATATTATTATAAAATAGTATAATAAATGTTGCATGTGAAACACTATATACAGTAGAATGTTAGAAATTCAAATGAGATGACAGTTTTGTATTCAATAGAAATAAAAAAGTTAACTACAAGATTTGCAAACATTAAATCTTAAAATTTTATATTTAATGTGGTGTCAAATTTTTTATATATACAGACAATTCATACTTTAGAGATAGTCAATTTATCTAATCTATTCCAATGAAAAAAAAATGAACATAGAAAACATTTATTGATTAGATTTAAAGCAACAAACTTGGTTTAAATTTTGAGGGCTATATATGAGACCATCTCTCCGCAACCAAGTTACTTGATACAACCTACATAAAGTGCATTGGAGAAGTGTATTAGAATTTTAGAGATTTTTACAAGTGTTAGGATTTTAGAGAGCAACATAATTATGTTTTAACACCTGTTGTTGAGGAGAGTTAAACCTTCCCCAAATAAGGATTCATCCATCTTATGAATATTTTCAACCTGCAATGTGCCACAAATTATTACAAAATTTACAACATTCACACTGGATTTAACTGCATAACTTACAAAAATAAATAAATATAATTCGTACCTTCCCAGTAAGAAGAGCAACTTTACGAACAGATGACTGAAACAACAAATCATTCAAAGGTTAAATGCAGTTTTAATTACACTTACAGGAAAACAACTATTAATTACAAACAAAAATTAAATAACGGCTGTCTCTTTATCTCAAAAGAAAATATATTTTTTTAAATAATTACCATTTTAAATTTTAAAACATCACTTTAGACTTATTTAATGCATATAAAATTTGTTTTGTTTTATTAAGTTTATTTAACGGAAAATTAGGGTTTATCATTAAACTCACCAAGATGATGCTTTAAGCTCTGTTCTCGTGAGTGGATGGATAATCAGAGTCGTTAATTTGTGAAGATGAATTGTAAAAAGGTCATATGTTCCTTTGAAAAGATACGTGCAAATTATCCAAAATGGATTTGTCAAACACCATACAAAACTCATCCTTTTAATATGAAAAAGTTTTAAAGAATAAACAATTTTTTTACTACCATAACCTGTTATTAAAATACCAAACATATAATTTAAATATATATATATATATATATATATTAATAACCTATTAACTGATCACTAACCTATAACTTATGTTATAAGTTAACCATGAACTATATTATATATATTAATAATCAATTACGTAACCGGTGATTAAACTATAACATATGTTATAAGTTCATAATTAACTTATAACATATATTATAGGTTAGTGATCATTTAATAGGTTATTAATATATATATATATATATATATATAATTTTTAATAAATAAATAACATATATAATAATTATTAATAATAATACTTGTATATAATATAAAAGTACATATTATAATTAATAATTATAATATCTATATATATAATAAATATATGTATAAGTTATAATTAAATATGATATGATATATATATATATATATATATATATATATATAATAATGTATAATAAAAATAATATATAGTAATTAATAATTATTATTATTGTAAAAATGACAGTGATAATATTCTTTTTATTAATTTGTATTAAATAATAGTTTTTAGATTTTAAATTTTTAATTAATTCTAAAAATAATTTCATATACTTTTATCATGAAGAGTATTTTAATAATATTTAAATTTTATTTATTATAATTTTTTATTTTATCTATCACATCATTTAAATTATTCACTAATTTTTACAAAATTTATCTTTAAATTTACTCGTTTTATCTTCTAAATTCACAACGAAAAATACACATATTCATGTACTCAAATTCACACACAATTATTTTCACTTTTTTTTTTCCAAATTCATGTACGATACACACCGTTAAAACTCGAAGTGAAATTAAATCCTTGATCAATGAATTTATCCTTTTAAATTCTCATTTGAAATCTTTTATTTTATTATTTTGTTTTTAATTTATGCAGTCGTTTTCATTACAAAAGTCAATAGATAATATCTTAATTTATTAGTTCAAATTTTAACGCGTCACATCATTTTTAACATCTTTTCTAATTTTAATTTTAATGTAAAAGTTTTATAACATACAATGATTAATATTTAATTTGATTAATGACAAAAAAATGTTTTTAAAACAAAAGGTATGTAGTTTTGTTATTATTCCACGCTTACCATATTAAATTTTAAAATTTACGTATTTTAATATATTCTAATTTATGATAATAAGTGTGACTCCTAAAAATAAAAATGTCCTAATTAGATTATTGCGGTCAAATAATCAGAATCAGCATTTTTAACCATTGAATTTACTTTATACATTTTAACTTTTGTTTATAACTATTATTGTTGAAACATGAATTGAGTTATGGTTTCTACATACAACACAAATTTCACATCTTCCATCATAAATCTTTTTTAAAATACTCATACATTATTTCAGAAGGAAAATTCAATCTAAGAGTAAATTGATATGTACTTTTTGAAATAAAAAAATAAAATGGAGATAAATTGTTAAAACAAATAATCTACTGGTTTATACTTACAAACATTTTGTTTTATAATTTTTTAACATACTATTTTAAATATTTTAAAATCTTTATTGTAAATATTAAAAGGGATTAAACTAATATAAGTAAGAAGTAAAAATTATTAAATGATGAAAAGACAAGAATGAATTAAAGAATGTTTACCTGTCCATAAAGTCCAGTTGACTCAAATAAGGTGTTATTTCCATAATAAAGAAGGCCCTGAAATCAATAGCAACAATCAAATAATGGTCCAAATCAACATTTTGGCATTTCATAATTAATAATAACATAATTACTCTCTCCACAACATAAGGCCAAATATTTACTCAATTACTTGAAAGGGTATCAAATAGTTCAATCTATGAGAGATTGTCAAGAAAATATTTTTTTTTCTCTTTTTAAAAACTTTCCTCCTCTTTTTTTTTTTTTCTTTTTTTACGTCAAGTTATTAAGACTAGTTTTGAAAAGAAATTTGGATAAGATTAAATAAAGTTTTCGCTTTAAAAATGCTACGAACTTAATGGAAATACTCATTAAACATATACACAATAAAAACTTTCTATTTATCAACCCAACTTATTCTCACTTAGGTTATTTAGTTTAAGAAAAAATAGAAGATAAAAAAAAAGTTTGTTTAATTTGAAAAATAAATAAATATATTTGTAAGATGTAAGTAAATTTTAAGTATTTTTTTTGTTAACTTTTTATTTTACTGAGTAGTTATAATTTTTTTTCAACTAGTCTTGGTTTTTTATTTCATATTTGGGTGATGGAATTATTATGTTGACACATTATGTTACTTATTTGTCTCGATGAAAATAAAATGGGAGTATTTGTGATTAATATATATGAGATGATATTGTTATTAATGTAAAATAATAATCTTGTGTATGGATGAATGATTTCGATAATTCTAAGAAATTGAAATACATAGTATTATTTGAATTATTCATAATTTAATTTAATTTTTGACCGACTCGACTCGATCTTGGATTTCGGTCAACTTAGTTCAACCTTCGGTTTTAGGTGATTCGATTTAACCTTCGATTTCGACTGACTTGACTCAACTTTTAGTTCGGTATCTGACTTAACTCAATTTTTGACCTGGTCCGACTCAATTCAACCTTTAATCGGATCCGACTCAACTCAATTTAAATATCAAATTCGATCTGACCCGACTCTTTCTCTAACTCAGCCCGACACATAGTATTTCTTTTGTATTTTTGTTTTATATTAACCACAACAGATCATATTTGGTTAACTTGTAAAACAAATATAATTGTCGTTACATGGCCTGGTTAATAAAAAAAATCGAAAAACGGAATGCGTTTTTCGTCTCATTCAACAGACAAACTTTTTTCTAACTGAAACTTTCTCTACTAAATAAAGAATATTTTTGTCTTTTTCTGAAGTCTTTACTGTTTCTTCTCTTAGTGTTGTTTTTCTTAAATAAAATAGATTAGTTTTGAAAATTGGTCTAGAGAGGAAATATTAATTGTTTTCCTTTAAAAAGGTCAATGAAAATATTCATCTAAGTATGAAAAGCAAAACTTTCTAAGAAATAAAAACATAAAAATTAATAGAAAAATGAACAACATAATTGTCTAAGTTTTTATATTCATTCCTCACTATAACATACTTTGTTTTAAAGACATAATCTTCATGTGTCTTGAAATCCTGGGTTATATCATGTGAAGATAATTTCAGTGACAATAGTTATTTTTGCTTGTTGTAGTAAAGTAGATTTTGGGTTTTGTGTGTGAAAGATGCAAAGAAGAAAAGAGAGAAGAGAAATTGGATGACCTGGGTGAAGGCTTGTGGATCGTGAGGGAAGACATTGACGATGGTGAAGTTGGCATAGGAAATTGGGTGTTGCAACGCGCAGCATCTGTTCGACGAAATGACTGAAAAGATAAGGAAGAGAGAGAGAAGGAGAGAAGCAGCCATGGAAGGAGTGAAAGAAAGAGTGAAAGAGGAACGCATTTAAGGAGTTACGTGACAGGTGCTAATACTATTATACTGTCTTATACACCTCACAAGGGTAAACTGTCGGCGTTTCTTCTTACACGTGGGTACGCACGTTTTTTTTTTCTGTCTATTTATTATATTAATTTATTCGATTAAAAAATATTCATGTTTTATTTTTATATTGTTAATAAAATATTTTATGATTAATTTTATATATTATTATTATTATTAATTTTAATTTAATGTTATTAATATCATATTTTAAATGATATATATATATATTATAAAAAATATTTAAAAAATTAAAATATAAATTTTAATATTGTATTTAGAAAAATAATTAAAAACTTGATTAAAAGAATTTAATTTTAAATATTATTTTTGAAATATTCAAAATTGGTAGTTACATCATATATGTTTTACTAAATTTTAATTATTTTTTATATTTCAGTATTTTATTTAAGAAACTATTGTGTGTATTATTTGTTTATATGATAATAGTATCTTGATATTTTTGGTATGCTTATATGTTAAATGTTTCAAAGGTGCACCAATGTTTTTCGAAATTCTATTGATATTTTTGGGTAAAATCATGTGAAATTTTTAATAATATGATTATTAGTAATAGGGTATTTTTCATCTGTGCATAAATACATATAAATATTAGATATTATACTACATATATTTTTGATATAATGATTAGTTCTATTTTAAAAAAATAGAATACGATATGTCCATTTTATATTAATTTTTCTTTTAAATATTTGAAATTGTTTTTTTTGTGTTTAGACACTTAATATTATGATTTTATAATTTTATAATAGTTATAGTATTTTATTTGTTGTTATTAATATTATAAAATTCAATTTATATCTTATTTAAATTTACTTTTTATTTATTGTGACTACTATTTGAAAATTCACTTAAAAAGTCATTTAAAATATATATGGTTGGATCATTCTAAAAAACAAAACATGGTTATTTGGTATAAGAATACGGTAGTTTTGAAACTAACTAGTAAGAGAAGTACATGTGTAGGGTTAATAACCTTCTACATGTGAATTAGTTTTTGTTTGTTATTGGAATCACTCATCTTATTATTTCACTACCTTGAGATTAAGTGAGAACTATTTTTAAGTTGTGGTATAACTAATTTTTTCTTCTACAATTATATATATATATATATATATATATATATATATATATATATATATATATATATATATATATATATATTTATATAT
>Ga0214544_1001162_pt1 | contig 53307 bp, 26 predicted proteins | sample CNSS3metaG_FD_160074 | JGI IMG/M metagenome (GOLD analysis project Ga0214544, IMG submission 160074) | Root nodule microbial communities from cowpea collected in UCLA plant growth center, Los Angeles, California, USA - CNSS3 | ecosystem: Host-associated > Plants > Roots > Nodule | place: USA...
ATTTAGTTAATCTCGTTTTTAAAAGATTAACAACTGGACGTAGGGTCTTTTGATCCGAACCAGTATAAATACTTTGTGCAATTTTCTCTTCTCTACTCTCTTTATTTTATTGTGTTTATTAGAAAATCAAGGAAAGAATTTTACTTGATCTTTGATATTAAAAGGGAAAATATTAAAAGCATAATTTTTATTAAGAACCCAATTCACCCTCCTCTTGGTTTTTGTCCACACGCCCAAACATTCCGCTGCGCGATACCAACAGAAGCTCCTTATCAAGAAGTCATATGAAGTAGGTCTCATAGGCCACTTTAGAGTTGACAAGACTCTAGAATTCTCTAAGAGAGATTCCATTGGCCCCATATGAGAAAGGAAGTACAAAGGCATTGTCATAAGTGCATTGCATGCTTACAAGATAAGGCTAAGACTATACGTCATGGTTTATAAACTCCTCTCCCTATTGCTTCATCCCCTTGGGAAGACGTTAGCATGGATTTTATCTTAGGTTTACCCAAGACCCAAAAGGGATTTGACTCTATCTTTTTTATGTTTAGCAAGATGGCTTCATTCATACCATTCCACAAGGTAGATAATGCAAGTAATATAACTAGACTCTTCTTTAAAGTTGTGGTTAAACTCCATGGTTTTCAAATGACCATTGTGTTCGATAGAGATACTAAGTTCCTTAGCCATTTTTAGAGAACTTTTTGGTCAAGACAAGGAACCAAGCTTCAATTTTTTACCTCTAGTCATCCTCAAATGGATGGCCAAACCAAGGTTGTGAATAGATCTCTAAGGACCATGCTAAGGGAAATCCTAAAGGAAAGCCATAAATCTTGGGATGAGTACTATCCTTACATTGAGTTTGCATACAACAGGGTGGTTCACAAGACCACCAAAGTCTCTCACTACTTTAGATCTTATACCTATACCAAATCCTAGTGATTTCATTCATAAGGAAGGGGTATCAAGGTCCAAATTTGTGAAGAAAATGACTGAGAGGGTGAAGTCTTAAATACAACACCAAACTGAGAGATATGCCAAGCGTAATAAGAAATCCAAGAAAGGCACCCCATTGCCTATTTAGTGAAAAACTCAATGGTTTCATTCTCAACTATCCTACCTATGACAAAGATTTGTATGCCCTTATAAGGTCTCTTCAAACTTAGGAGCACTATCTAGTCTCCAAAGAGTTTGTCATTCATAGTGACCATGAGTCACTTAAGTATTTGAGGGGACAACATAAGTTGAACAAGAGACATACAAAATGGATGGAGTATTTTGAAAAATTCCCATCTATGATCAAATACAAGAAAGGAAAAACAAATTTTGTAGCCTATGCTCTTTCAAGAAGGCGTAACATGTTTTCAAAACTTGGAGATTTGTAATGTTATGCTGCCAAAATATTTTGTGCCATCGTACTTGTCTCCCGAGGGTTCCTAAACTCTCTCTCAATTTGTTTTCTTTTCTTTTTATAGAGAAAATGGACACGTAATCTTCTTCTTGCTAACGTAATCTCCACCAATTATCTTCTAAATAAATCCAATATATTTAAGATAATTATCTTTTGATATAATTAAATAAGATAATTATTTAAAAATATCAAATAAAATATCTTAGGATATATTTGCCTGAAATTATCTTTTATCATTTAAATTATTGTATCATCAAATCATTTTTTGTGAAAAACAATAGAGAAAATTGCAAGGTCCAATTTTTGTTGCCTTTTCCCCCTTTCTGCCCAAGCCAAATTCCATTTAGCTTAGCCAAACTAGTTTTTCAGCAAACACAATTTCATCACTTTTTCATGCTTTTCTTGCTTTTTCATGCAATGGTTGGCTTGATTTCTTGTAGCTTAGCTAATCCATGAACTTAAACTTTGTTTCATTTGTATGAAAACACCTCAAAAGATCCAAAGAACATTTATGCAACTAAAAACTTATTTTTAACATATTTTTATATCTCAAGGTTATTTAGCTATCTTAAAATAAATCCTAATTAAAACAACATTTTAAGCATATAAACCAATTAATAAACAAAGATTAAAGGTTATATGAGGGCATAAATATGCAGTCATAAGCTCGTCGATGCCTATAGACATCACTTTTGAGCTTGATACTAATGTCCCTCGTTTGGTGCTCCAATCACAATTGCTACTCCAATAACCACTATAATTCTCATCGCCACAGGAAGTTAGACTTTGCTATCCTCGCTCGATTAACTAGGTCGATCACCTCTTTCTACCTTCAACTCACCCATTTAAGTAGCACAGATACCGAGACGTCCTCCTCCTAAATATCTTGTCGACATAATTCATGTGAGCATTAGACATTGGAAAACCCCATTAGACGAGCTTGATTATAAGTGGGTTTTGATGATAGCAAAATCTATATTGAAACAAGAAAGATAAAGTTAGTATAGTAATGTTCCAGGATAGCTAAGAAAAATTAGACTACATATTTAGATAAGAATTGGACATAGAAAAGGCTAGCTAGGTCAAAGACATGTTAGACGTTCACAAATGACCATTAGACGACCATGTTATTTATTGTGAATATATGTCTTAGTTCAAATAATGTTTGTTCATTGAGTGCAAGCTAAGAATAGTAAAAATGAATAAGATAAAGCAAAAGATTATTGTAGTTTGAACCAAACACTAAAGAAAGTAAAGCTTAAACAAGCTAAATCAGAAGTGTTGAATATACGAGTCACAAGATGGACCACACGACTCAAGGTGTCAAACGACCTAAGAGTACTATGGTGTTAGACAACTAAGGTCACCAGACAACTCAAACAATAAACTTAGTTGACAAGATTATTGATCAAATGAGTCAACATAATATGGCAATGCATTAGACTTTTACAAGCAGTAGATGAGTCAAAGAAAAATGTTAGATGAGTCAACACACGAAGATAAAGATACTAGACAAGTATCATTGTTAGTAGAGTCAAAGTCAACTCACTAAGTTGAATGTTGAATATCCCTATTAGACAAGTACTTCCAGTGGACAACTCCTATGGAAAAATGACTACACAAGTTAGCATATGCAAGCATTAGACTAGTCAAGTTGAAATAATGCAAAAGAGAAATATCAAATCACAAAGTGATGTAAAGATAAAGTTTGAATTCGTCAGAAAAATCTAAACATTAAAATTGATCAAGAGATTATCAAGCTATGTAGATTTCGATATACGTCTCAAAATTATTTTAAGTGATTCTAAAGAATATCGTAGATGATTGAATATATGATTGAACAAATATAAAGCCCATAGTGAAGAGTTTTCTTACAAAGGTAGTGACCATGTGCCATTTTCCTAGTGGAGAAATTTTCTAAAGTAGTTTTCCATATGGCATTCCAGAAGTGGAGAGTTTTCCTAAAAGTAAGAGTGCCACATGTCATGCTCTTCTTTACCAAGATGGAATTTTTAAATTTTGGTGCAAGATAGCATTTTAGGGTCTTTGTCCACTTTGGAGACACATTTTCCTATAAATAGAGATGTCTCCCCCATGTATTTTTCGTTTTGAGATGTATAATGTTATGTTGCTAAAATTTATTTTAAGCCACAACCTTGTATCTTAGTCATTGCTAAAGCATCCCATGAGGTGCCTCTAGCCACCCTTCTCTAGAGTTGGCCCAACCTCTCTAAGAGCACCATCAACCACCTTTATCCCACCACCAAAACCATAAAATTGAGAGCTTATACCACCACCATCCTAGCTTCTACACAACATCCACCTTCATAGCCACCATCTTCTAGCATTGTCCCAACCTTGCTTGAGAAGGAGGCTATCAAGATTGAAGCCACAATGCATAATATTTGAAACTCAAATTATTGAATGGCTAAAAGGAAAGAAGCGATAATTCACAGATGAAGAAAGAAAAAGATATTGAAGATATGAAGAATTGAATATGCATCAATAATCAAATGGCACAATGTGATTATAAATACCAAGACCTAGATGAAGAAAAAAAAATAATATGAGAGATATACAAAAGTTCTACAAAATTATCAAATCATTCATAGAAAAAAAATACTATGAGTGCATAAAGTAAAATCCATATTTTGTAGAGTTAAATTGGGTTGTGTGGTAACAAATATAATATCCTTCACATATTGAAGTATACATTGTGCATTTGATTGTACTCTCTTGTGTGATAGACATTCTGTTCATTGTATTTGAAAGTTTTTAATCTCAAGGGGAGATTGAGAATGATACCTGGAGAGCATGATACTTGTAACCTAAAGAGTTAATAGTAATGATACTTGAAGAAGTTGGAACTTGTTTTACTTGGAGAGGTTGATACTCATTATTGCGTGGTGAGGATTATACTTGTTGTAACATGGAGAGGTTGATACTTGTGCTAGTCAAAGGTGTTGATTAGTGGAATATCTTAAGCGTGATGCTTAAGAGACTGGACGTAGTCTTAAGGTGTGAGGTCCAATACAAATTTGCGTGTGCAATATTTTCCTTATTGATGACTGCATATTTTGACCTTCATTTAATGTTTAAATTTTGAGATTTAATTGAATTTTAGTGCTTAAAAGATTGATTTAGTCAAGATTTGTGATAATTGGGCTTATTGAATTTATGCGACAAAAATGTCTTAGAAAGTGATTTTAGTTGCATAAAATATTCTTGGATATTCTAAACATTTGTTGATGTAACTAAAGTAAAGTTTGGTTCATTGAAGTGTGAAATTGAATTGTCCCGAGTTACAAAATAAGGCCAAAAACAACAAGTTCTGGAAAATTTGGTTATGAACCCCTTACATTACTTATACACTCTCCTTTCCAACAAATGGACCACATAATACCTATTTTTGTACCCTTTATATGTCTATTTTCACTCCTCTTATCGCTTAAATTCAACTTAACTAGATCATGCCATGTGACAATCCTCCGCTAATTAAACTAGCCAACCAAAACACGCCATGTCATCTATCCACCACTAAACATGTTGAACCAATGACAAGATGGCATGTCATCTCATCTTTTTCCCCTCAAACCCTAGACACCAACAACAACCTTGATGCCAACAACCACTACGCCACCACCATCATCCACCAAGAATATCTTCAGGAAGGAGATGGACATCTACACGAAGTAGGTCTGTGCGCGTGCACCCAAAAGTTGCAGACCATCATTCAAAGTCTTTCATCAAGCAAGTTGCACGATGCAAACCATGCACAACTGCAAAACTAGCATCATGCCACTCATAGATATGAAAATGCAGCAAGATCACGAACCATGGTGAGTATGTGCTGATCTCATATAGGTTATGAGACTAGGGTTGTCTACGTACCTTTTGGTGTAAAAGTCTTGGCAAAATGATAAATTGGTTACGTTATTTTGGGTGCTAGATTTATACTTTTATTTATGCATTCTTATTACTTTTAAGTTTACCTTTTCTGTGTGTGTTTGGCGGTGATCGTGTGACTTGTCACACAAGAGCAGATGTGATTCCAAGTGAGGATGGCGATGCGTAGAGAGGGAATGGGGGAATAACTACTTGGATTTTATTTTGGAATTGTTTTTGGAACTTATAATTTTTTTAGGTTTAAATAGTCATTTAGTCCTAGTTTTGGTCGACTTTTTCTCACTTTGGTCCTACTTTTGAAATTGTTTTCAATTTGGTCCTACCTTTCGTTAAATTTTTTCAATTAACTCCTTTTCGTTAACTCCGTCTAAATGGTTAACGGAACTGTGGCCAACGTAGTTATTTTCTGTGACGTGGAGCACTATGCAGTGACGTGTCTCTTTAATTACTGTGCTGGCTATTTAATTGTAATTGCATAATCATGTAGGGTTTAGGTTAATTGAATTGGGTTTAGGGTTGTGTTTGTTGAATTGGGGATTTGGTGTCCAATTAGGGATTAGTTCGTCGATTTGGGGAGTAGTTCTAGCTGTGCGCACCACTACAATGTCTCTGCAATCGCAAATTGTGGGTGAGCCTGAAACCCTAGAACCACCATGGCATAAATTGCAAGCTCGGTGAACCCAACTATTGCAAGAAGAGGAAGATGCCCCACGAGACATTCCTTTTTAGTTGAAGATGGATGAAAGACAACCACAATTAAAGAACACACAAACCCTAACTTTCAATTATAACATTTGCTCTGTGCATACAGTGGAAACAGACATGTCACTAAACAACAATCCACGTCACAGAAAATAACCACGCTGTCCACTGTTCCGTTAACCATTTAGACGAAGTTAACGAAAAGGAGTTAATTGAAAAAATTTAACGAAAGGTAAGACTAAATTGAAAACAATTTCAAAAATAGGACCAAAATGAAAAAAGTCAACCAAAACTAGGACCAAATGACTATTTATGCCATTTTTTTATTACTAGATGACTTTGTATTTTGAGCTTGTAATAAATTGTTACGAATTAGTTTTAATTTACCACCATTGAGGATTTTAAATTTTCCCGCCTTTTTTAGAATAATATTATTGTTTGAATTTATTTTAAATTTAATTCTCTTTTATTAAGTAATATCCAACTAGTGTGTTATAGTTGAAGTCCAATCAGTGTAAAAGATAGATAAATATGGGAAAACTGATTAATTAAATGCATTGAAGAATTAAGTTAAAGCATTGGCTGTTTTGGTGAAGCAAATAGCAACAACGTATGAAGATGAATACAATGATAGTGTAGACACTATGGTAGCACAACGGTCTAGTGTCACAACAAATTGTGTATTTAAACCAAATCTTCTGTAGCCAAAGAAATGTCATATTGAGAAAAACAAGGCAGAAAATTATGATTTAGAGCAAACTGAAAAAGGAAAAGCATAAGTATATTCCACCTAATAAGAGAAAAAATAAAGAGGAAGGAAAGATGCAAATCTCTGTTTTAAGAATGCATATTAATAAGGAAGAATCAAAGGTTGATCAACTTAATTCACAACAAAATGATAAGATAAATACTTTTACTTAGAGAAGTTGCACAAAGTTAGCTAATTAGAAGATAAAGAATAAAGAAGTAGAACTTGAATTTGAGATTGAAATCATAACAAGACCCCTACCTTTTCCATCCAAAGTACTATCAAATGAGAAGAAACATGTTGTTGAGCATGAAATGATGCAAATTTTCCACAAGGTGGAAATAAATATGTCTTTGTTGGAGGTAATCAAACAAGTCCCCAAATATGCAAAGTTTCTAAGGATATAGGGATGCTCTAGCAAGTGACTAAGAGAAGAAGTATGACTCAAATTTGAATTTGGCAACATAACATTAACATTCTCAAAGTTAGAAATACATAGGGAAGACGCCTCTATTTATAGAGTAAGGTGTCTCCAAAATGGTCCAAACCCTAAAAAGCTAACATGCACCAAAACCCTAAAAATGTTATATTGGTGAATGAGAACTTGGCATATGGCAATCCTCACACTCACAAAACGAACCATTCATGAGTTGTCATGTATAAAGCTACTTTATGAAAAGCCTCTCCAATAAGATAACTTAATTAAAGGCTTTGCCATGTGGCATGTGTAAGAGAACTCTTCATTAAAGGCTTTACCATGTGGCATGTGTGGGATGTCCTCCACCTTAAGCTAAGGTTAACTTAATTAAACATCAAAGGATTTCTTAAGCTAGGCGAATATGATGCTCCCTACTTAAGCAAGATTGTTTTTAAAACCCTACACTACTTGACCCTTAATACAAGGCCTTCAAAAGGAAAGCCTACACTACATGACCCTTAATACAAGGTCTAAAAATGCTCTATGATGGCCCAAGTGAAAAGGACTTTAGCTCCACCTTGACTAGATGTTGTTAACTCTTCTTGAATTTGCTTGGCCATGCTTCTTATGATTGGATCCTTGGCTAAGGGTGTGTCATCATCCCCTCCCTATTGAGAAGGATTTGACCTCAAATCTATAGGTTCCTCATCTTCATCTTACTCCAAATCTCCTACAAAAGGGCTTAGATCACAAACATTGAAAGTAGCTGTTAGACTCGGGAAAATTAAATAATTATTTAATAAATGCGAGTAGTTGAAATCTTTATGACATTTAATGCAGGGTTTACAAAGTGGAATAATATTAGTTAAAGTGGTTGAGAGTACTTCAAGTGTTATGTATGCCAATTATGTATTAATTTAATTATTATTTTTAATAATATACGTGATCATGAGGAGTGATAATATAATCCTAGATTTATAGGAATTATCATGAAATATGAATTGGTTTCATGGTTGTGCATTGGCTTGACAATTGTGTGGTTGTGTGTTCGAACCTTGGCTATCGTGATATGCTTCTTTTATCGTTTATCATTTTTTTTTGCTACATTGGAGAAAATCTAGAAACCCTAGCAACTGTCAAGGAAGCTAGAGAGGTGAGGGTTGAGCAATTTACCTGACATGAAACCACAAGTTAATGCCCTTAATGATTATTTTCGTTTTTGGCAATCAATGGACATAATTCTTAGGTTAGGAATTGGTTAGAGAGAGGGAGAGTGTATTTCATAATGCTTAGAATGCTTTGGAACAGGATTTCCAAGTAAGAAGAGCTGCACTTATGTGCATCAACACTAATTTTTCCTAACATTCCTTCAAAATGTGGTGATCTTGGGTAGTTTATAGTCCCTTGCACATTTGGATAGATAATTATCATTGATGCTTTGGTGGACTTGGAAATGTCTATAAATGTAATACCCTTGTTAGTTTATAAGATGCTGAATTTAGGACAACTAAAGCCAACCAATGTCGTCATTCAACTAGAAAACAGGAGCATTGCTAATACAGTAAAAGAAGTAGAAGACGTATTGGTCAGAGTGTTGCATTAATGAATATTTTACTCTTTCCAAAATAATATATGCATTACTTTAATTTAATGAATCCAAAGGCAGAGATAAAATGCGTAAAATTGAGTTAAATGTGTAAAGAATGGAAAACCTAGATTAATCACCTGTTGGAACTATGTAATATAGCTAACTGATCTATAAATATGAAATTAAATCACACTATCAGTGATAAGGGGGGGCATGTGCATGTGTGATATGTATGCATGTTTGTGTGCTTTTGCTTGTATTTTTATTTGTATATTGGTATCTTGTATGCAAAAGCTTTTTTAGGTTTCTCTATGGATCTTAACTCTTCAATTCAACTCGAGGATGCTGACTTCATCAAATTAGGGGAGATTTTTAGCATAAGCAACCTTGGTGCAAAGATTTGATAAAGCAAAGTCCATGAAGATCACATGTGATTGATGAAGATTGATCAAGATTCGCTTGAAGATCATGTTTCTATAGTGTTAAATATGGAATTATTTTTCAATCGACTGATTTCAAAAGTGTAATCTTGGTTTGTGGTTTGTAAAACTTTTGATAATAGTGTAAATATGGCTCAAGTTGTTCTTGTGTACTGGATGTAGCTCTGTGATTGAGTGAACCAGTATAAAAACAACTATCCAATTTTCTTTCCTTCATCTTGTTCACTTTAAAATCTCAAGAAAAGCAAGCAAATCAATCTTTGTTGTGTTGACATGCATTTATGTGATAGCATAATCTTGTTAGAAAGACTTTTTGGAACGAATCTTGTGTGAGAAAGTATGTTGTTTGAGTGAAATTCGTGAAATCTGCATTCTACACAATTTCCCAGTATTTTAGCCGATAGTTTTGAAATTTTAATCTGCTAATTGATAGGTGTATGAAAAGATTAACCTGTTGTTTTTATCTTTGACCGGTTGAAAGTGTACTGTCTTGCAACTTTTGCATTCGAATTTTGTGGTCTATTTGATTCAATCAAATAGGTCTTTTGCTTTCCAAAAGTTCTATATAGCTAATTCAACCCATCCTTCTTGGCTTAAACCACCATTTCATTTCTAACAATTGGTATCTAGAGCAAGGTTCTTGAAAGTTATTCAAGTTTGATCTTAAATCATTTTGAAACTGCTGAAAACAAGCTTCCTTTTGCATAAGGTGCTTTTATTCATAGGCCACCTATTAGTTTTAGAAAGTTAGAATGAATTTTCATTGAACCAATAGACCAAGGTATTTGGGATGCAATTGTGAATGAACCTTACACTCCTAAGTGTGTTGTTGAAAATAAGTAGGTGGACAAGCCTTGAACTGAATGGACAGAGGAGGAAAGGAGAAGAGCTCAACATAATTGCACTGCAAAGAACATCCTCACATCATCATTGAACATGGATGAGTTCTTTAGAGTTTCCAATTGCAAGAGTGCAAAGGATATGTGGGATGTACTTAAAGTCACAAATGAAGGAATGAATGATGTAAAGAGAGCAAGGAAGCATGCCTCTATACAACAGTATGAGTTGTTGAAGAGGCAACAAGGAGAATCCATAGTTGAAGTACAAAAGAGGTTCACTCACATTTTCAACCATATGATGGGTTTAGGCGATGAATTTCACAAAGAGGAGCTAAACATCAAAGTGCTAAAGTGCCTTAATAGAGGTTTCCAACCTAAGGTAACTACCATCTCAGAATCAAAGGATTTATCCATCATCACCACAACTGACTATTTGGTAAGCTAAGGGAACATGAAATTGAGATGCAAAGATTAAGTGAGCTTGAGTCAAGTGAGAAAAAGGCTAAGACCATAGCCTTGATGACTAACTCTAAAAGAAGTGATGAACCCGATGGGGAGGTGGCTGAATCAATTGACAATGAGAACTTGAATCTACTAATCAAGAGGTTTGGAAAGTATCTCAAGAGGAAAGGCAACAAAGGTAATCAAATGAGGTACAATTCTAAACGAAATGACTCAAATATTACTCCAATTTTCTCTTATTATAATTGTGGAAATCAAGGACATATAAAGATTGAATGTCCTAACATTAACAAAGAGAAAGAGAAGGTTGGTGACAAGAAAAAGGAGAAAAAGGCCAAGGAAAGACGTGCCTACATAGCTTGGGAAGACAATGATGATTCAACAAGTAGCTCATCAAGATTAAGGATGATCTAGGGTGCAACGAAGAGGTAGGCAGTTTTCACGTTCCTTTCTAAATTTTTTCATCAGGGGTTTTTAAGGGTAGCATTTTAGGTTTTCAGGGGAGCCCTAGAGAGTGTGCGTGAGAAACTTTTGTGGGAGAGCTAGGGCTCAAGGTTCTTATGTGAGGGAGAGAGAGTGCATTGTAAGAGGGTTTTCCACATTTGATGAGCACAAAATAGCCTTCAGATATTGAATTTTTCCTTAGTATGGGAGTAGTTTAATTTGGTTGATCACAAGCACAAAGTGGTCAGGATTGCTAAGTGAGCTCCTTCTCACCATTTTAATTTTAGCATTTCTCTTGAACTCGTGTAATCCTTTTTTGATTTTGCAATGAGAGACACCGTTCAAATTTCATTTCTGATTACCCATTTAAGTTTTTGTTATTTTACTCTTACTTGCATTTTATGTTTCAGCCTTTAAATTTTGAATTGTTTTTATGTGTTCCTTTACTGTTTTCAGTTTAAATTAAGTTCTTGTCTGTTGATTCAATGGTTTGAGCTGGGGTCATGCTTTGCACACATATTAAGTTTCTTTTTGGAATCCATATAACCCCAAAGTGGGCATAACTTCCTGGGATGTCTTCATGATTGCAAGAGACTCTTAGTTCAATCACTAAACCAATTTTCACCTTAATGTTTTGTATTATTTTTTAAATATGTTTTTCTTCTGTTGCTAGTTTGTTCTGATGTTGGTTGCTGCACTAGTTTATTCATGGTTTCTCTGCTTTATTTAGAATTCCTGCAACATTTAGTTTGGATTCATGTTTTCTTATTAGTGACTTTTGGTATGAAATTTCATCTCCATGCATAGTTAATTTAAGCATCTGCATTTCGCATTTTGGATATAATCCTAAACCTGCACATTGATTGGAATCTAATTTTGCTGTGGTGAGTTGGTCCTGAATCTGCAATTGGCATTTGTATATCATATGATATACTTCTAGATGTGCATTTGAGTGAGTTAGAGTGTGTGCGTTGATGCTGCAATATTGTGTTAATTCACTGTTAGCACATTCATTGTTGTAACAGATCAAAACTCTCCAGCCAATTAAAATTCACTATTTTGCATTATTTAAATTTGATTTTACTGTCATATTATTGGCATATTTTTTAGAGGTATAGCTGAGCTAGTTTTGATTTTTCATGTTGTGATTGGAGCATGTGTGCATCATGATAGTCTAGTCACATGTTAAGCATTCCTGTTTGCATTTTTCTGGTATCCTGGAGTGACCTTATGCCAATCTGATTTTGCTGTGATTAAGCAAAAATTGTTAGTATTTTGATTAGATTAATCTGAGAGTTTTAGTTTTGTGAAAGGCATATCCTCTGCAACTAGTTTTCATATGTTAGCTAAGTTGTTTTGTATTCTTGATTATGGTAGTTTAAACTTGCGTGCATGGTAGCTGTATTGCATCATTCTGCATCATATTTGCTACATTAGTTTGGCTGTAGTTACCACATCCATTGTCGTTGGGTCTAGATCTATTTACTAAGGTGTTCTGCATTTTAGTATTGGTCTAGATAAACTTTTGAGCACACTGGTTACCACTTGCATTTCTTCTGCTGCAATATTGATCTAGTTCTTTGCTGCCACATAGTTAATGCATACTGCTTCTACTGAGAAATTCTACTGTTGTTGCAATTTAGTCTTGTGCTACCATCTATTTTTTTTGCATCCCTTTATCTAAGCTCAGGTTCATATAAACTATTTGAGCATCCACATTTCACTAATTCTGCATTCACTGAGTCCTAGTTCAGAGATGTGCTACCATTTACCATTATTCAGCGCTTGTTAATCTAAAAAATCCTCTCATTAACGCACATCATTTTGTTATTGTGTCAGGTTTGATTTGCATTAGGCATTAGCATTGTTAGTGATCAAGATCATTCCTCGTTTGTGCATTTTATCTGAATTAAGTTTGATTTGGGTGTGCTGTTGTTAAAATGTTATGCTGTCACAGTTAAGATTTCTAATGCGGCCATTTGTTTCAGGATTACATCCATCAATCATCAACAACGTACATGATTCTCAATGGCATTTTAGTGTTGTATAATTGTGCATAATCACTTAGGAAGTAGTAGTCTAATTATACACCATTGCACCACTCCCTTCATCTAGACATTTATTCTCATTTCATTTAAAGTTCATTTAATCTTTTCTATAGAATTAGTCCATGCATCTAGATCAATTTTTCATCTCATGCATTGCATTCATTCTCATATTCTTTAGTTTCAATCATGCATAACATAGTTTAGTTTCATTCATGGATTTAGTTGTAAGAAAAAAATTATGCATTTATTCTTGTTTTTAATTTATTTTCCCCTTTTTAGTTTTATTTTCTTTTTAGGGAGATTTAATTATGCAAGTTAGACTCGATACATACCATTTCAATGGATTTGATATCCAGGGTTTCCCTATACTTCAATAGGGAGATTTTGGTTTTGTTTAACTCTAAAAAAAGTGAGTTAACAAAATGGTGTCGTTGCCGGAGAAATGGCGACTTGATTTTAGTTTGCATAGTTTAGTCTTGCATCTTTGTGCATAGTTTTCTATTTTGTTTCATTTTTGTGTATTTACCCATTCCCTCAAGTTCTCCATATTCATCTCATTTTGTTTTGACATCACATCTTGTGTAGTGTTAGTGCTTTGATAAAGTCTGTTACTATTGTGAATTTTGTTACCCAATATTTCCTAGGCAATGAATTCATAAAATTGTTTTGTGTATCTTTTTATGATGTAATTTTGGATGTTAAGTTGCATGACCAGGTCTGGAAAGAGTCCTCTTATTAAGCTTGATCCAGAAATTGAGAGAACCGGTGCATTTTTGAAGAATAAAAATAAGAAGCCAGGGTTAAGTTTTGCTGTCCAAGCCAGTCCAGAGCTAGATTATGTCCCAGAATTCACCACATCATCAGTTAAGGTTGAATAATAATGGAAGTTGAACCAATAGAAAGAACTTTGAAGGATCTATCCAATGAAGATATTGGATATTAGCCATTGTGCATCCAAGTGCCTCATGTGCAAGGAGCCCCCAATTTTGAGTTGAGGTCTGGATTAATCCAGCTATTGCCCAAGTTTCATGGATCTACGGGAGAGGATCCTCACAAACACATCATTAACTTTATTGTGGTGTGGTCCACCATGAAACCAATGGATGTCCCTAAAGAAATTTTCAAGATGAAGGCCTTTCCATTCTCACTACAAGATGCTGCTAAGGAATGGCTTTTCTCTCAAAGGGTACCCATCACCAACTGGAATGATATGAAATGCAAGTTTCTAAAGAGGTTTTTTCCTACATCAAAGGTTTCATCAGTAAGGAACCTCATTGCCAACATGGTTGTGAATTACCAGCAGACCTACACTAGAGGCAGCAATAGTGGCAAAGGAGTGCATGAGATGCAATTGAATGAAATGACAGATTCAATCAAAACAAATTTCTTTTTTAGGAACAACATGCTGTTGGGAAACAAGGTCATTGAATTGATAGAATTGATGAGGTAGATTGTTGTGGGGGGAACAAGTTAATGCAGTAAAGAAACATTGTGGATTGTGTGCTTCAGATAAGCACTTTACAGATCAATGTCCTCAAATTCAAGAAGTCCCAATTGGTGGAATAGAAACTGCAGCAACATTTCAGCACTAGTAGGGAAATTATAGAAATTTCCTACCAAGTCAAGAACATCAGTTCAATCAAGTATCTCACTCAATGAATCAAGGTTGGAGGAATTACTTGACCCCAAGATATGACCGGGCACAGTACATGCAGTAGAACCTTTAACAACCACAACATAATGGGTTAATTCCTAACATGAACTAGTATGCGCAGATGTTCAGGCAGAATCCAGCAACCTTTGGAGGCCAAAACTAGATGGTGAGACAACAAAATCCAAATCCAGTGCAACCCAAGATGGATCCTCCAATGGAAGCTGCAATCAATGACTTGAAGATGCAAATTGGCCAGTTGGCAGATGTTGTGAATGATTTGGTGAATCAGAAGACAAGAGGGATACTGGTTTAACCAGTGGTTAACCTAAAAAGGGAAGAACCACCACAACAAATGAGATTTCTAAAACATTATTTACATTTCTGTCCTTATTTGTGTGTTTCTTTTTTGATTCAATAAATCATGTTGAAATCTCAACTTTCTCTACCACACATTGAGGACAATGTGTCTTTTAAGTGTGAGGGTGGGAGGTTGAGCTTTTCAAGCACCTTGTCTATTGTTTTCACTGTTTATATGTTTCTATTTTTTGTTTATTTGTTTCTGTCAACTGTTTTTTGTTCTTGTTTTTGCCATCTATTTCTATTTTTGTTGTCTATCTTCTATTTGATGTCCTATTTTTTAAAATTTCAGTTGTTTAAATAAAAACACTAGAAAACATTTTTCTGTTTTGTTGAGTTTTGATTTCTAAAGCTGATAAAAATAAATTTTGCTTGCTAGGATGAGTTAGAGTAGGTTGAGGTGCTTATATTGTTGGATGAATAACTCCTAGAATCAGTTTTGTCAAAGCCTTTGCATAAGTGAGTCTTGAGCTTAAATTTTTTGTTATGTGTGATTGCATATAGGATTAGTAACATTTCAGAACTTGTGCATTTTCTCTTTGATATGGTTGAACTCTGTGATACTTTTTGATATGATTCAGGCCTCCTTCTTTTCCAACCCACTAGCCAAATAGCCTACCCAACCACACATCTTCGATTGCACCTTTATTCTAAGCCTTTAGCCTTTCCTTGTTTTCCAGCCCTTCCCAAGCCATAAAACCTGAAAAGCCAAAGAAAAGAAAATACCAACTTAGAGTTTTGTGAGGGGTTGTCAAAGGATTGGAATTGTTTTGGAAACTTAAGTGTGGGGTGTTGCGGCTGCAACATGGGTTGAGCTAGAAAAAGAAAAATTAAAAAGAAAAGAAAAGTTTGAAACTGGACAAAAAATAAAAGACTTCTTGGTTTGAGGGTGAAAAACTTGAAAAATCTCTAAGAGAAAAGAAAAGTGCGAAAGTTTGAAAAAATAAGAAAAAGGTAGCTTAGCCTAGAATAAAAAAGCCTTGTACCTTTCACTTATGTTCACAAATTTCTTCCAACACTCTCACATTTCTCTGATTTTAGCCTTGTTTTCCATTCATTAGCCTACTTTCACCCAATCCCCATTGCAACCTTGAATAAAGTCCTGATGATCTTAAATGTTCTTTTTGTTCAGTGGTTGATATTAGATTGTGCACAAGCCTATGGTAATGTGATATGTCCTAGGATGTAGAGAGAAAATTTTGCCTCAAACACATGAGAGTTGGAGTGAAAACAGTTGCATGTGAGGACAAGGTTGGATCTAGGTGTTCATTCATTCATTCTTTATGCATATCCCTTTCTTTAGCAATTCTTAGCAAGGTCTTTTGAGTCACCATTGTGTGTGTTAACAGTTTTCAGATTTTCCATTCTCAGCTCTGCAGTGAAACTTTTCTAGTGTGTTTAACTTTTTGATTTAAATATTATACTTGGTTTCCCCTGCCCAAGAGGGCAGTGTTCTAATTGTTAACTCATATTTTTCAATCATTTTTAGAGTTAAACAAAACCCAAATAATTCCTCCTAAATGAAGTATAGGAAAAATGACTCAGGATCGAATCCAAGGAAATTGTGCGTGTTAAGTATAGCTTGCACAATTAAATCTTGCTAAAAAGAAAGTAAAAGAAAACAAAGGGGAAAATAAAATTAAAATAAAGTAAGAAAATAGGTGCAAATTTCTATTAAGTTAAAAGCTAAACTAAATGCATGATGAAAAGTAACTTGTGCTATGCATAGGCCCTAATGAATTTGAGAAACTAGATTTAAATGGAATGAGAATCTAAGTGAATGGTGTGATGCAGATGCAGACCCTATGATGATGTGAATGCATGAATAAATTAAAATAAACTATGCAAGACTGATGGAGGTTTCATTATTTATGGAATCCTAGTGGAATGAATAAGAATTTAAGTGAAAGATGCATGTGACTACAATTCAATGGTGAATAAGATGTGGGGTAATTTTTTTTTCACTACACCAGAACCAAAATTTTGAACGAATTAAAGTACCCAAACTGAACTGCTCATGCACATGTGGACTTGTGTGATATGCACACGTGAAATGGGCATCTAAGCATGCATAGAGCCTATTCCACCTCAAATATTTTAGGAACTAGAATGAAGTGAAAAGATGCAGAACAAATGAAACATGCTATAAACTAATGCAGTTGAACAATAAAACTCAAAAAGCAAACTCTACCCTTAACCACGAATGGCTACTGTTGTTTGGAGAAAATAAACATGAAATAATGTGGCAAAAGAGAACAGAATATGCCTACAATAGTTGATAGCGAAACCAGTGTGGCATTTAAAGCTAAAATTCATAGATGTATAAGGAATCATTTAGAACCACACTTGTAACAATACACTTAAACCAAAACAATTAGTAGATATCCAGCATGTGACAATAGAATTGGTGCAATCGTGACAGAACAACAGTGGAAACATAGCCCATATTTGAACAGATGCAGTATCATTTGTATACATTACTCTAACTAAATGCAAAATGGCTAAAATGAATGAGTGGAAATAAAACTTTTGTTGAACATATGCAAGTAGCAAATAAATGCATGAAAGTTTATCCTAACCATATCTACAATGCAGAATCAAATTAGAAAACTGATTAAAACCCAGCTACAAAGAATATTCATTTCTAGACCCAACATTCTCGTGTTAATCCAAATCAAGATAACATCCCAACTCAAAAGCATGCAGCTTGTACATATACTCAAAAGCATGCAACTTGTACATATACTCAAAAATGCAATAGCAGAATAACGCACAGGATATGGCAGTAGAAAGGTATCAACAACGTACAAGATTCACCCATAACCCCTGCATCCATGATAACCTGGTCCCTTTCCATACGTGCATACAAATTCTCAATAGGGAAATTGTGAATGCAAGGATGCAACCTATTTCTAACATGATGAATGCAACGCTATCTGTTTGACTATATATGTGATGAGTTCATATTATTGCCCTAATTTAATGTTTAATTTTGTGTATTTAATTTAATTTGTGTGCTTAAATGAATGATTTAATTGACAATTTTAATTATTAGACTATTTGAGCTTGTGTGATAAAAATGTTTTAAAAAGTTATTTTCAATTGCATAAATTATTTTTAGATATTATAACGTTTGTTGATGCAGTTGAAGTTAAGATTAAGCTCATTTAAGGTGGAAAAATAAATTGATTTAAATTACAAAACATCTTTAAATAAGGCTAAAATCAGCAAGTTCTGGAAAAATCACTTTTGCACCCCACACATTATACACTTCCCTCTTTCCAAATGGGTCTAACAAAACCTACTTCTACACCCCTAATATGTCTATTTTCACTCCTTTTTCCACTCATAAACTAGATGCACTCAGATGCTATAAGACCCGAGAAAGACTTTGGATTTTTAGGTAAGATTATAAAGTGGATGATGCTTACAATGGAAGAAGTAATTTAATTATTGAGTTAGGATGTTGTTTATTTAAATTAAGTATTTAATCTAATTATGATTTTTTGAAAACGAGTGTTTATAAAATTATAAGCGCGCATGAAATCATGAATAAGTATATAGCTTAATGGTTGTGGTATGTCTTATGTGTGTAAGGATGTTGGTTCGAACCGGGTTAGTGGAAAATGTAGGTTGATGTTCCTTTACATTTTCTATTTTTTTTTCTCTCTTCCTTTATATTAAGTGGTCATGTGTGGTGCTTATTTTTCTTGCCAGTATAGTATGTGTATAGCTATATATATATATATATATATGGTTGTTAGGATACACGTAGATTATTATCTTTTGTCCTTTCTATCTTTTTGAATTGTTATTTATAAATAATACAACGGTCAAGAAAAATAAATTTAAATTGGAGAATATTAACAGAAAGATTGTGAGTGAGAAGCGGTTTATAGGTTGAAAGTTAGGGTTTTGGAAAAAAGGAGAGGGAGAGAAACAAGAGTAGAGAAATTGAGAGTTGAAGGCTACGGGAGAAAGACAGAGTGATAGAAGCAATCCAGGTAGGAGAAGCTGACTTTACTTTCTTTGTTTGTGGTTTGATGTATGGTTTTTGGTTGCTCTTGTATGACGTAAGTTTATGATGCTTGAAACTCCTTGTACTTTTGTAATTGCTACGTTTTCTTTAGTCGTTGAGTACGTAAACCCATGAGCGTGAGGTGCAGGTTTCTTCTTTAATGTGATCAATATAATATACATGGTGGTAGTGTGTGGTCATAAAAGGATGAGAAACCAATTTATTATATGTATTAGGGCATGAGAAACCAATAATATGCTTTTCGATGGAGGTATCATGTGTGGGTATAAGCCAAACGAGCTTAGGGTTTATTTATCTCTTTTTATCTCACTTCTTTCAACACTTTAGGATTAAAAGTTAAGTCTTTGACTTTCGTGTTATACCATGAATCACACCTGATTTTAATTTTCTCTTTCCTTCAATATTATGCATTAGGTTTTCCTTATTTATGGTTGGTGCAGATCACACTAAAATGCACATTCCAAGATAACTTACCATGTATATAATCTTTTGTTTTGATAGGTCACGTGCTTTTGTTTCCTTTCTTTTAACCACGTACATGCATAGTTTTTTTTTTTTTCTTTTTTGTGTGCAACCTAAATTGTTATAGTTGTAATAAGTGATGGGGTGGTGGGGTCGAGAATGTATTGGTTCTAGGAGTATCATATTGTAAGGTCTAGTATGCTATTTTTTCCATTTTAGGTTAACCTATATTAGAGTTGATGTGAGGGGCATAGCATGTGTGTAGTTTTATTAAGTTGAGATGGGACCCGCAGTATGCATGCAGGTAGGTTGGGAGAGAGAGAGTAAGTGAGGATGTTGGAAGCATGAAGGTGTGCGAGCTTGATTTACGGTGGGGAAGTGACATGAATAAATGGGTTATGTGATTGGTGGTCCAACTTGGTTTTCATGGGTTGCATGGTATGGAGTTTAAGTGGTGGTTAGAGGACAATTACTTGCATATGATGTTATGCCTGAGTTTAAATGAATGTCACTCATTGGATTTGTTGTATGAATGTATTATTTGATAAGTTGATAGGTTTATGTTATGGAACTTTATTTCCCATGCATGATGTGGTGGTGTGTAGTTTGGTTGCAATATGTAATCCTCATGTGTTGCATGCTGGGAGTGTTCATGCCTTGCTTGAAGATTCTTGTTGGAATTAAGTGTTGTGTGAGATTTTCCATACCTAGAGACCAAGTGAAGAATCTTTCGCTTGTGTGAAGCAGTGTAAATGGGTCCTCTTCGCCTTTGTGAAGCAGTGGTAGAGGATTGGTTCAAGTGTTCTACTCTCTCGCCTGTGTGAAGCAGTTGGGAGGGGATAGATGTTTCACCTTATTTCGGCTCGTTGCGAGTATAGTGCCCGGTGTGGGATGCATCAATGTTGTTACTCATAATTCCTTGAGGAATAAGGGAGACAGTCTAACTACAATAGTGGGACACGTCGAACCATCTATTTCTAGGAAACTAGATGTTGCTATGGGGTAAAAGGCCGTGGAAAACAAAAGCTTTTATATGATTACTATGTTTGAGAATTCTAGATGAATGTGATTGTCTGTTTGGGTTGGTATGGTTGTTTGGATGTTGGGGTTTGTGTGTTCTAAACAAAGCTTGATCGTGATTGTAATGCTTAAGTTTTTACTTGGACGTGATGTTGGGTTTATTTATCATGTTTATTTTTGGATTTGTTGTGTGTGTGTGTGTGTGTGTATATATATATATATATATATATATATATATATATAATAATGTATATGGTTAGCTTACCCCTATTTGTTTGTTTGGTGTGTTTGTTGAATGTGCGATGATCGTATAACATGTGTGTTACGGGAGTAGATGGTAATGCAAATATTTCTAGCACAAAGTAGATTGCAGAGAGGATAGAATGAACTCAGAGGTTTATTATTTATTTAGTTGATTTCAATCAAACAGTGAAGACTATGAAAATTTCTTTTGTTTTCTAGTATTTAATTGAAACTTTGGTTTTTTATTTATTATTATCAATGAAGGTTTGAAATTACTTATTTACATTTAAATTAAATTTTTTTTGCATAAGTATGTATTTGTAAATAATTGTTTTACTTTTAAATGAAACACGAATTATAGACTCTCGTGACATCCTAAATTGGGGGTGTTATAGCTGCTGCCACGTGGCAATCTCAATTTTCAAATCTGTCCAACCATATGTTGCCACATATCATATATCCACCACTAAAATTTCTCTTAGTAAAAAGTTACTACTTTCACAAGTTTCTCTAAAAGAAATCACAAAAACAAAAAAGAAAGAAAGAAAAATCCTATCTACAGTTTGTCTCCCCCACACTTATTTTAGGGAGGAGACGAAAAATTTGTGACTTCTAGCTCAATCAGGCCATATGTCAAAATTTATTTTCTTTAATTTTATAAAGTATAAGTCAGCTTGTACAATTTTATTAAAGAAAACAAAAACACATATTTTTTATTTTTTTTTAATATTTTTAAAATTAAAAACAAAAACAAAAAACAAATATGCATGCATTTTTAATTTTTGATCAACAATGTTTTCAAAAGAATATGAGTCTAAACTCTTTTCCTTTTGAAGCAAACTTTCCTTTTGCTCTGCAGCCAAGTCAACAAAAATCACCACTAAAAATCTATTTTAATCATTCACATCAACAAACTTGATGTGTGGAGTGTGTGGCTTCAACTCAATTTGAGCATCATCAGGTGCATTCAGATGGTTAATCGGATCATCAGTAATCTTTGTAATCTCATATTGTGAGCAAAAATTCGCACTTGAAGTAGTTGAATCTGCTGCTTCATCATTAACCAAGTCAATTGCAATAGTAGATGCTTCAGCTACATCTTCGAATATCATTGGTTCTTCAACTTCGCTTGGTTCCTCCATTGTATTATTCTCACAACTCTGCTCATCAAAAAGATCATTTGTACTCATATCATCATTAACAGATAAAACTTTATATTCACATTGAGCATCATCATCATCATATCCATTAGTAGATATGTTAGCGTGAGAATCTTCAATTTCTTCATCAACAACATTTTTAGTAAAATTAATATGTCCATCAGTAGACATATTACTATGAGCATCATTATATCTATCAGTAGATATGTTAGTGCGATGTGATTCTGGTGTTAGTTGATCTAACATTTGAATCGTGTACTCGTTCACATCAGTGCTCAATTGTTCCATCCTTTGATTCATTCTCCTTAACATTATCATTTCATCCCTTTGCTAAACTATCATCTTCATAAGTTTTTCTAAGGTGGCCTCCATAGCTTTATCTTTCATTAGTTGACTTAAATCTTCTGAAATTTGTTCATCTCTAATGGCCAACTTTAGAAGCATATCTTCTATTTCTTGATGAAGTGCTCTAAATTTTGGGATTTCAGGAAATCTCGGATGGCGTTGGAGGGTGGTGTTAACAGTACCAAGTAATTCTACGAAGTTGTTGTTACTTGCATCCTTCATCATGTCGTACAATACTTTATCATTTCCATACCATTCTTGCTCAATATCTTTACATTGTTTATTAGCTCGCAGGTTTTCATCTATGATGTCTAATTTCTCTCTTAGTCCATCCATTAATAACACAACTTCCCTATAGGATGGTCCATTGATTGCTGCAACTTGTTGTGGTAATGCATGTTGTTGTTATTGAGAAGCATATGGAACATATGATGGCTGGAGTTGAAACTCAAAATATGGTTGTTGGTCATGGTATGTTTGTTGCTCATATTCCAAAAAAGATGATCTAGGATATAGATCATTAAATTGTCGTAAAGTTAACCCACTTATATTAGGTGCAGAAGTAGGTGTGACAATTTGTTGCTGATAATTATATGAATGACGTAGTTGTTGTGGATAGTAATCATAGTTCACTTGAAAATCACATTGTTGATTATTTTCATATGAAAAACTATTTTTCATTTCTGAGAGAGATTTTCTGAAAAGAAATAAGTTGAAAGGTTGTTGAGTAGACTTCCACGAAAGAGAGGTGCGTCTTAGTGGACAACTTAAGTACCTTATCTTTCTTTAACCAAAGTGTTCCCCAACTAGTTTCACAAATTTCCCAACAAAATTTCTCAAACAGAAATTATGCTCAAAAAAATTAAAATAACTAAAGAAAGAAGATAAATGTTAGAAACAAAAATAAAGGAAAAAAAATGTTAGTGATAAAAAAAATAAAAACAATAAAAAAATAAAATAAAATAAGAACTAAAATGATAAAAATTCTAACCGTGTTCCCCGGCAACGGCGCCAAATTTAATAACGTTGTCGTTGACGCGATCAAATAAATACTACTTATCTATAACAACTTCAGTATTGTTAAGAAAGTAGCCAACAAAATAGAAAGGGTAAATTAACCCAAAGTTGTCTCCCAACGAACATGGAATTGATTTCTAACAAATTAGTTCTTATAAAAACTACACAAAATGGTTAATCAAATAAAATAAGGATTGAAGAAATAAAATTTGAAAAAGATAAAAAGATAAAAAACAATGATAAAGAAAAATAGACTGATTCCACTGCTTTTTCGGAAAAGATCCAACATCAATTATATAAAGATTATTGGTCCATTAATTATTGTTGTAGATTTACAAATTAAACAATGTAAATTCTCAATTAATTTGTTGGTGTTCTCACTATTAACCAAAATAAATTCTCAATCAAAAGCAAGAACTTTGTAGATTAATCATAGTAAATTTAACCAAAGTACATTCTCAATTAAATATTACTATCCTTAATCATGTCCATTCTTTTACATCTAAAATCAAGCAAAAAGATAATTAACTAAAGTACATTCTTGATTAATTCTAGTTAAAGTTTTCACCTCTAATCAAAGTACATTCTCAATCATTGGTAAAAACCCATTCAATCACATGAAAGTTTCTAAATGTAATCAAAGTAAATTCTCAATTACAATTAAAAACCCGTGAACTCATGTGATTGATATGCATATGATGTAAAAACCATTACTTTTCACGTGATTCAAAGATAAAACACATAGATGAATTAAAACCTCAACAATAATAAAAAGAACAAAGAAATTATTTCATTCTAACCTCAGAATCCATAATGAAACTACAATGGAATCAACCCAAGAAGTTTAGCACTCCATAAAATACAAAATAAAATAAAAATAGAAGAAAAAAAGAGAGAAAAAGAAATTAGCCCCCCCTAAGGGTTCCTGAATTCTGAAGTGTAAAGCTTGTTCTTTCTGTTTTCCCTTCGTCTCTTTATATAGGTCTTGGACTAGGCTTTTTTGTTGCTAACATCTCTCAAATATCTTTTAAAATAAAGATAAATATTTAAAAATATTTGGAGAGATATAGACTATTTGACAAATATAGTTGGTTGATAATATTAATATCTAATATAATTAAATTAATTAATTACTTAAAGATATATGATAAATTATCACCAACTACTATTTGTATTAATTTTCCAAATCAACCCTTTTCAATCTCCTCAAATTATCTTCTAAATAATTCAATATCTTCAAGATATATTTATTTATTGTGGATCTAAAAAGATTTAAAAATATCTTTTCTTATTTAAAAAGATTTGGTAGTTATTATTTTTTTATATTTTATGATATAATTAAATAAGATAATTATTTAAAAATATCAAATAAAATATCTAAAGATATATTTTCCCAAATTATCTTCTATCATAAAGATAAAGAAAACCGCAAGGTCCAACTTTTTTGTTGCTCTCTTCTTGGCTTAGCCCAACTTCTTCACTTTTTCAAGCTTTTCTTGTCGTCTTCATGCAATGCTTGGCTTGGATTTTTGTGATTTTGATAATTTCTTATTCTTGGTTTTATCTTTAAAGTGTCATGAAGCCTTAAGCAATTTATTTCCACACCTCCATGAGCTCAACTTAGCAATAGTTGCACTAATACACCTCAATAAACCCAATTATAAGAAATCTCATTTAAGTCAATCGTTTAAGCACAAAAATCAATTAAAATTCCACTATTAAATACCAAATGAGGGCATAAATATGAACTCATCACCACCACTAAACATCTGAGCCAATAACGCATTGCCACGTCATCTTATCTTCACCTCTCAAACCCTAGCCTACATCTCCATGTTGTTAGCCACGTCACCGGACCACCATAGCCATTGGATCTGCAACTTCATCTCCACCACGAGCATTGAGAACGAACCAGAAAAGATGCATCACCACCATCTTCATCAGCATAACCACTGCGACCAGATTCATTCCCGCATCTACACCTACGAGAAAGAGCCTCCACCACATGAAGCCACCATTGAAACTTCGACCAGGTCCGTCGTGCTCACCATTTAACATCACGACCACCACTAGATCTGCATCAGCCAGCATCCCCTGCATCAGTTCACATCAGAACAACACCGTGTCATAGCACCATCAATTTAGAACATGTAAGTTACACCATTCTCGTGCCTTTACGTTGCTGCCAACCATGAAATCACGAACACACACTGTGTAAGACCCAAGAAATTGAAATAATTAAGTAAATAATTATTTAATAAATGCGGGTAGTGGGAACCTTTATGTCATTTAATGCTGGGGTTTATGACGTGGAAAAATACTAGCTCAAGTGGTTAAGAGTACTTAGTTATTATGAATGGACTTGGGTTCTAGTCCAGTTTATGCCTTTGTATGTTATTTTAATAGTTCATTAATTTTAATGATATGGTTAATCATGATGAGTAATTATAAATTCTTAGATGTATAAGAATTATCACAAATCATGAATTGGTTGAATGGTTGTGCATTAACTTGACAATGGTGTGGTGGTGTGTTTAAACCTTGGTTTATGCAAAATAAGGTTCATTTTTGCTAAAATTATTTTTGACATTGATGGGAAGAAGCAGAAAACCCTAGCCGTCTAGAAGAGCAGCTGGAAGGGTTGGAAAATCATCATAAAATAATAATTGAATGATCATTAAGCTCATTATTAATGCAAAATTCTTTTTAATAATTAAGGCCATTGAAAATTAGAGTAGGAGGTGAGAATAATAGGGAGTTCAGTGTGAGGTAGAGTCCTTTTGATACTTCTAATCAATCTGCACTAAAAAGAGAGACCTAAGAGGGTATTTCAAAGCCATTGAATGTGGAAAAAGAAGAAGTTGCCAAGGAGTGGAATTTTGCTATCATCAAGGATCATAAGCTTTGTAAATTGGAAGCGAGGAAACCAGGTTAGGGGAGCTACATTTCGTGCTTTAACCTTTAATTATATAATTGCGTAATGCATGGGATGCATTTGTGTGTTTTGTTACACAGGTTTCTGATTTCTAGGCGCTAGGCGCCACTATTTTTCTCGTTTACGCAGTTTTTGTAAAATTGCATTTATCGGTTCTAGGTGAAATTTTGACAGATGGTCCATAATTATGTAGTTCTTCACTTTGAACGGTTATGTTACTTATTATTGCTGGTTTTGAAGTCTTTAAAATGCATAAATAAGCTCTTGACAATTTCAAGTAACTTCTAATGAAGCATGATTGGGTTATGTGGTAAGTCTCTATGAATTTGAATGTTCCTTTGGGTTAGTTACATGTTGAGAATTGGTTTATTGGTGAATGCATGTGTGTCAATATAAATTAACTTGTTGCATAGGAGAGGCGATAATGCTATATTAATTTGCATTGGTGCATAGGATCATGTGCTTAATTTGTCAGAGTGCTACTACTTTATATTTGTTTGAGCATACGTTATTCATATGTTGGAATTGAATGCTAGCATGGATTTAAAGGGTGGAACACACACACACACACAGATATATATATATATATATATATATATATATATATATATATATATATATATATATATATATGAATATGTGGGGATTGATGCATATGATATATGGTGATACTTGTGTACGCGAATGGTGATGCCATCTAAATTGAGATTGTGCATGGGAGTCATGTTGATTTTTGGAAGACTATATTCTTGATTGTGGATATGCATAATTATAAGAGTAGGATTGATTTTACTTTGTTCTGGGTGCTTAAAAACCAGTATTGTGCAGGTACTAGTGTAACACCTGGCGATGGTGTTTGAACGCCAAGCGATAGCTACAAAACCCGTGGAGTATTGAAGCGTGTGACGCTTGGCGGTAAGGGTTGTCCCGCCAGGCGATAATTGCAGAAATAGTAGCATCAGAGGTGCTTGGCGACTGGCGGCACGTGTCCCCCACCAGGCGGTCTAGAAGCGACTTTCGCCTGGCAACTCAGGAGTAGTGTCAAGCGATAATGCAGAGGTTATGTGACTGTTTGCTTTGGATGTGCGTGGTCTATAAGGCTTTGGTGATATCTTGAAGGTTGACTTGCTGATGTTCCTTGAGTTGTGGCTCGGAACGTATCCCTTGAGTTGTGGCTCGGGATAAGGGTTAAGCACTTGGCATTCCTTGATTTGTGACTCGGAATGGCATCTCTTGAGTTGTGGCTCGGGATGGCAGATGAACACGACGAACTCTTGAGTTATAGCTCGGGTTGGCAAGTTTTGCCAATGTGAGAGTGCGTGTTACGGCGCGTACGAATGGGTCTAGTTAGATTTCCCTCCTTAGTATTAAGTTGATGAGTTTGGTAGTCTTGGGACGTTACGAATGTTATTTGTATTGGGAACTCCACCTGGCATTTCAGAGTGTGGTCCGTAGCATGGTTTCCCGCACGTGCTCTACCAGTTGTGGCTAGTAGGTGTGGTAGCAAGACACCTTAAGGTACTCATAAAAAGACGTTGAACACAAGTAACATGGTGGTGACCATGTGACATGAAATCAACACATAGAATTCCTTTAGTGTGTTTGTATTGATATATATATATATATATATATATATATATATATATATATATGATTGTTTAATTGTTAGCTCACCCTATCTACTTATGTTTGGCGATGATCGTATACGCGGTACACGGGAGTAGATGATGTTGCAGGTGGATCTGGTGAGGCATAGAGCCTGAGCAGGGCTAGTATGGAAGAAAAGAATTTTTTGAGTTTTATGATTTATGTTTCTAAATAAATTATAATATTTTATATTACTAGACTTTGATGATTCTAATGAAGTTTATAATTATGGTTTTAAAGTTTATTCTATGATGAATGAAAGTTTGAAATTTCCTGCGTTTTAGGGAATTAAAGTTATATTAAATGAGGTTTTAATATTATTTTATTCTATTTTATTTAAAATCCGTCATATCTGGGTAGGATGTTACACTTGGTATCAGAGCAATGGTTTTCAAAAGATTTTTGGGCCTTGGGGAGTGAGCTTGACGTGTTTTGGTTGTAACTTGTGTGTTGTGGTTAAGTTCTAATGCTTAACTCTATATGTCTAAGCTTAGTAACAATGTCCTTGCTAGGTTGTGTTGAGTAGGCAAGGAATGTTGGTTGTGAGGGTTAGAAAAAAGTGACGCTCTTACCGAGTTTTGGTGAATAGGTAAGGGTAGAGCTCTTATCGAGTTTTGTTGAATAAACAATAGTTGTGTTTGTGACGCTCAAGGAAAACAACACTCTTACCGAAGTTTGGTGAGCAGGTAAGCAGTTGTTGTTTGTGAGTCTCAGGGTAGGCAACGTTCTTACTGGGTTTTGGTGAGCAGGTAAGGGTGATATTATTGCTGGCGATAAGCAGGCAATAGTTGTTGCTTATGAGTCTTAGTAGAAGCAGTGCTCTTACCGGGTTTTGGTGAGCAGGTAATAGTGGTACTCTTATTGGGTTTTGGTGAGCAGACAAGGGTAGTTGCTTATAAGACCTAAGGAAAGTAATGCTCTTACTGGGTTTTGGCAAGCAGGTAAGGGGTATTACTTGTCTTTCCCTATGCATTGTTGCGCAAAGGGAGAGGTTTCTTCCAAGAAGCGTTGGTGCGCAGGAAAGGAACTTCTGAACTGGAAGTATTAAGAACAGAAAATATCTTTGTAGAGTGATGATGGTACACACTCATGACTATATCTGATATAGTTTCCTTTCTTAATTCTAAAGGTTTTGGTAAAAGAGAGAAATGTGGTAGGTTAAGTTTGTCTCTTATACCTTTCTTGTTATGTTTGCATTTTTTTGTGATATGCGTGTGTTATCTGTAGTGGCTGACTATAGAATCAAGGACAAACTTGATATGTTTGTTTAGCAAGAGTTGGGTACGGCCTTTGAGAAAATCTCTTGATCGAAGATGCAAGTGCGCATAAGGATATCTCGGTGGGCAAGGAAAGCTAAGTTGGTTTGATGAGCCTAAGAGTTACGTTAGAACCCAGAAGTAACGCGTTAGGCAAGGGGATATTCAAGAATGAGTTCTTGGGACTAATACCACAAGTTTTACAAGAGGAATTAAATTCAAAGGTTAGAATAAGGAGAGGTGTTCAAACATTTACTAGTGTCGCGAAGTTGGGAAGTTAAATTGGTACTACATCTTAGCATAGGTCTAAAGTCGAAAGTAGAAAGGGGTGGAACGTAGAAGCGAAGGTTAAAACAAAAGAGTAGAGACAAGGAAGGGATAATCTCAAGTTAAAAGTAAGTTGAGGTAGAGCTCAGATGATTAAATCGTTAAGACAGTGTTCTAAGAAAAAAGAAAAGGGAAAACCAATCTGGTGGTGATAATACAGTGTGTTCAAGGTTTTATACTCGGGTAACTCATAGGAGGTAGTTGAAACTTGCCAACAAGGACCGCGATTAAGGTCAAGAGTAGAAGGGACGTCATAAGTGGGGTGGCTCGCAAGAGAGACAGGTTTGATTTGGGACATGAGATGAACAGGTCGTATCTAAAGAAGGAGGCGAAAACCCTAATTCTAGAGAGAGAGTCAATGGGTCAAACTTGGTGAAATCTAGTCAAAGACATGTCAAACGAGAGTAGGGATGGCAACGGGGCGGGGAGAGGATGGGTTTCGCTATCCCATTCCCATCCCTGTAGAAAAATTTCATCCTCATCCCCATACCTAAATCCAATGGGTATCAAACTTTTGTCTCATCCCCATCCCCACCGGGTAACGGGTATAATCTCGTACCCATACCCGTATCCATTTTCTTACTACTTCAATATTAATTTTAATTAACTTTTATAAAATAATAAAAAATTATAGTAAAGGAAATATAATATTATCAAATATTTAGTATTAGGAGGATGATTTTTTTTTTCGATATCAAATACTTTGAAATAAATTATAATTAATTACATTTTAGATTAGAATACCAAATAAAATTTCATGAGAACCAAAATATTTAATAAATTTGTAAACATAAATGAAACCTAGTTGATAAAATTTAAAAATACTTTAAAAAAAATATAAAAGAAAAAGAAATATTCAAATTAAAATATATTTTAAATGTTTGTTTCCATTTTTTGGTGATTATATGATGTTTAGCATGATATGAATCTGTACTTTGCTTTGCTTTGGATGAATCTGTGTGTTAGCCTGGATGAACAGTGGAGGAGATCTGATAATCTCGCCTAATCGAGTGGGTCTCGCTTAAGCGAGAGTATCAGAAACCCTCACAGGTGTTACGCGAGTTGTCGCTCAGGCGACGAGCTCCAGTTTTGAGCAAGAAACCATCTCACTCAGGCGAGGAGGTCTCGCCTAAGCGAGAGAACGCGACAACACCACTATTCCACTTTTCCAGCTCTCGCCTAGGTGAAAGGAGCTCGCCTGAGCGAGGTCTTTCAGCTTGAGCGAGAACTGGGCGAGAATGTACGCAGGTCCTGTTTTTTCCTCTGTTCTTGAATGATTGTCATATGAAATAAGCGATTTTACATGTATTGAATGGTTTATGGGCTGGAATTGATGAGTTTGGTATGATCTTGGCATGGAACATGAATGGATGGTTGGTTATGAATGTTGGCATGGAATTGGGATGCATGATAATTTTATGCTTGGTGGGTGAGACATGATTTTGGTGTGGTTTAGGACGTTATTCCATGAATCTCTAGGTGAGAACTCATGGTGGTGCCTCGTTGGTCAGGACGTAATTCCATGACCCTTGTTAGTAGGAGCTCATGGTGGTGCCTCATGATTAGGACGTAATTCCACAAAGGTTCGTGGTGGTGCCTCATGATTAGGATGTAATTCCACAAAGGTTCGTGGTGGTGCCTCATTATACAATTTAGTATGGATTCAAGTAAGGATTGCATCTTAACACTCTAAAGAGTCAGTTAGTATCATGTAGAGCGTACTGACTCGAGTGGTGAGAGTAGCAGGAGGCCCTAGTCTTTGGCAGAATAATGGCCTTAGATGTTTGAAGGCTAACCTTGTGAGTGGTAGGGTGAAACCCATTGGCAATTGGCTCTGTAGAGCAGTACAGGCCACCACAAGTGCAAGCATCCAATGAATCCGACTTATTATATGTTTCCGGATAATCGTGTCTTGAGTCTTAGTGTCTTGTTTGCTGGACATCACATGCTGGAATGATGTATGCATATTTGGCTCACCCTTCTGTTTCTTTGTATGTGCTATGTGTCGTTTTTCTCGTTTTGCGATGATCATCAATTTATTGATGTGAGCAAATGCGAGAACTCCGCGTGGTCATCAAGGTGATGGAGATTTCGCTGCTTAGCTTGTCTTGGGTCAGATCCCGCCTTTCCGAGTTCTCTTTTAGGGCTGTCACCCATGTATTGTCTTGCTCTTTAAGCATTTATTTTAAGTATTGTTCAACTTTTATCTTGTTTAGTCAATGACATCGTGGTGTGCCTTAGACTTTTCTCTAAGTATTTGGGATTTATTGTAAGGAGTGATATTTATACTCCCCAGTGTACTCTTTATATTACTTTGTGTGATGTTTCATTTAATTATGTTATTTTTTAAATGGGACTTTACGGTATCTATATAGAGTTACTTAATTAATTGTGAATATTTTAATAATTTAAATGGGGATAGAGATATGGTAGGGACGGGTATTATTGTGGGGATATGTATATCCCCACACCCATCCTTATACCCAATTGAAAAAGTCGGGGATTCCCCATACCCATACCTAGGGATGTCAAAAAAATCCGTACCCGCGGGTATCCGCGGATAAAACCCGCAACAGATAGAAAATGGATATTAAAAATGGATACCCGCTACCCGTGGGTATGGGTCTTTTTGATACCCGCATGTTAACGGGGCGGGTACGGATATCATAGTATCCATACCCGTGGATACCCGTACCCGCTAAACTTTAATTCAGAAAAAATATTACCCCACAAATGAGTCAAAACATTATGAGTCTTCATTATATTAGTAAAATCTTTAATTCAGAAAAAGTATATATATATATATATATATATATATATATATATATATATATATTAGTAAAAACATTATGAGTCTTCATTCAATAATGGTGGTCAGATTCTTACCCCAAAAGTGAGTAAATTACTTCCATATACTGTGGAGGCATTGATGTGTCTCTAAGACTGGTTATGGACCAATATGGAAGGTAATGAAATTAACATTTTTACTTAGATATTTTAATTAAGTGATAGTTATAAATTTTTACTGAACTCCTTATGTTTTAAGGCTCTTCTAGATTAAAATTAGACAACATGAAACTTTATACAATGTTGCAAGAGGTGGATATTGATGAAGTTAGTAATTTCTTTAATATTTTATTCAAAAATAAACTACAATATAAATTGGTAATGATTTTTTATTTGTTTGTTTTTTAAGAATCAATCGGAGAAAGGGAACTTGTTGATCCAAACAATAATTATGGTTAAATAATTATTTTTTTAAATATTTTTGTAAATACCCGCGGGTACCCGTGGATACCCGCGGATATGAAAAAAATAGACGGGTACCCGCATAATGGATACCCGACGGATATGGGTACGGGTACGGGGCGAATATTTATTCAGCGGGTAGGGTACGGGGGAACTACTACCCGTACCCTACCCGCCCCGTTGACATCCCTACCCATACCCATACCCAGTCAATGCGAGGATTATTTGCCATCTCTAAACGAGAGGGGTTTAAGTGCAAATATTCATCTTTTTTGATTTCCCAGCAAATTTGGATTGAAAATGGCTTATTTAGAAAAGGCTTAAATATACATTTGGTCCCTATTTTTGTTGCTTTTATTCAATTTGGTCCCTATTTTCGTTTTGTGTTCAATTAGGTACTCATTTTTGTCAAATTGTGATCAATTTGATCATTTTCACTAACGGTGTTTAAATAGTTAACATTTTTTAACAGTACATGTCACGTGTCAATGCTAATGCCACATGTTAGTTTGTGGTTGTATTATTTCTTTTTGTTCAATTTAATTCCGATATTCGTTATTTTTGTTCAATTTAGTCCCTATATTCGTTATTTTTGTTTAATTTAGTCCCAAATTTTGTTAAAATAGAACCATTTAATTTTCACAATTGACATTATTATTAGTTATTTTTTCGACTCAATTATAAATTATAAGATTTATTTATAAATTGAATATAATTATTAGATTCAATTGATAAATAGAATATAACTATTTAAATATTATTAAAATATAATTACTAAAATTCTAAAAATATATATTCACATTTGTAGAATTCACATTTAAATTTAAAATATTTAATATTTTTATTGCATTTTAGATATTAAAATCTAAAATATTTTACATTTAAATGTTAATTTTAAAAATACTAGTTTACTTTTCTAAAATATTTTGAATATTTAAAATATTTTTATATATCAATTTTAAAAGTATTTTAGAATATAAATATTAGAAGAAAAAAATCATAATTATATTGTTATAATATTTTAAATGATTATATTCTATTTAGCAATTAAATATAAGAATTTTATTCAATTTATAATTAAATTTAATAATTTATAATTAAATTTAATAATTTATAATTGAATTTAAAAAATAATAAATTCAAATGTCAATTTAAAAAAAATTATTAATATAATTTTTATAAAAGATATTAAATTTAGTGTCAATTTGAAAGGGACAAAATTGATTTATTTTAACAAAAATTGAAACTAAATTGAACAAAAATAATGAATATAGAGACTAAATTGAACAAAAAAAATAATACTATCACAAACTGACACGTGGCACTAGCATTGACTTGGCACAATTGTGACTTGACACGTGGACAATTTTTTTAAAATTAATTTTTTTTTTAAAAAAACTAAAAATAAATTAAAAATAAAATTAAAAAAAATCGAAAAAACCAGGAGCTGACACGTGGCATGTACTATTTAAAAACGTTAACTATTTAAACACCGTTAGTGAAAAGGACCGAATTGACCACAATTAGACGAAAATGAGGACCTAATTGAACACAAAACGAAAATAGGGACCAAATTGAATAAAAACAACAAAAATAGGGACCAAATGTATATTTAAGCCTTTAGAAAATTAATGCAAATATTATTTGGTGATAATTTATCAAATATCTTTAAATAATTTATTTATTTAATTATATCAAATTATTAACCAACTATATTTGTTAAATATTTTTAAAACTAACTATCTCTCCAAATATTTTTAAATATTCATAATCACTATAAAGATAAATAATATTTATCTTTATTTTAAAAGATATTTGAGAGGTTTTAGCAACCGAAAAGTTCAGTTCAAGTCCTATATAAAGAGACCTATGGGAGTAGAAAAAAAACAAGTTTGGGATTCGGAGTTTAGGAACTATTAGGTGGGCCTAATTTCGTTTCCTTTTTCTCTCTCTATTCTACTTCTATTTTTATTTTACTTTTGCATTTATGGAGTTCTAAACTTTTCAAGGGTTAGTTCCACTGTAATTTCTTAATTGCATTCTGAGGTTTGAATAAATTTGTTTGCTCTTTTGATTCTTGTTGAGATTTATTTTCATCTATGTCTTTTGGTTCTTAATTTAGTAAAAGTAATGATTTTTACATTGTAACAAGTTAGCATAGTATTAAATCTACATAACATAGCAATCATATGAGTCTAAGGGTTTTTAAATTTTGATTGAGAAGTTACTTCGATTAATTTTAGAAACTTTCATATGATTGAATGAGGTTTTGCTAATAATTGAGAAGTTACTTTTATTAAAGGTGAAAACTTAGATTAGAATTAATCAAGAAGTTACTTTGGTTAATTAGCTTTTGACTAGATTTAAGAGGTAAAAGAATGGATATTATTAGGATTAGTAATATTTAATTGAGAAGTTACTTTGGTTAAATTTACAAAGTTCTTACTTTTGATTGAGAAGTTACTTTGGTTAAAAGTGCGGACGCCAACAAATTAATTGAGAAGTTATATTGATTAATTTGAAGTCTTAAACAAGAAATCAATAACAATAATTTTTAGAAAACCAATGATGAATTCTATTTTGAAAAAGCAGTAGAATCGACCTATTTTTCTTTAATATTATTTTTATCGTATTTTATCTTTTTATCTTTATCCCTTATATTTTTTATTTTATTTGACTAACTCTTTTGTATAGATTTTATAAGAACTAATTTGTTAAAAAGCAATTTCGTGTTCGTTTGGAGACGACTAAGGGTTGACCATACTAATCTTTTGGCTACTTTCTTAACAATATTGAAGTTGTTACAGATAAGTAGTATTAATTTGATCGCTTCACGATAGTGTTATCAATATGCTTAAGGAAAGCTATCGATAAACTCATTTTCTTCTATGCACATGTAAAGACTTGCTTCACCATGTAACCAATGCTAAATGTTCCTATCGGGATTAGCACAGGCCAAACTGACTCAGATTTATCATGAAGAAAGACTATTATAGAGCCAATGAATGATGAATGATGAATTAAATTTATATGATAACAATTCATTCTAGCATGAATGAATGTACTCTTTTACAAGAGAATGATGCAAAGTTATAAATGCATAATGCTTAAGGAATGTCCACTCATCATAGGTCATGAATACCACACACTTCTTTAAACAAGGTTAAAGATTCAATCACAACAAATGCCCAATTCAGATTACGTATTTTCAGACTAAAAATCATATGACAACATATTTTTATCCGTGACAGTAGAGCAGAATGTGCCAACAGTGAATTAAAAAAATATAGTAGTAGCATGGAATTCATGACCTATGATGAGTGGCAAAGGCAAAGAAAAAGCTAACATTGATGAATTTTCTAAAATACATGGAGATGAAATGTTCCTACCACTACTACTAATAGACACCATGATCCTATAAACTAAATGTTGCAGGAACTTTAAATTTGAGACAAGGAAAGTAAATGGTGTAGAATCATAAAACTGCATAGCAAATTTAATATTGAAATCCAGTGCAATGAATAAACAAGGGTTACTCTACACTTAAGAAGACATCTTAATAATGTGTGCCGACTTCGGGGTCACATAGTCCCTAAAAGGAACCATTGATGTGTGCAGACTTTCCCCAAGATCCAATCACTAACTTAAAAACAAAAACTTAAATGAAATTTGGAAAGCACTAAAGGAATTTAAAAGCATTGTAGCTGAAACATCAAATGCAAGTAAGAGTATAATAACAAAAACATAAATGGGTAATTAGAAATGAAATTTGAACGGTGTCTTTCATTGGAAAATCAAAAGAGGATTACTCGAGTTCAAGAGAAATGCTAAAATTAAAATGGTGGAAGGGAGCTCACTTAGCAATCCCGACCACTTTGGGATCGTAATCAACCAAATTGAACTACTCACGTATTAAAGAAAAATCCAATATCTGAAGGCCATTTTGTGCTCATCAAATATGGAAAACCCTCTTACAATGCACTATATTTCCCTCGTATAAGGACCTCGAACCCTAGCTCTCACCACAAAAATCTCTTTCACACACTTTAGGGCTTCCAAATAAAACCAAATTATGTCATATTAAACCCCCCGAAAGATGCCAATCAGAAACAATAATTAAATAACTGGTTTGAAAACAAAGTTAATCAGCTATAATATGAAATAGTCGATTGAAAAACTTATTCTGAACACCTGGACATGATTTACAGTAATTCAACCTATTTTCTTAAAAATCAGCTAGCTACAAAACATTGTGAAAACTGCACTATTTTGAAAAATCAAGTGAAATACCTTTAGAAAACCTATGCAAAGTTCACAAGAGGAAAAACAAATTTAGAAGTTGTACTTGACTTTCAAAATTTTATTTTTGGAAGGGTTGGAATTGGTTATAAATCTTTTAATGAAAAGAAATCCAAAACGTTTGCTAATTTCTTATCCAAGAATGCATCAAGTGATATTTCTTTGACAACTTGCAATTATTGTATGAAGAAAGGCCATATTTATGAGAACTATTATGCAAGGAAATATGATGTACCCAAGGGTTTTATGAAATGGATCACAAAAGGTCCAAGAAAGGCTTAACCATGTTGGACCCAACCTATCAAAGGGTACCATGCAATATGCTTTTGTTTTACATGTCCTAAAATTTGACAAGAATGACTTGTGGTACCTTGATAATGGGTGTTCAAGGCACTTCACAGTAATGAAGCCTCATTCAACATAAAAAACATGCTTCATGTTGAAGGATTGAATTATAACTTAGATAAACTATTTAAAGAATGCAGAAGGAGAATATCTCATCTTGGAAAAGCAATCTGGTGTAGTAAATCAATCAACTGAATAGGAAAATCAATCGACTGAAAAAGCTGTAGACAAAGAGTTACCCAAGGAGTGGATTGAACCTAAAGGATTGTCAAAGGACAACATCATTAGTCATATCATTTAGGAAGTATCCACTAGACGCAAGCTTACTTATTGTGAACATGTTTCATTTGTGTCTCAAATTGAACCTAAGAATGTGAATGATGCTTTAGGTGATAGTAATTGGGTTGTTGTTATGCAAGATGAACTTAATCAATTCACAAGAAAATAGGTATGGTCTCTAGTTCCTAGATCTAATGAAATGAATGTGATTGGTATTAAACCTAATACTTTTGCTTAATTTTGATAAAATGACCTAAAACATGAAAACTAAGACTTTTTCTCAATTTACCCTAAACCTCAAATTTTTGTGTTTGATCACTTCCAACAAGTGTAATTAGGCATTTATAAGGATTCCACAAGGTCAAGTCACTCAATTTGAAAGAATTTCAAAAAGTCATATATGTCATGGTTTAAAGGCTAAATGAGCACAATTTGACTTTTAACACTAGGTTTGACTAACCTAAGACCCTAAGACTCAAAATATGATGCAACCACACTCAAATGATGTTTAAAAACACTCTACAAATAGTAATTCTACGAAAATGTGAAAATGGCCAAAAGTGTGGAATCTAACCTAATATGCTCAATTAGCTATTATAGAATGGAAAAATGAACACTTTGACTAATGAAAACTAACAAAATTCAAGACACATCAGCGACCCAACAACTGTCTTCTTATTAGGACACCTATTTGCGAAGTGCCCCGGCTGATCACACAAACCATTTTCGGCCTCTCACACTTCCCCCTATACTATTAGCAAGTATAGGGTAGTCCCTCTTTAGATGCGTGCCTCCACATTGGAAGCATTGCAATCCTTGTGATGATGTCTGAGGTCAATTTTAAGGCTTCTTTTATTGTCTCACCTTAGCGACACTCCTATGTGGCCTGACTACTCAAGTATGCCCCATATTTAACTACTCAACACTCTTCGCCTGCTCCACCAGAAGAGGAAACTCTTGGATCCTGAGAGGCACCAGGACTCTGAGCAACTCATGTCGCAAACCCCTCTCAAACTTTTGTCAGCGCCATTCTCCCATGATGTTCTATCAGTAAAACCTTGTTAGATACTCAAATATGTTCATATAAGCCTACACTAACATATTACCCTACTGTAGAGTCAAAAACTCAACTGCCTTATCATGCTTAGCATTATTTGGAAAATACTTTTGCAAAAACCTAGTCTTGAAGTTTTCCTAGTGTTAGTTTTGAAATGGTTGAAATGCCAAAAAGGCGGGGGGTTGAATTGGCTGTTAAAAATTTGGGCTATCTTTAAAAGCTAAAAACCACCTTTAATTGAATCAATTCGATCACCAAGTTAGGATGGAAAAGCCACTAGATAGTATACTTTCAATTGGTCAAAAACAGAGTTAATCAATTGATTTTACTAGACAGATTTTGTACTGGTATAATCAACCAATTGAAACAGAAAAATAGTTGACTAAAATACTAGGAAAAATGCATAAATGCAGATTCAAGATTTAAACCAAGAACAATGCACAAGAATGATCAAGAAAGGTTCTAATTGATTATGCAAACATGCTCAATGTTGCAGATGCCATCAAAACACTCAAGAATATGAAAGAGATGATTTAAACTCAAGTTCTTTAAACTTTGAATGATTATGCATGAGAGATGGGTTAGAGAAAAGATTGGATCACAAGATTTTTATACTGGTTCACTCAAACCTAAGCTACATCCAGTTTGTCAAGGCAACTCGAGCCTGACTTTGTACTATTTCAAAAGATTTACAAAGTTTCCACTCTTACACTTTCAAAATAACCAAAAACCACACACAAGTCTCTTGAATCACACAAGAATCACACCAGCACAGCAAGAACCCTCTTGCTGACTTAGAAAACCACCAAGCACACACACAAAGCTTGAGAAAGATTAAACCTTAGTGGTAGCACAACCCTGCCTATCTTAAACCACCTTCTCCAAGCTTCAAACACAAGCCAAAAGCTCCAAGAATTGTTCTAAGATCAATCTTCAACAGTTGCAGTCTGAATGATCACAAAAGAGAGAGATTTCCCAAGTTTCCAAAACATTTTCGCGCTAAAAAATGATAAAGTTACCTCTCTTTCGAAAATCATAGAACTTATAGTCAAATTGTTATGAAATTCAACAAGTTGATTTCCAAATCAATCGGTTGATTTCGCTTGACTTAAGTGAAATCAGTCAATTAAAAAATAAATCAACTGATTGAATAAGTCACAATTTAAGACTATTGCAGCCAACTTTTTAACTTGTTGAAAAACCATTCAACAGATTAAAAGAGACATTTTAACTTGTTCAAAAACCATTCAACAGATTAAAAAACACAACAAAGACCAAATACATCACATTAATGCTACAAGGTCTACAATGTGAATTACAAACATCAAATACTCTTTCTTAATGATTTATCCATGTGGAGAGCACACGTTTCAAACTTGATCAACATGAATACCATCAAATCACTTTAGTTTCATCAATGTAGGCTTGATTCCAATGGTAATGGCTTCTAAGTAGTTTAAAAAACTTCATCAAATCTTCATGAGACACACCACCTTGGCTTCACATGTCAACATTCTCCCCCTGATTTGATGAAGTTAATCTCTATTTTCTTCTATCTTCCATAGCAAATTTCTTCCATTGGTTGGATACCATTAAGTTGATGAAGTGACATTAGAGTTTGAACTTGTGAACCTATAAATTAGTTTCCAAGGGCAGTATACACAAGCTAACACACGCAGATGCAAATGCTCCCCCTATCAATAATATGTGTTCAATTTCAGATTTGATTATTGATTCCACTTTTAATGCTTCTACTTTTGTCCAATTTGATCAATTTCTCAATTTTCAATTTTTCTCCCCTTTTGGATTCATCAAATAGAACAAATGCATTAATAGAACAAACATTGCATATCATTTCATTCGTACTGGAACATGATACAATCACCAGAAACTGAAAACATAGAAAACATGCACTCCGGGGGTGGGGGTACCTGCAGACACTCTGACGCTCAAGTCAGAGAGTGATTGATATGAGATGTAATTGGTTAGTGAGAAAAGCGTACCTTTACCTGTTCACTAGGCCTTAATTTATACTAATTTCTTAATGGACCTGTTATTATTATTTGCGGGTCGTTCGTATTCGAGGATCGATTCTTTCCCTTTCTGATTGAGGTTGCACGCATCGGTTCTTTCCTTATTGGCTGAGATTGTTCTTCTGTGTCTTTGTTAAAGATCAACTCTTTCCATTCTGAGATTTGTCCATCTGTACTTTTGTCAAAGATTGACTCCTTCCTTTTTGGGGTTTGGCCGTATGTACTTCTCAAATATCAACTCCTTCATTTTCTGGGGTTTGCCCGTTTGTACTTCGCCAAATATCAACTCCTTCCTTTTTGACTGAGATTATGTGCTGCTCCTCTGTACCTTTGCGCCATAATCACATGTTCCATCTGCCACTCCCTTGGGCCGGGATGTACTCGGCCAAAAGGGGTAGGGATATATCCGACCATCGCACTTATTGGGCCCTTTGTGTTGTGTTGGAGAAAAGGTGAAAAGCAGGTACCCTAGTGACTGGGCCACAACGAATGTGCCTCATACTTGGGCCGGGGTGATCCCGACCATTTCTGTCTTATTGGGCCGGGATGTACCCGGCCATACACCAACTCCAGCCCCCCCAATCTCGTAGTGAACGAAGTGAAACAAGAGGCTGAAATGTATAAAATCGAGTATAAAGGAAAGAAAGAGTGTGGTATGCCAAGATGTACCTGGCCATTCCTAGCCGGGATGTACCCGACCATTCTTGGCTAGGATGTGGTTGTGATGCTACCAACATGTGTCTTGGCCGAGATGTACCCGACCATTCCTGGACGGGATGTACCCGACCATTCCTGGCTGGGATGTGGTTGTGATGTTGCCAACATGTGTCTTGGCCGAGATGTACCCGGCCATTCCTGGCCGAGATGTGGCTGGCCATTCCTAGCTGGGATGTGGTTGTGATGCTGCCAACATGTGTCTTGGCCGAGATGTATCTGGCCATTCCTGGCCGAGATGTGGCTGGCCTCTTGCCCTACTAGGTTAGTAAGTCCGCTTTTGTGTGTTGTTATGTGTCATCTTTGTCGTATTTATTTTATCAATATGGGGGCATCATCTTGGGCGATGAAGCTTCCTTTCCCATTGATATAGATATGAGGGGATCATATAGGGCGATGAAGCTTCCTTTCTCATTGATACAGATATGAGGGGCTCATCTGGTTTGATGAAGCTTCCTTTCCCATTGATATAGATATGGGGGGATCATCTAGTTTGACGAAGCTTCCTTTCCCATAGAGAGAATGCTAAGAAAGTATTTGATTGATGCACTTGATTTAAATGTGTGTGTGCTTCAGCGATGGAAAATGTAAGCATAGAGTAATAATAATGAAAAATTATGCTTTATTTATTGCTACGATGCCTCATTAAAACCTTCTTGACCAAAACCCTCCTTAGGTTAAAAAAAAAAGATCAAGGTAGGAAAGAGTACACCACTTATTATGCAATCAATCCACAAATCGTTCGTAAGAAGTCTGAAAATAAAAAATAAGCATTTAACAAACTAACTGTAATACTTCAGATGTGAGGCGTTCCAAGTTGTTGGAATAGAGACACCTGATAGGTGTTCCCATCTGTATGCGCATTTACCCACAACTTCCTTGACACGGAGTGGCCCTATTCCTAGTTGGGCGAGAACTTCCCCTTGGGTTTCCGAGCAGCACTTTCCATTCGCCACACTAGATTTCCCTGGTGAAAAGACTTGGGTTTGATTTTGGTATTGTAGCGGTGTTGGGCTCTCAACTTGGTGTATGGGTCTTTCTCTCAAGCTGTCTACGTAGCATCTGCGCGTAGTTGGCTGGTCTACATGTACAGTGACTATGTCTCCCGAAGTTGACGGAAATTTTATAGCTAAGTGATATGTTGATATCACCGCACCAAGCATGTTCAACGAAGTTCTCCCTAACAAAATATTATAAGAGGTGTGACGTCAACAATAAGGTATCGAATTTTTACTGTTCGCGTCGTTTTCCCTGCTCCGAATTTGGTGAACAAATCAATGTAGCCCTTTGTATTCACTTGTTCCCCTAAGAAACCCATGATCGGCTCCGAGTATTGTTGGATTTCTACTTCTGAAATTTTTAACTTTATGAAAGTGCCCCAATACAGGATATCCACTGAACTACCCTTGTCTACCAAGGTTTTACTTATTGCAAAGTCATCAATCTCCACTGAGATCACCATTGGGTCATCGTGTTGGGGGTCAATGGCTTGAAAATCATCATCACAGAATGTGATGGGTGGCATGTGCTGCCAGGGACATGTAGATACGACATTGACATTTTGGATTGCTCAGACGTACTCTTTCCTCGCGGACATAGTGGCTCTGCCTCTTGCAAAGCCTCCTGATATATAGTTGATCACCCCTCTCAATGGCTTCTCCCTCACATCCTGTTCATCATCTTTCTTGGGCTCAACCCTCCTTCTGGTGCCTTCTTCTCGCCTCTCCTAGTACCCTGACGTTCTTCGTGGTCGCTCCTCATATCTACCTTCTCGCTCTTCTTTGGAAGAGATCCCCCTTCCTCCTGTTTGACAAATCTTCTCAATTGTCCTGCTTGTATAAGCTCTTCGATTTTATCTTTCAGGGTAAAACAATCTTTCGTCGTGTGCCCATAATTCTGATGATACAGACAATCCTTAGTGGTATCTGCGTTTGGGGGAGTTGGGACCCTTTGAGGGGTTGCTATTAGGTCGGCATTCAAGGCCTCCTCCAAAATTCTGGCTCTGTTAGACACGAGGGGTGTGTACCTATTGTACTTTGGTTGTCTAGAGTCCTTGAACCTATTGTCAGGTCGCAACACTAACACCCTTTCTCTGTCAATGTACTTCTTTTCCCGAGTGTCTGATTGGGTCGTACTGCGAAACTCCTTTAATTCTTCCATCTGCATAAATTTAGTTGTCCTGGTTCGAAGCTCGTCCAAATTGCTCACGGGCTTCTTGCACAGACTGTCAACAAACGGGCCAGGCTTTAACGCTGTTACAAGGTGGTGCATGGCGACCTCAGGATTTAGATTAGAGATATTCAACGATATCTTCCCGAAGCGCTCCCTAAACTCTCGTAGAGATTCTCCCTTCTCCTGTCGTATATTTACTAACGCCAGAGAAGTGAGATGGTGTGGCTTACTGGTGGCGAACTGAATGCCGAAACGGGTGACCAACATATCGAAACAATCAATAGAGTTAGGTGGTAATCGTGTGAACCACGACAAAGAATTGCGTCATCTGAAGTGTACAATCCTGCTTGGGTGGTGAATACTTCCATGTGCTCCTCTGGATCAGTAGTGCCATCGTACTGGCTCATAGTCAATCCCTTCCAGCGTGCAGGAAGTTCTACCTCCATGATCCCGTCCATGAAGGGGTGGCGTCTGGCTGTTCTGGGTCTCGCGCCTATTTGGTTGGTGGTGGTTTGTACCCTGAATTCATCTTGTCCTGTGTCGCCCTCTCCTTCTCCATTACTGTGAGATTCTTCCCTTTGTTGGGAATTTTGCTCAAGTTGCCTTCGCAACCGCTGGTTCTCCTCTCTCAGGGCATTTATCTCTTCTTCATTCTTGCGTCTCAATTCCTCCAACTGGCGGTTCATCTCTTGTTGCATCTCCGCTGCTATTGTATTTTGATCGATTGTTGCTCTTGTCGACACCATCCTTCTTGAGAATTGTCTGGCCCCACGGTGGGCGCCAATTGTACCTGATCGATATTATTTCAGTGCGGAACCAAATGATCTCAAGAACCCTCTGTGTCGAACCTCCTCCTGTTCCTCCCTGGACTCCTCCTAGATCTCCCTCCCGTCTGCACTCCGGGGGTGGGGGTACCTGCAGACACTCCGACGCTCAAGTCAGAGAGTGATTGATATGAGATGTAATTGGTTAGTGAGAAAAGTGTACCTTTACTTGTTCACTAGGCCTTAATTTATACTAATTTCTTAATGGACCTGTTATTATTATTTGCGGGTCGTTCGTATTCGAGGATCGATTCTTTCCCTTTCTGATTGAGGTTGCACGTATCGGTTCTTTCCTTATTGGCTAAGATTGTTCTTCTGTGTCTTTGTTAAAGATCAACTCTTTCCATTCAAAGATTTGTCCGTCTGTACTTTTGTCAAAGATCGACTCCTTCCTTTTTGGGGTTTGGCCGTCTGTACTTCTCAAATATCAATTCCTTCCTTTTTTGGGGTATGCCCGTTTGTACTTCGCCAAATATCAACTTCTTCCTTTTTGACTGAGATTGTGTGCTGCTCCTCTGTACCTCTGCGCCATAATCACATGTTCCATCTGCCACTCCCTTGGGCCGGGATGTACTCGGCCAAAAGGGGCCGGGATATATCCGGCCATCGCACTTATTGGGTCCTTTGTGTTGTGTTGGAGAAAAGGTGAAAAGCAGGTACCCCAATGACTGGGCCACAACGAATGTGCCTCATACTTGGACCGGGGTGATCCCGACCATTTCTGTCTTATTGGGCCGGGATGTACCCGGCCATACACCAACAATTATCAATCGATTATGGCAAGAAACATAACAGCAAAGTCCCCTAAACTAAAGAACACTCAACACATCCCAAAAGCACAAAAAACATACAAAAACACGTGATTCAAGTTCGCGTCACCTAGTGGTTTTTCATTGTTGTCAGGTGGTTCATCCTAGACCCTAGTAAAACATGAACAAAATGGTTGCATCGCCTGGTGGGCCTTCATAGCTGCTAGGCAGTTTCTAGGCAGAAACCCAGAATTCACAAAAAATAGCGCAAATGAAAAGGGAATTCCACACACAGGCCACATTATCATCCAAAACAGATTAATTGAAAATAAAACACATATGGATAACTCTCCTAATAATTATTCCTTGTCTCCAAAACTTCAACCCTTGCCTCCACTTCACTTCCTTCCAACATTCAACTATTCTCCCAAAATCACAATTTCTCAATCTCTCGCCGACTCTCTTTTCTGATAGCTCTCTATGACTCTCTATGTCCACTCTCAATCTCTTCTCTCTCACAAATTCAACCCAAAATAAATAAAATAATAAAAAATGAAATTAATTAAAATTAAGGTTTAATGACTATTAATTATGATTACTACACCTCAACTACTACCTTTCTGATTTCTCCTGGGATTTCTATATTTCCTAGATTTTTCCACTACTTGGCAAAAATATTAAAACATGAAGAGAACCTACTCACACTAGTACTAGCCAAGGTTTGAACTCACATCCTTCCAAGCCATCATGCATATGCACATCCATCACACCAACACATGTTTTATACCAATTCACGCACACATATAATATTAAATCATGCTTTTGCATTCACAATATATATATATATATATATATATATATATATGTAAAATAAATACAATTAAAATATCACACAATTTGCATATTCAAACTCAAGTCCTCTCAACACAGCCAAATACTCTAAACCACTTGAGCTAGTATTATTCCTTGTCTAGGACTTGTCAATAATTTCTCTTATGGGTACTTCCAACCCACCATTATTAGTAATTTATTAATTATTATTTATATAAATTTCTCAGGTCTTATAGAGTGGATGGTTCTCAACCAACTTCAAGATTTGAAGATGTCACAAAATGCACACTTGCATAATGCACTACACAGTTTCAAGATCTGGATTATCAGTTGCACAATGTTCATGACTTCCTCTCCAATGTCTACAACAGAGACAACCCAAGGAATGAGTGAAGGGGATGGCTCATAGGTCATACATTGCATGTTAGTGCTGCACTTGTGTGTTTGTGTGTCTACTTCCAGTGTTTTAATATGTTGTTTTTCAATTTCAATCGACTGATTATATCAGTCTCAGCTTCAATTTGCTATTTTCATTTCTATTTTTTTGTTTCGATGTTTGTATCACCTATCAGATGCTCTGAGTCCCTATGTTATTGCATTAATGAATATTTTACTCTTTCCAAAATAATATGTGCATTATTTTAATTTGATGAATCCAAAGGGGGAGAAAAAATGAGTAAAATTGAGTTAAATGTGTAAAGAATGAGATACCTATATTAATCAACTATTGGAACTATGTAATATAGCTAACTGATCTACAAATCTGAAATTAAATCACATTATCAGTGATAGGGGGAGCATGTGCACGTGTGATATGTATGCTTGTGTGCTTTTGCTTGTAAGTGTATTTGTATATTGGTATCTTGTACCCAAAAGCTTTTTTAGGTTTCTCTATGGATCTTAACTCATCAATTCAACTCGAGGATGTTGGTTTCATCAAATCAGGGGGAGATTATTAGCACAAGCAACCTTGGTGCAAAGATTTGATAAAGCAAAGTGCATGAAAATCACATGTGATTGATGAAGATTAATAAAGATTTGCTTGAAGATCATGTTTCTATAGTGTTGGAAATAATGTGTTGAATATGATGTTTACATGTTGTAACATATTCGTAAGCTATATGACATATGTTAGATGTCTTGTTAGTCTTAGTGTGTCATTTTTAATATGTTAAAATGGGTTTTAACATGTTAAAAGATTTGTATATAATTTTTGGTATAAATATATTTAATCAATTAAATTATTTTAAGTGAAATCAATCTATTGTAATTTTTTTCTCCCTTTCATCATATAATTTTCCTATGTGAAAATGTGAAAATGTAAAGCACACGATAACTCCAAATGGCAGACGTACAACCCACGTAAAACACACTCACCACCAAGTACGCTCGTATCACAAACATAAATAACCAAGTCAACTCATGTAAACACAATATTGTCAAAAGTTTAGCACTGCTTGCCATGCCAACTACGGCGACCCACTTACCCCTATTCAAGTTCTAACCTTTAAACCTTTTTTAATTATTTTTTTCATCTTCTAATAATACTCTCTATAATTACTGCTCATGACATATCTTCTAATTTAACACTATTAATTATTTTATTTGAGGTTTTTCGTATGCTGTTATAATGTAGTTTAATCTTTAAACTTTTTATTTTTTATTCAATATGTTTATTTTTTTTTTCGCTTGATAATTTCTAGATACATCATTACCAAGTAAAGAAATAAAAAGAATAATGCCATAAATTAATCAAATATAAACATAAAGAAAAGAAAGTAGTAGCCCCATCCAAGGGTTATCTAGAAGAGAGTCCAATTCCACCAAAAAGTATGAAAGTAAAAAAGATATAAATAAAAAACACTAATAAGATAATACTAATATTATCATAACAATAAAAGAAATAAGAAAAAAAAAACTAAAGAAGAGTGTACTATATGATAATATTTTACATGGGTGGGTCAACAATTCTGGCCAAGTTAGCACCTAACTGTCTGCTTTATGTCTCTTTCCAGCCTTAGCATGCGGATGAAAGAGAAAAACTGGTACCCGCGTTCACACGGGACAAGAACTTGACCTCAAAACTCAGAAGGGTGTGCTCAATTTCCTTCTTTTTCTTCTGTGTTCTTCTCTGGTGCATGTGTGGAAATTTTGAATGCGTGATTTCAATTTCACTCCAAACCAAGGATCTGCATCTAACGAGTGAATCAAATACGCACTTAAATCAAGAAGAAGTGTTTGGGAAGAAGCGCCCCTGATCCAAATTCACCACCCCGTCACGATTGTTATTGCTAACAATAACATTGCTTGCTGGAGGACTCACTGGGTTGTTACTTAGTCTCTGGAAAAACATGTTGCTGTTGCTGTTGTGGTCTTCACCTTGAGAGCCACCATCACTGTACAGATTGTAGTGTTGGTTTTGCTGCTGAAACATGTTTTGTTGTTGTTGATGATGTTGACCTTGTTGAAGATGGTGGTAGCTTAGAGGTGGTGATGATGACATGACAAGGGGTGTTGGGCTTAGAGAAGGGATAGGGCGTGAGGGGAACCCAAAGCCCAAGAGGTTCGGCAAGACCTGAGGTGCTGCTGATGGGCTTGGCGCAAAGGGTGCATTCGGGCCTCCGGTGAACTGTTGAACCATGGCTCGGAAATTTGTGGTGTCAGTATTGAGCAAGGTGGTCGGAGTTCGCCGTGAGGCCCGAGAACGGCGGCGCGTAGGTTTCCCCACGCGCCCTTCTGGACCTAAGTGGGTTGAAGTCGAGGGACTGGTATTTGGGAAGTCAGAAGTTGTAGGGACGGTGGCTGCAGTGCTGGTGGTGGTAACAGTGAAGTCAGGGATTGATGGTGCGGGATTTTGATTGTAGAATTGAAGCCAATCATTTGGGCCAGACATGGTTTGGGTCATGGCCAATCAGCATAGAATATGATGGAAGCAAGAAGGAGGAGAACAAAACTGTATCGCAGTGGTTTTTGCTTTTTAAGGTTTGGTAAGAGAGTAGTAAGAGGGGAAGAAAGTTGTATATTGAGGTTGGTATTTATGGTGGTTTATCTTCTTTTCTTTTGTCGGGGTTTTCTTCTTTTTGTGGGGGTTTCTATTGTTTGGTATTTTAGTCAAAAGTGTGAACGTAATGGAAGATCCTCACTCCGGATTTGGGCCAAACAGTAGGTTAGATTTGTAAGGCGGCAACACGTGACAATAGTTTGGACTATAAAAAAAATATACTTTTGTTCTTATGTTACGCTTGTCATTCAAAAAACACATGATCTAAAATGGAAACTAAAATATATTTTTGCATTCTTGTGAATTTTGTAAAATATTAAAACAGTTCAATACAAATAATAATATATTTTATTTTTAATGTAATAAAAAATTATAATTTTAATATAAATTTTACTAATTTTATATTAACTCTTTTAATGATAATAAAATAGTTAAATATATATTTAAAAAATTATTAAAGATTTTAAATTTTTCTAATAAACATATATTAAATTATTAAAAACCAAATATACATTGAATTATTAAATTGTACTAAATACAAAATATGTCAATATTTATTATTTAAGTTAATTATTTAATCAATATTAAATAAGCTATTAAAAAATTGTATATTGGTTTTGTCTTCCTAAAAAGATGAACATATTTTTATTTTTTTAATTTACATGTATTTAACCGAAAAAAATTAATTATAAAATTTTGCACATTGAACTCATTATTTGCATATATTTTTTACTTTAATGGTTAAAGTTTATAATTATGACAAAATTATTGTTATAGGTAACCAAATGAGTCAACTTGTTCTGTTTTGATTCAGTCCGTCATTGATTCATCAAAATGGATAGGACCATGTTGGCCCACCACAAAGGACAGGCAGATAGACCGGCTCACCAATTTTACTCTTTGTTTTTTTAATTTTGGTAATTTGTTTTTATTCGTTTTTGTATTTATTTTTCTTATTATTATTATTATTATTATTATTATTATATTAAAAGTACAATTCGAATACTTTTAAGTTTTAATTGATTAATTAATGTCCCTAATAAAATATATTAAAGTAATTACTATCTTTACATGTTAAAATATTACATTATAATTAAAAAATAAAATTTAATTTCTAAGTGTTAATAATTTTAATTATAATATTATTGTATATTTGCATCCTTCAAATAATATAACACACAAAAAATAACCTTTTAAATTATCTTTTTATTTTAATTTCTATTTAAAAAGAACAAATGGGTGGTAGGCTAGCCTGTCGCATCCCATCTTTGGCCCACTAACAGGATGGGTCAGAATGGATTGACGGGTTGAAAATTCCAACTTGATCCATCAAATTTTGGTGGGCTGGCAGATGGGGCACTAGGTCAGCCCTATTTGGTCATCCCTAATTATTATATAAAGTTGAACTTAATTGCCTATTTATGCATTATTTTTAATTTTGGTTTAATAATGTGAGAATGTAGCCTTTAATTTTAGACGACAATGTGAAATTCAATTTTAGATCTTGTTGTTTCCAAATAAGCTCAAGTTAGATATCATTGTAAGATTTTATTAAAAAATAAATAAAAATAAAACATGAGAGTATCATACCAAAATCATGATAAAATTATATCGTACTATAAGCACCTATTATAAAAAAAAAACTAAATAAAAACATATATGGATAATAGTAAACCCATGTTTTCTTTCACAAAATTATTTCATACTTTGAACTCCATATATCAAGAAAAAGGTATATTCCTTATCATATTACCAAATTTTATCATTAGTCAACATCCTCTCATTCTAAAAAAAGCCTTTAATTTTTAGAAGTTCTTGATTTAGAGGATTTAGTATTAATTTTCTTCGGTCTACCCCTACCGATTTTTCCTATAGTTTGAATTGGCTCATCATCTTCTTCAGTATTAGATATTGTTCCTTATCAAGCATAGTAGCCCATTAAGAATTTATTTTCACTTCCACCACAAAATGAGGTTCCTTACATGTCAAAGAATTAGGAATTTCCTTAGAGCTACTTTGAGTTGAATCTAATTGTTGTAAACCATACAAACTATTGACAATGGGAACAAGATTCTCCAAAGAAGGCATACCAGCCAAGGAATCAGATTCCATTGGCACACCACCATCTATATTCTTAAAAAGAGAAGATACATTCACAATACAAATATTATCATGATTAACCACTACTAGCTCAAGTTGTGACTAAGCAACAAGTTGCACCAAAACATGTTACACCATAAAAGACTGAACCATAGGCTCCACCACTTAAGCTAAAGAGATTTTAGTCCCATCTTGTGCATCAATCACCTTAGGATAATAATGTGGTTGTATTTTTGTATTGTAGCTGTCTAAATGAGATAGATCATGACCAACCATTTTACAATTTGAAAAAAATAGAGGCAATTTCTCATACTCCTAATTAGTAGTAAACACAAATCTTTGCCTTTCCACCAAAAATTGATTACGCAAATCAGATAACAAACAAAAATCAACTAAGACACGTGCAAATAAACCTCAAGACTTATTCTTGGTATAATCATCTAAAGATAAATGTGTGTCCATTCCACGTACTATTTAGAATATCACTTTCAACTACCAATACTCCAAAGGAGGTAGATGAATGCAAATCCAACATTGAATTTTTGTGAGTTTCATGGAAGTTGACACAAAATCTTTTGTCCAAGAAAAATATAAAGAATACCAAGAGGTAAATTCCAAGTTCTGAGAGCAAAATCCATTTCATGTCTTCGAAATAAGAAAAAGCAAATTCCTTTATTGTTAACAATTAAAATGTTCATTATTGGTGTTTTTATTGAAATCATTGATGAGTATTAGAGGTAGAGTTGACACTTCTTGGATGTTGGGTTGCTAATGTTTAATAGTTTGGATCGAGATCTAAGTGTGATTGGAGGGGAGATCTACCTACATAAGACTTTTCAATGCTTAAGTTAGTAAGAGAGTGAGGATTTGTGATAATGATAATGATTATAGTGAGCACTACACCATTTTATGACTTAGGCAACGCTATGATGACAATGATTAAAAACCATTGCCTTATGTAAGAATAAGGCACAATTTTTTATTGTTGTCTATATTGTGAGTTTTATTTGCCTCATATACTAATGATATATGAAAAACGTTGCTTATTTCTTTTAAGCAACATATAATAAAATGTGGATAGCAAAAGACCATGAATATTAAGGCGTGGACACTTTAGCCCACACTTTTTAAATTGTGGATATTTTAAACCACATTTATTTTAAGTAGTCTTATATATTTTTTGTACATTGTTTATTTTAAATTGTCTCAAAATATCCAAATTATATTAAGATATTTCCACAATAGGCCACACTTATTTTTACTTATATGTATATATAAGCAACAATTTTTAATTGTAAACTTTGTAATGTGTTTTGTTCTCTTTAAAACAACAAATACAATAAAATCGTTGCCTATTGTATTAAAATCAACATTTTTTTTAACTATTATAGTTATAGGCCACATTTTATCAAATATTGGTATTTTAAACCATATCTCTTAAAATGTACATATTTTAAATTTTGTAATTTTTAGAATGTAATATTTGACACATTTATTTTTATATTTTGTCTTAAATACAACTTATAAGCTGATACCTTTAGATTCCAAAAATATTATACAAAAAAAAATGTCAGGGACCTAAAGTGTTGTAATGTTATCTTTGATTATTTTTGTTAGATATAGTTTGATATTATTAAGATATTGTTAGATATTGATAACCACAATATCAAACAATATCTTCTATTTAATCTTTTTATTTTCAGTTACTCTTTTTACTTGTACCTCTCTCTATTATAAATAGATTACCCTATGTGTGGTTTATACACAAGGGAGATTAATCTCAATCCCTATTTTCTTTATTCTCAACATGGTATCTAGAGCTTAAGTTTTTTTTTTTCTTCGCTACCGCTGCCTCCGCCTATGCCGCCACCGCGTTGCTGCTACCGGAGCCGCCGCCGGAGCCGCTGCCGGAGCCGTCACCACCGTCGCCGCTGAGTCGTCGTCGCCGGAGTGTTAGTTCCGACCGGCGACCATACAGTTCTGATCGTCCCTCACGCGCCATTCGAAGCCGCGTCTCGTCCAGTTCCTCCATGGCGTCTTTCGCTGCCTCTTTCAGTTCTGAAATCTCTTCTGTTTCATCCGATATACTTGTTATGTTCAACAAATTTCTCAAATGGTATAAGGATCAACAGTTTTCTAGTTCCACTGCATCTGTTGCTCACACAGGTACATCTTTTGTTGGTCTG
>Ga0214544_1001165_pt1 | contig 53281 bp, 55 predicted proteins | sample CNSS3metaG_FD_160074 | JGI IMG/M metagenome (GOLD analysis project Ga0214544, IMG submission 160074) | Root nodule microbial communities from cowpea collected in UCLA plant growth center, Los Angeles, California, USA - CNSS3 | ecosystem: Host-associated > Plants > Roots > Nodule | place: USA...
TCTCTTGTAATATATATATATATATATATATATATATATATATACACACACACACACATATACTGCACGAATTTTCAACTAAGCTAGATAATTCTCGCCTAAGCGAGAAGGTATTTCATGTTGAAGAAAAGTCATCTCGCTTGATCAAAACTATTCTCCCTTAGGTGAGAAATGCCTAACTTGAATGCCCCTTCTCCACGAACTTAGGTGAGATTGGCAACAATAGATCTCGCTTGGGCGAAATTGCTTTAGCTTGAGCAAACAATGGCAAGACTTCTTCCGTTAACTCTGTTTCTTGATTTCTTCTTCCTCTCTTATGTTCTTTCCTCCTCCTACCTTAATTTACCTGAAAAATATACAAAAATAGGGATCAAATGATTTCTTTTAAGTAGAAACTTGGAAACATGTGATTGAAGCTCATTTTTCTTAGATCAAGGAAAATCAATATCATATAAACACAAATTACAAGCAGAAGTGCCAGAATTCCGTATGAATTTTACTAATTTTTTGCACTTATCACATCCTCAATTGATTTGATAAAGTCAAATGCTCTTCATGTAAGTCATATAATCATATTAGTTTCTACTAATTTAATCATTATTAATTAGCATATAAATTAAATTATGATTTTGGTTTTTATGTTACGAATTAATAAAACGGAAGCTTCAGGCTTTTGTTAATGTGGGAAAGAACCAACTTGACATAAACTTGGATGAGCCAACATTGGCAATTTCATTTACTAAACCTATAAATGCTCTTGAATGGTGGAAGAGTATTTCCATAAACAATCTTTTATATTCTAACTTGTTTTTTTCAATTCCATTCCATGTGTTATTTTAAGATGATGAAGTTGATCAAGATGGTAGAGCATAGGAGAGTTGTTCTAAGGGTGGATCTAATAACCCTGAAAAGAGATAATCTTGCTAATTTTAATCGAGTTACCTTGGATCTACATAGTATTAGAGTTAGAATAATGATAAGGTTCAAGTTATTATTTTGTTATGTTTTGTGTCGAAATCATACGAAAATTTTTATTAACACTATGTTGTATGGCAGGGATAGTATTACTATCAACAACGTGAAAGACAATTTGCAATTTACAAAACTGAAGAGAAGAGTCTCTAGTTTTGATGAGGATGATGCATGATTCATAGTTAGCAAAGGTAGAAGCATGGAAAGAGGAAATAGTAGCAAGGGTCATACACGAAGTAATTCACTTTCAAAGTCAAAGAAAGTGAAATGTTCCAAGTGCAAAGAGGTGAGGCGCATAAGGAAGAATTGTCCACAACTGAAGAAAGAAAGAAATAATAATGTCAGAACAACTGTTGCTCGTTCTAGTGCAGTTGTCTTTAGTGGGAGCTCAGATGAAGGAGATGGCAAAGCTGTTTTGATGGTCAATACTATTGGTTCTACTGATACATGGGTCATGGATACCGGTGCTTCTTATCACACGAATTTTAACAAGGAGTTGTTCAATTTATTTAAGGAATGAAATGGCAGTGTAAAATTGGGTGATGATGAGGACCTTGGTGTGAAAGGCAGTGACGTTGTGTAGATAAAAATGTCTGATGGCATTGCTAGAACGTTTGATGCTTGGTATGTTCCTGACTTACGGAAGAACCTGATCTCATTTGGTACCTTAGATAAACAAGGGTATAATTTTCCAGGAAAAGATGGACAAATTACGGTTTCCAAAGGTGCTCTAGTTGTCATGAAAGGGAAGCTACAACATGGATAAATTATGCTCATGTGAATGATGGTAAATTAAAGCCTAGGGCAATGAAATGTATATTTCTTGGGTATCCTACGGGTAGGGATGGCAATAGGTCGGGTCGGGCACGGATAGTGCCTACCCGCAACCCGACCCGTAAAAAAAAAATTCGCCCACTACCCGCCCGTTTACCCGTCGGGTATCCGCTTAAAAATAACCGCAGATATTTTTAAAACCCGCGGGTACCCGTAGATACCCGAAACCCGCAAATATTTAAAAATTTTATATTTTATAAATTGTTTAATATAAAATTATAAAAATAAAATATAAAATTAAATTAAATTAAATTAAATTAAATTTTAGTTATAATTAAATTTGACATAATAAAATATACTGCAAATTTTAATTTTAATTAAATTTAACTTAATAAAATATAAATTAAATTTTAATTTTAATTTTTTTGCTGGTAACGGGTACGCGGGTATTAACTATCCGTCGCGGATTTTATCCGCGGATATTCGCGGACACGAGTATTTTTGCCATCCCTACCTACGGGTGTCAAAGGATATAGATTATGGTGTACTGAAAGTAATAGAACTAAAAGTTTATTATTAACATAGATGTTACTTTTAATGAGTCTGTTTTGTTTGGCCAAAAAGAGAAGGTTGAAAATATTGCAGGGAATAAGGGAATTCATCAAAAGGTGGAGCTTAAGTTTGAAGATTCAAATAAAGAAAATTTGGATCCTGTAGATCAATCTAGTAATGTCCAAGAAGAACCTCAAAGTATAGCTATAAGGAGAACGAAAAGGGAAATAAGAAAACATGCAATGTATGCAGATGTTACATGTGTTGTTGATACTAACTTTGTTGCGTATGCCTTGGCGGTTGGTGAAAATCTTTATTCTGATGAGCCTAAATCCTATAAGAATGCAATCTAGAGCAAAGAAGCGTCATAATGGTTAATTGCCATGAATGAGGAGATGTAGTCACTTAAGAAAAATCATACCTAGGAGTTAGTATCATTACTTAAAAGTGTGAAGCCAGTTGATGCAAATGGGTGTTAAAGAAGAAAAAAGGGATTCTTGATGTTGAACCATTTATATTTAAGGCAAGACTTGTGGCAAAAGGTTTTTCACAGAAAGAGGGAATTGACTACCATGAAGTGTTTTCACCTGTGGTAAAACATAAGACTATCCATGTTTTGTTGGCCATGGTGAGCGCTTTGGATATGGAGTTAGAGCAACTTGATGTGAAAACTACATTCTTGAATGGGATTTTAGAGGATCAAATTTACATGTCACAGCCATATGGATTCCTTGAGGTTGGGAAAGAGAACCATGTGTGTTTGTTGAAAAAACATTATTGTATGGTTTAAAATAGAGCCTGAGGTAGTGGTACAAGAGGTTTGATGCTTTTATGGTTTTCTATAATTTTGTTCAAAATGAGTTTGATAATTGTGTTTATAGTAGGAATTTGGCAAATGGTTCCTGTATATATTTGTTACTATATGTGGATGACATGTTAATTGTAGCTAAGAGCAAAACTATGAAGGATTTGGGTGCAGCTAAGAAGATTTTTGGAATGGTGATTTGGAGAGACAGGAATATAGGTCTATTTTATGTATCTCAGAAGAAATACATTGAAAATTTGTTGTAGTCTTTTCAAATGGAGAATTCTAAGCCTTTTAGTACTCCTTTGGTAGCATATTTTAGACTTGATGCTAGCACTCTTTGTAACATCCCGTTAGGATATTACGGATTTATAAATAAAATAAAGGAGTAAATTAATAACACAGCCTTTAATAATACCTCATTTTCCCAAAATGCGGGAAAAATTTAAAATTTATTAAATAAGTAAACAACGTTCATAACCATAAGTCATCAAAACCAAAAATCAAATGTTATAATAGCACCCATCAGGGTTTACAACTGATCTCAAAACCAAAGAAAATGAAACATAAGATTTCCCCGAATCTATCCCCTCTCTGCGACTAAGCTTCATTTGAGCCACCTGCATCAACAACATCTGCTCTCGTGTACCGCGTACACGATCATCGCCAAACATAAGCAGATAGGGTGAGCTTAATAGATAAAACATATACAATTTTATAGATATATACTTATACACACATCACTATGAATAACACAACCATCCCCCATGATTCCATCTTTTAATTCATGCCACCTGACCCCAATCAGATTATTCGTATTCTACATCTTCTAGTGAATACTTCAAGATGACTTGCTACAATACCTATCGGCCATAACCGATAAAGCACGTGCGGGTACCATTGTTACGGATCATACACCGTAACGCCAGGAGGAGTTCCCAAATGCGAACATAATTCGCAACGTCCCAAGACTACCAAACTCGTCAGCCAACCACTGAGGAGGGCAATTTATCTGGACCCATCCGTACTGGCCACAACCAGCACACTCACACCGGCAACACTCGCCAACCCGAGCCACAACTCAAGGGTTCCTCGTGTTCATCAGTCATACCAAGCCACAACTCAAGAGATGCTATTCCGAGCCACAACTCAAGGAATACCATATGCTTAACCCCTATCCCGAGCCACAACTCAAGGGATACGTTCTGAGCCACAACTCAAGGAACACCAGCAATCCCACCTTTAAAGCACCACTAGAAGCCATGTAGATCACACATGTGAAATCAAAATTCCAAGCTGCAGCAGTACAAATCGTCTAGCGGGGGACACGTGCCGCCAGGCGTTGCCAGCTCCCAGACCGCCTGGTGTAGGTGTCGCATACCACCAGGCGCACAGCGCCTAAAAAATCCTTCTTGCTACAGGTACCGCCTGGCGGGACTGTCCTCACCACTAGGCGCACCTAACCTCGAGACCCCACTGTATTCCCGCTACCGCCTGACAGTTCGTGTATCACCGCCAGACGCCATGACAATACTACGCGTTACTGGTTTCTGCTCAAGTCTAGCACAATTTCTTACCTCATTTCCAACTGGTCACTTCCCCAGTATCATCTAACTTAACTTGTTACTAACAACGGTGAAGTTCAGTCTTCACTCCCTAGCTTGATAACAGTACACATTCAATTATAACATTAAGCTTCTTCCTTTTTAACCTATTATTATTCTTGGATTCCTTACCCTTAAGTTGTTGCCAAGCCTATTACATTGGTATAGTGCCCTCTTCACACCATCAAGCGCCAACGCTAAATAAATCCCATCACTTCTTCTATAATTCCCTCCCCCTCTAGCGTTCTCTTAGGGTTAAACTCCCATTCACAACAATTGGTCAATTCTCTAAACCCCCCTTGCACCCAACTTATCCAAAATCCAGAATCCCTACTACGCCATAAAATAAGCAAAACCTCTAACATCTAATATCGTTACCTCCTAATGTAGTCCCCACCTTTTTAGTTCATACACGAAACTCCATCATCAAACTTCCACATATATAACAAAAATCCCCTCTACTGATCCCAACTCAACGGAAACAGAACCCAACCTCAGTGCATGACATCACAACCATGCAGCAGCACTGCCACTACGCTGGCGCCTGGCGGCCAGTCCCGTGCCGCTAGGCGGTGCTTACCATCTATACATTTTCCAGATTTTCCTAGCACCCATAACCCAACCATTTTTCTTTCTTTGCGAATTCCCATCACTCGCAACTCCAATCCAATCACAACCAGAACCATTCAACATTTAATCACATTGATCAACTATTCCTATGTCCAATTCACGGTAACCTATTTCGAATCGTAGATAAAAATATCACACATTCAACCCTAAAGCTCATGTGCATTGTTCCATCCGATTACATGGTCCATTACAAGTCAATCAGTGAAATTCAACACCAAATCATCTTCTAAGAACTAACCCATGTTTTTCCCAATCATAAACATGTCAAAATACGCACAAAATCACCAAAATGAGCCAACAGACTCGCGTTGCCTGGCGGAAATTCATCACCGTCAGGCAGTCCATCAGAGAACCCAGAAAAATGCTACAGAATTTGCATCGCCTGGCAGTACAGGGCTTCACTGCCAGGCAGTGCATCAGGGAACCCAGATATACATACAATTTGGTATGAGCTGCCTGGCGGCTATGTATAGCCCGCCAGGCGGTTTCTGGAAAATTTCCAGAATTCAAAATTTCGCAGATAAAAATGGAAACCATGCATTCACGTGATCATACTTTTCAGGTAATTATTAAAACAACAAGATAAATGGAGTCCAGCTCCCCTAACCTGGTTTTCCTTTACTAAACTTGAAAATTTCAAGCTCTTTCTTTGATCACTAATGGCCACCCTTGATTCTTCTCAACCCAGCCTCAATAATTCACTCACTACACTCCCCTCACTCTTAATTTTCGTCTCTGTTTTCTAGGTATATTTTCAACCTTGCAAAACCTTTCCTAAACCCTCACTTTTGCCTTTTAAACTAGTGCTTTAAGCTAGTCCAAAGATCAAAACGAAAATGCACCTAATTATGTGTTAATGGTCATTCATTTCTCATTATGAATTGTGATTACAGCCACTCTTGGCTGCTGATTCAAGTTAGGGTTCCCTTTACCCTTTCCACTTCCATCCCAAGTTAACATTAGCAAAAGAAAAATGAAGTTAAATTTGGGTTTTCCAAGACTTGAACCCCAACTATGCAATTGCCAGAGCATGATTAACATATACTAAAATAATAACGAATAATAACTCAAAATTAACACACATAGGACTCGAACCCAAGTCCTTTCACACAATCAAAGTACTCTCAACCATTTGAGCTAGTACTTCTCCACATCATACTCATCATAATTTAATGTCATAAATGATTCCCCCCCCCGCATTTATTAATTATTTATTTATTTAATTAATTAAATTCCATGGGTCTTACAGTCTTCCTAGTACCAATGAAGAGAAGGATTATATGAATGAGGTTCCTTACTCTAGTGCTATTGGGAACTTGATGTATGACATGGTTTGTACAAGACCAGATTTGGCTCATGGTGTGAGTGTGGTTAGTAGATTTATGTGTAATCTTGGGAAAGCTCATTGGGTGGTTGTGAAGTGGATTATGCGATATTTAAAAGGTACTAGTAATATCTGCATGGTTTATGGTTCTAATGATATTGAGTGTGGTCATATTGGTTATGCAGATTCTGACTATGGTGGAGATCTTGTGAAAAGAAGATCTTTGACATGTTATATCTTCACTCTTTATGGTTATGCTATTAGTTGGAAAGCAACACTTCAACCTACTATTGCTTTATCTACCAACGAAGCAGAATACGTGTCCTTGATAGAAGGAGTCAAAGAAGGTATATGGTTGCAAGGTCTTATTAATAGTTTGGGTTTGAATGTGCAAAGGTGTGTACTTTGTTGTGACGGTCAAAGCGCATTGTGTTTGGCTAAAAATCCAGTTTATCATGAAAGATCAAAGCATATCGATGTCATATTGAATTTCATACGCGATGTAATTGAAAACAAATTGTTCTCCATAAAGAAGATATTAACCGTAGACAATCCAACATATATGTTGACTAAGCCCCTATCTTCTGCCAAGTTTAAGCATAGCTTGGACTTGGTGAATGTTCGCATAGCTTGAGACCCTTCGGGATGAAGAGGCATGAGAGTTGTTCTTGATTACTGGTGACTTGGGAAAATTCAAGTCAAGGTGGAGAATTGTTAAGATGCCTTGAATATTACATTGTCCCTTTATCTCCTTTACTTGATATATTTATAGGTTGTAACGATGTTTAAAGGGATTGTTATTTTTATCCTTTTATAAGGCTAAAAGACATATGTATCATGTATTTCTCTATTATTATTCAAAAATAAGAAACTCTTGAATTGCTCCATGGACGTTGGTTAAATTGACTCAATCATGTAAATTTGTATGTTTTTTTCTTTCTCTTATTCTTTTTCTTTTTCATATTGTCATAACAAGTAATTTGGAAAAAAAAGTTTTGACTTTTTTTTTTCTTTGGTCGTGATACACGAAGGGAAATGATATGGTTCTAATTACCTTATGTTTTTATTTATTTGTTTGGAAAAATGAATTTAGAAACAAAATTATGTTTTTACTTATTTGTTTGAAAGAAGGAATTAGAAACAAAATTATTAATGAGACTAGTGACAAAATTAAGAAAACAGCAACATACTTTTAAGATGATACAAAATCATTTAGATTGCAATCAAATTAATTATACTAAAAATATTAATATGGCAGAATATTTGAAAGCTAAATTTTAAGTTTTCATTAAACATTTTCTCACGAAATATTAATTTCTAAGTCTTTAAATCTTCACCAAAACTCAATTTAAAATTTCATAAAAAAAAATACTTAATCTAAATGCACAAGTACATTAACTATATTTGCACTAAAAAAAATAATCAAATATTAGATTAAATACATCACAAACCTAATAATGTCCCGTGATTTTAACCTCATCATTGAACTTTGTTGAACAACCTGTGCCTTGAGTTTGCATATGAAATCTACAATAGATTGATTTCTTATAATTGATGTATTTTTGTTCAAAGTTTCCATGTCCTAGGAATAAACTACACATTAAGGTTGTAATAGTGCCTTATATGATTAATTCAACCTTTATGAGGAATGAATTCATAGACAAAATCTTGTTGCTGATCAAATTGCGTGTGAAGTTATGCTTGAATAAGATGAATATAATAGATTTGATAGCTAGTTGAAAATCCCCTTCAAACATTACAAGTACTAAAGTTGTCTACTCCATTAAATGGAGTCTTCCTCCTTTGATACTTTTAGGCTTAATTGTTATGACACAATTTTTGAATGAGGAGCAAACAATAGTGCATGACATGAATATGTCAATAGGGACCACTTTTGTTGTCTTTGTCTTTTCATGTAAATTATGTGTTGCTTTTATTTTTCAAGTGAAACTATGGATGATTTTATTTGTTTTAAGTTTGTTCATGAATAATAAATTGTTGAATATATTTATTTTATTGATTTTAATCTTTTTTATGAAATGTACAATTTTATCTTATTTGTTGGGGATTAAAGTGTAAATTTAAATTTTACACTAAAAAAAATAAAAAAAGTTAAATATAATGTAAAAATGAAGATCTATAAATTTATAATTAAATACTGTATATAAAATACGAAAGATAACTTTTTTACATGTATCGAACACATACATCATCTTTGAGAAGAAAAATATTATAAATTTGAAATATGAATTTAAATTTGATACTCTTTGGGATGATCTCTAATAAATCTTAGTATGAGAAATTAGGCTTTTTAATAAAAGGAAAATGAAATAAAATTAAATGATGCAAATAAATTAAAAAGAAAACTACGAAGCTGTATCACGTGAGTGGCACGTGGGGATTTGCAAGCTCAACAGAAGTGAGCCCAACTTCCGTAAAAGCCACAGTCCCCAATATCCATTTCCCAACTTCGACAATAAGAAATTCTTTTGGGCTTCTCTCACACGCCAACAACAACAACAACTACACCATCTCAAAATCAAACAAAGGCAGAAGAGAGAAGAGAGGAAGAAAATAGAGAAAAGAAAAACCTTCGTGCCCGCCAAACGCAATTTCCCAAAAGGAAAAACCCTTTCGCGCTCTCTCCTCCCAAATGACACAACCATCAGCGCCTCCGCCTCCTCCTCCGCCGCTGGCGCCACCGCCACCGACAACTCCGCCGCCACCTCAGCAGACCGAGAGCGTCCGCGTCCGCTGCGCCGGCTGCCGAATGATCCTCACAGTCGCGCCTGGCCTCACGGAGTTCGCCTGCCCTACCTGCCGAATGCCGCAGATGCTTCCGCCGGAGCTCATGCCTAGGGAGCGCGCCGCCGCACCAAATGCGCTTACACCGGTGCCTCCGACGTCCGCTCCGCCGTCGCAGCCTCCGCACGCGCCTGCACACGGCATTGATCCCACTAAGATCCAGCTTCCCTGCGCTTCTTGTAAAGCCATCCTCAACGTTCCTCACGGCCTCGCGCGCTTCGCTTGCCCTCAGTGCAACGTTGACCTAGCCGTCGATGTCTCCAAGGTGAAACAGTTCTTCCCCGCCGCTCCTCCGCCGGAAGAAGTTAACGAGGTTTGCCTCCTTTCTGTTGCTTCTTTTCTGGTTATCGACGATTTCGGTGATTGAGAAGTGGCGAACGGGAATGGTGCCATTGGTTTACTGTGTAGTGTGATTCTTACGGTAGGGTTTGTGTGTAGTTTAGTTCGTTCTGGTTGATATTCAGGATATGGTATATAAAGTGTGATACTATACAGAGTGTGATTGTGGATACTATAATGCTTCCAATGAGGATGAAGAAACAAGGAAGTAGAAGATTAAGTGTGCTTGATGGTTGACAAATGCTTTTGTTTGTCTTCATTGATGCCGAGGAGCATGTTTGGAAAGCTTTAGTCGGTCAACACACATTTCATCAGGCCAAACGTAAAAGCAAAATTTTGTTTCTTACTTGTATAAGTTGGTATCCGTTGAGACAAACAAATACACCAGAAGACATGCAATATAAAATGTGATTGTGATTGTGGTTGATGTTATAATGTCAGTGGGTAGGGTGATTTTAGTTTACATTTGGATTTTTATGTGTACTTCATTTTTCGATGATTTATATTGGGACACACAATATCAAATGTGATTGTGAAGGTGGTTGATGTTATAATGCTTGTGTGTAGTGTAATTTTAGGTTACATTTGGATTTCTATGTGTACTTTAGTTTGCCTTTATTATTGGGCACACACAATATAGAAAGTCTGTTGTTTATAATGATACTTTGTAGTGTTATTTTAGGTTAGTGTGATTTCAATGCACACTTCAGTTTGTCCTGGTTGCTATAGGGGACCTACAATATGAACTAGGATTGTGATTGCAGTTGATATTATAATGTTCTAATGAGGATGAAGAAATAAGATAGCAGAATATGAGTACGATGAATGGTTGCTAATGTGAAGATGTTAGTAAGGAACAATGACGATGATTAAGCGGAAGCCTTGATTTGTTTTTGCATGATAATGGGATTCTGTGTATACTTTATTTCATCTTGATTGATATGGAGGATATTTGATAGGGTGTGAATTTTAGGGTGGTTGATATTAATATGCTGCCAATAGGGAAGAATGAGGATTCTGAAAAGGAGTATGTGATTCTATGTGTACTTCAGTTTGTCTTGATTAATATGGAGGATGTACAGTAAGTTTTTCTATGGCTGAAAACTTGACATGGTAAGTGTTGCTTATTGGATTATTATATAATGGTAGTAGAATGTGCTTGGTAGTTAGTCAAGTGGGTGTAGCATTTCATGGTTGATGTGGAGGACATACAGTGAGGAGTGATGGTAGTTGATATGGTGGTTTAGCTACAAGGATGAAGATGAGCAGGCATTATGAAAAGGAAGTGGAATGTGCTTTATTGTTGGTTGATGAGGTAAAGTTGTAGCAAGAATGAATTCACATTTCAAAAAGGAAGAAGAATGTCATTTATAGTTGATAAGGTGAAGATGTTAGGACGAATTAAGAAACTGGATGTACAATATGCTTTATGGTTGATAAAGTAAAGATGATAATAATAAGAAGGATGGGTTATTCTATTTCTTGAGAGGGGGGGGGGGGGGGGGGGGGAGTGGTTTGTTAATTAGGGAAGTGGGAATTACTGCTGCTGGGAATGGATTTACTTGTTAAGGTACTACTTATGAGGTTCTATGCTGTTGGATTTATTGCCTCTCTGCTTCATCTCATGCACATAATCTTGTCATTATTTTATGGTGAAGGTGTTTAGTGTTAGTGCCTTGGTGAGTGAGGAACTGAACTTATATTTGTGGATGTTTCATGTATTGTAAACGTGGAATGGAATGATGGATTATTATGTGAGCATTCAACCATCCATTTTTTTAAATAAATTTAGAAACAAGAATTTAACCATCTAATTAGGTGCTTATCACCATCCTTCCCTTTTATGTAAATCCCTCCATTCAGACCTTTGTTGAGTTGGTGGAAAGTGGGCATGTGGAAAATTTGGAGTGAAATAACTTTATTCTTTTTTGGTGTAACGGAAATAGGGGCTGGAAAATAAAATGCACTGACTTTTTACCATTTCTTTGAAAACAATTTCACTCTATCCTCTTTGTTTTTTGCCTTCCCAAATTTCACCTGTTCAAGTAAGCTGACCCTAAGTATCTTGTACAATGTGAAGAATGCATTGAGATCTTATGTTCAGTCATCTCATGTGAGATTTGAGATGGAAGGAGGGACCAAATTGAATGGTGAAAGAAACAAGTAAATTTGAGCATAGCCTGCCAGTCATTTGCAAGTATGATATAGAAACATTCAATGGAGTCAGGAAGTGATTGAGTTTCAGCAATATAACTAACTAATTTATTGAAATAAAAAAATTACGGGTAGAGATCTGCTACCCTGCTCCACAAAGCATAAGCTCCTAATGATTTCCTTAGAGAATAATTAAGCGTGACCCCTGACAGACTCTTGCATCTCTTTTACATACTACTCCTTAACAGCTTTCCAGATAAGCCTTGCTGCTATCAATTTCCTAGATAATCCTATCCTAAAAACGAAACAGTAAAAGATACCAGCTTTAATGGATAACACATTCCTATCTTTCAATTTAATATTAAATACAAAACAGTAATATTTAATATTAAATACAAAAACAGTAATAAGTATTAATTTCCTTAATCGAAAGCAGATTCCTATCTGTTATTTCTTGTTCCTCCTGTTGTAGACACTCCAAACCTTGTGCGTGCTATTTTTCATTACAAGCTGGGATCTACCAATGAGAAATATGAGGCTAGGATCAGGAAGACAAGCTTGTCCAACAAAATCTTGGGAAGAAGTTTATTGCTAAAATTATTCTGCTCATGATTTATTTATATAGGTTATGCCTACCTAGGGGCTTGATTGCTCTTTTGAGTCAATTTTATTTCTGTTTTTTTTTGTTACCTCTATTTTTAATGTGTACTTAGGACTTTAGAGGGTTCCTGATTCTTTTGCATGTATGTATACTGCATATGTGTATTTATTTCATATTTAGGATCTTTTGTGTTTTTGTTTTTGAAAAGGAAAATCAATTTGTGATCATGCATTATTCCCCCCGGAAAAAAAAATGGACTGTCCCCTACCTCTGTTGATATTTGTTTATTTCTCCAGTTGTCCTTGTGACATTTCCTTTTATTAATTTAAATTTTGTCTCTTTTTACTTTTTATGAAAGTTCGTTGTTTCAAAATATGTTATTTGTACATTTTATTGTCTTTATATCAATATTTTTTTTTTAATATCATGTATTCAATTAAATCAGGTTGCTGTTGAAGTGGAGCGAGATGAGGACGAAGGTGGCATGGTTGGAGAAACATTTACAGACTATGTGAGTTACTATAATTGTCTCCTTTTGAAAGCATTGTTTGCTAGAACTTTGTTTTTGCGGATTATTATTTCAGTTGTTATTTCATGTTATGCTAGCACATTTTAGTAGTATTAAGATGCCTCCTTGTGCAGCGACCACCAAAAGTATCTATTGGACCTCCACACCCAGATCCTGTTGTGGAGACATCTTCCTTGTCTGCAGTGCAGCCGCCTGAGCCAACTTATGATCCAAAAATTAGAGATGATTTGGAGAGTTCAAAGACTTTATCTTGCTTGCAAATTGAGACATTGGTCTATGCTTGTCAGGTTTCTTCTATGATATAATTGACTATATATGGTTATGTTTTGCTTTGCCTTTCCTGTGTATGATGTTGGTTTTTATGACAGAGACACCTTCAACATCTCCCAAATGGTGCTAGGGCAGGATTCTTTGTTGGAGATGGAGCGGGTGTTGGTAAAGGTCGAACAATTGCAGGGCTAATTTGGGAGAACTGGCATCATGGAAGGAGGAAAGCTTTGTAAGTTTGGGTCATGGCATCCACATGAAATTATGGTTGTGTTATTGAAAACTAAGATGCTCTCGAAGTTTTGTTGTTTTGATGCTTTTTGTCACATTTCCAATGATCTTACACAGGTGGATTTCTGTTGGTTCAGACTTGAAGTTTGATGCTAGAAGAGACTTGGATGATGTGGGTGCAACATGTGTTGAAGGTATTTTCCTAGAAAACTTTATACAGACAAGGTTGTATTTATTACTTATGTTTTGATTAGCCGGTTTGCTTGTTATGTTAAATACATAATGTTTGCAAAAGTAATTCTCATTATGGATATTTTAATACATATTTTTAAACTTTTGTTTTCAGTTCTGGGATATGTGAGGTGTGGGTATTTCTTGGGGTAGTAGTTTTGCCCAATATCTCACAGAATTGAGATTTTGGATATGTGTAGGTTGGTGGTTCATGGCCAGTGATTTTCAATTAGGTTAACACTGTTATTATACAGTGATTCCTTTAATTTTGGTCCTGTTAAATGGAATTTTGCTTATCCTCCTCTATTTTGGGAGTCAAATTTGTTATTAACCTCCTCTTGTGCACACTCTTACCTTTATTTTTCTTTTTATCCAAAAAATGAAAGTTTTCTGCTGTTTTGTTATCATCCTGGGGTAAATTTTCTTTTGTAGTCCATTTCAGGTGTTTGTGTAACTGTGTTAAAGTCTTTAGTTTTAAAATTAATTGTTATTGTTGTATCTATATCACAGAATTGTTACAAATTTAAATATCTTCCTTTTGTTTTCCCTCTATCCAGTGCATGCTTTGAACAAACTGCCTTATTCTAAGCTTGATTCAAAGTCTGTTGGGATCAGGGAGGGAGTTGTTTTCTCGACGTACAATAGTCTCATAGCCTCTTCTGAGAAAGGTCGTACTCGTCTCCAGCAGCTTGTACAGTGGTGTGGACCAGGGTTTGACGGTCTTATAATTTTTGACGAGGTATGGAAATATTTTCCAGTGTCAACTAGCATCCAATGATTGTTTAATTTGATAGTTGTTAATTGTTATTTCAAGTGTTTCTTGGATTTAATTTTATTCCTCCACCATTTTGTTACTAAGGTTTAAATGGTCTATTGTAGTGTCATAAAGCAAAAAATTTGGTCCCTGAAGCTGGCAGTCAACCAACCCGAACTGGAGAGGCGGTGCTTGATATCCAGGTTGTTCTTCATTTCAATCTTTTGAAGTAGTGGCCAAGAGTTTCTATATTGTTTGTCTTGTTTTCATTTGTGAACTTATGTTGAGTGCAGATATAATCTTTTTTATTGTTTTTAAATATATATTCCTTGTTCTTTGTTATTTTCATATGTAGTGTTTTTGGGAATATTTTTAATACAGTGAATATAAATGCGAAGTGTATAAGATAAGTGATATCTAAGCAGAAAGAAAGATAACAATGGTCTTGTTTAATATGCTTAGTAGATGCAACTTGTAGCATAAGTACAGCGATAGAATGAAGATTCTAAAATTTATTTATTTTAAATAAAATAGTTTAAAGCTAGTGGTGGAAAAGAAACATATTCATGTGAAATAAACTTACATGGAATTGGGTGAAGGGCCTTTTTAATTGGATTTTCATACCATTATGCTACAAATTATAATATGGATGACCCTTGCTATAAATCGCAAATCTCATAGCCATGCATGCGAGTTTGCTACAACTTGTAATACGTATCATTCTTACCACAAATGGCAATTCCAATAGCCATTTAGGTTATACAGGTCTAAAGCAATGTTTTAGAGATTTGGAAAATTTTTTCCTCTTTCATCCCTCAGCATAAAAGAAACTTCCCAATAAATAATATGGTGTCATTTTTGTTCTCGCCTAACTCATGGAAGTCTGTCATGATTTAATTGAAAATTCAATTTTTAATGGTCTATTGGTGTGAGTTGATAGAAGTAAACAGCCATTATACATGATATGCTCAAATCCTTGTCATGTTTCTCTGATGTGTTGCTAACAACTCAACCATTAAAGTAAGGTTCCAAATCCAAATTGTCTTGCTTGTGGCTGAATGCAATAGGGATATGAACAATTGGATGAGATGTTGATAGGTTCATACAACCATTCATAATGAATTCTCAAAGTTGTGAAGCTTGTGTTGTGCTGTATTTGAAACTTGTCAGAGAGAAGTGGTGCAGTGCCACTACTGCAAGCAGAGCAAATATGGAAGGAGGCATTGAATTGATACAAAATAACACCTTAAGGCCTACTATCCAAAATGCAGTTTCATGGGGTCATTTTTTTTTTCTTTCTAGATGGCAAATATGACTTTTTTTTTTACTATATATATTTTTTTAATTTTAAATGGGTTGAAACAATTATTTGAAATTGGTTATGCAAACACTTCAGTTCTGGCTTTTGGATAAGTGTGAAGGTTTAAGTGAACAGTTGTTTTTCTGGTCCGGGTGCTTATATAACAGTATATAATGAAATTTATGAGTAGTGACACAATTCTAGAGAATCTGATCCTAATTTATGAACTTAGTCTACTCCTGGGTACCTTATGTTGCGGAAAGTCCAATCATTCTGTGTATCTGATTGTACCATCTATGAAGCTTGACAAATGTCCTTGTAATAGTGATTCTGATTTGTTGGAGATTCCATATTGACTGGATATATGACCAAATTATAATATATTAGTGGGTTCAAACCTTTCTATGTTATTCAATTTTATGAGGTTGAATTATGTTTAAAGTGCTTTTTCTAAGAGGGTATGTCTGCTTATGCCATCTACCCCCTCTCACGTTGATCTCTCCTACCTTATCTGCATTAATGTATGTTAAAGTGAAATTATTACTTTGCAATATTTATTTAGCATTGAAATAGTGGACACAGGATGTGGTATCTGAGTTATTGCTGTTTAATTTCACAGGACCGACTGCCTGAAGCTCGTGTTGTTTATTGCTCAGCAACTGGAGCTTCTGAACCTCGCAACCTGGGTTATATGGTTCGGCTTGGTCTTTGGGGAGATGGGACGTCCTTCTTAGATTTTCGTGAATTTTTAGGTAGTTTCTTATCTATTATTTTCGTATATTTTTAAATACAATTTAACTGGTAATCTTCATTTTTTTCTTCTTTCGAACATGCTTTTCTATTTCTTTTGCTCAAATAATGTTTTCGATAAATCCACTCATGGTCCGTTTTTTCCCTTTCAAATACTTGCTGCTGCCCATTTTGGAGGTATATTATGTTTGTCTAATTGATGATGTCTTTATTCTGATATACATTCTTCTATTTGTTTGATGACCATTTTTTTTTCGCCAATATTGTTACTCTACAATAGTTTATGAATAATATTTCATGATTGGTAAGCATTTATGATAGATAACTAATATTTTATGATTGTTTTGATTTAATCTTCCTGCAACTACATAGTATAGGAAGTTAAAAGAATTTGTTATATCTCTGCTTTCTACTCGTGTTTCTTGTCCTTGATGTCCCCATCTCCTAAGTCTGTGAATTTAACAATTTGAAGTTATACATCCAGGTGCTTTGGACAGAGGGGGTGTTGGAGCTCTTGAATTAGTTGCCATGGACATGAAAGCAAGGTTATAATAATTTCATGACCAACATACCTTATTGAAAATATATGCTTATGAGAGATAAATTGTTTTTCTTCATTTCTCTTGTTGTAGGGGTATGTATTTATGTCGGACGCTTAGCTATGAAGGTGCAGAGTTTGAAGTAATTGAAGCACCTTTAGAAGAGAAAATGATGGTACAGAAAATTTATTTGCCATTATTTATGGAATTTGTAATTTCTTTACTGAAGAAACAATGAAAATTATCTGGTAAAATACTGACTGGCATCTGAAAATAATAATCAGTAGAGCATAAGAGAAAAGAAAGGGAATTCCATCAATCAGTTTCAGAAGGTTGTTTGTTAGTTATGTCACATTGTTTAAAATAATTACCCGTTTCTTTTTTCTGACAATTGGTCTGGGTTTCATTTGGTTTGTGCTTGTTAAAGTCAAACATATTTATTTGTATCAATCAATGCTGACGTTATACAGTCGGGTATGCACTTGTCTTTTCAGATATGATTTTTATTTAAGCATGCCAAATCAGGAATGTACTTTATCTTTCTCTTTGGTGCGTTGCAATTCCTTTTTCTTATCTTAAGTATGATAATAAGAAGGAATTGAAGTTGTAAGAAACTAGAAATGTCTCCTGGCTGTAGATTGTTCAACTTTCTTTTCATATAATTATAACGTGTACAGTTATCAATATTATCTCTGGACGCATTTATTTATCCCTTGAATTCCATATTTTTGTCTTATGATCTTATTTTGCATAATAACCTCAGGAAATATATAAAAAGGCAGCAGAATTTTGGGCTGAATTACGAGTAGAATTGCTGTCAGCCAGTGCCTTCCTAAATGATAAACCTAATTCTAGTCAACTATGGCGCTTATACTGGGCAAGCCATCAGGTATTGAAGTTGATGTGGTAGATTCAATCTGTATTTGGATTCTTGTGTTCACTAATATTCATTTACCCTTTTGTCTGTTCGTTTTCCCTGTAATGCTGTAGCGTTTCTTTAGGCACCTATGTATGTCTGCTAAAGTCCCTGCTGCTCTTAGACTAGCGAAGGAAGCATTAGCTCAAGAAAAATGTGTAGTCATTGGTCTTCAGAGCACTGGAGAAGCTAGGACAGAGGAAGCTGTGACAAAATATGTGTGTATTTGAATACTCTGTTCATTGCATTTCAGTTTCTAACATGGTTTATATTTGGATAGGGTTCTGAACTTGATGACTTTGTTTCTGGACCTCGAGAATTGCTGCTTAAATTTGTGGAAGAAAATTACCCTTTACCAGAAAAACCTGAACTTCTCCCAGGTTTTAGACTTGTTTTTCTAGATGATTCTCATTTATTTATATATTGTGAATTTAATCGTTCTTCTGTAATAGGAGAAGATGGGGTAAAAGAACTCCAAAGGAAGAGGCACTCTGCAACTCCTGGTGTTTCAGTAAAAGGCAGGGTCAGAAAAGTAGCCAAGTGGCAACCTCCTAGTGATGCTGAAAGTGATGAAGAATCTGAAAGTGAGTCTCTTAGAAACAAATTCTGATGAAATACACTTGTCCTTGTTTCTCTTGTGCCTCCGTAAGTGAAAATAAGGGGTCCCTTTTGAAATTAGTATTATTATTGAAAGCAGAGAACACTTTCTTAAACCATAAGGCCCTTGGACTTTGCAATTTGCTCAACCAACGCAAAGGAAACTTGTAGAATATATATGAGAAACTGAATAATTGCGAGAATGGTTTTAATCATATACCAGTCCCAATTTTCCAATTACTCCTTGAAACTTTGATTGCATTAAACACTAGTTCTGTGACAAATTGTTTGCAGACAACATAGTAGTAAGGATCATACAATTCACGATACAAATAGACGATATGATCCTCCACCTCCGGGATACGAATTGCTCCATAAATCATTTTTGTTGCCGTATCATGTTCGTATTGTATGATTTGATTTTTGAATCAAATGATTCGCTCCGAACCGTAGCTTGAATTGTAGCATCCACGGGCAGAGATATACTCACCGTGGCACCTCTCATGGGGACTACTCTTGTTGCAGCAACTCTCATGACTACGCCTCTTGCTGCCTTGTGGTGCAATCCCTCCCAGCGATGAGGGAGAAGAAGCTGACAAACCTCACGATAGCGACACCTCTCTCGGTGGTTACTTGTGGCGGCAACTCTCAGGGCGTCACTGCCGGTGGCAAGACCTAGCCTTTTGTGCATTCATGAGTAAAGACAAATAACTCTAGGGTTTTTAGTGGGTTTTATTTTAGCCCATTTACCCTCTAAAATTACTACTGCACCCAAACGAAAAAAAGGTGGCTATGGAAACCGTCACTGCACCCAAAAAATAATCTTTTTTGGGTCAAATATTTATCAACCTATATATATATAATTTTTTTTTTCATTTAACAAAGTTGTTGGGTCATACAACCTAACCCAATCCAACCATTATAATATTACGTTAATTTGTTACTATATAACCACTCTTTTTTAATGTAATAGTTATTGTTACTTACATTTTTACATGATTGATGTCTTATATGTTACGTTTTTTAAATGTTTATGAATCTTACATCCATGATACGAAACATAGGCTCTCCGATACGCGATTCAACTACCATGGCAGACAGTACTTGAATGTTTGCATGATAGATGATGATAAGAGTTTTTTCTGCCTCGAAGTGCACTGACCACTGTATCATGTAACCATATTTTATTTTGTTTTTCTCTTGTTCGACATTGAATCAGTGTCATTGACACATGATTATTTTATTTATTTGTTATGTTTTTATTCATTTGATTCACTTCATTGGCTATGGTGTGTTAAAGTTACCATTGTGATTAATACAATTTTTTTATTCTCATGATATCCGTTTTTAAAAATCAAATGTTAGACATTTAATGATTTCTGAAGACATTTTAAATTTGCTTGGTTGCTTGTATGCATTTTTATAATGATTCCTCTGGTTTGGTGCAGCTGACTCTGGTGTTGAGTCTACTGACTCTGATGATGAGTTTCAAATATGTGAAATTTGTACTACTGAGGAGGTGATTTTCTTGCTTTTAAGTGGTTTGATTTGTTTCAATACTGGAGATTCAGTAATCACTTGATTTGCCTGCAGGAAAGGAAAAAATTGCTACAATGTTCTTGCTGCGGTAAACTAGTCCATTCCACATGCTTGATGCCACCAATTGGTGATGTAGTTCCTGAAGAGTGGTCATGCCATTTGTGTAAGGAAAAAACAGATGAATATCTCCTAGCAAGACAGGCCTACATAGCTGAACTTCAAAAGAGGTAGAATTCTTGGGGTCATGTTTGTATGGTGAAAAATTATCATTTCAAGTCAAATAACTGATTAGTAAAGAAACTGGTTCTATGAGATACAATATCTTCTGTTAACCAAAATTATGTGGTAGAAAAATGAATATAAGAAATCAGGGAAGTGTTAATTGATGAACGTGTTCTTACATTATTTCAGGTATGATGCAGCCTTGGAACGCAAGACAAAAATATCAGAGATAATTCGGTCTTTGGATCTTCCAAATAATCCTTTGGATGATATTGTTGATCAGGTAGTGATCATTACTCGACTTACATTCTTGCTTTGAAGGACACTTTTCAATATGTGAACAACAGAACATAACTGTTTAAATCATTGTAGTAAGTATCGTATGATTCATGATACGAATCGTACGATATGATACAAGTCAACTCCTCTGCGATACGAATCGTGTGAAGGTTCATAGGTTCTAGTTTTTCCTCAGTGGCCTTGTTAGAATGTCATCTTTTCTATCCTTTTCCTTAATGTTTTTCTTCTTTTGAATCAGCTGACTCTTTCCTGGCTACTATTATTGTCATCTAATATGCAGCTAGGAGGACCTGACAAAGTTGCAGAAATGACAGGAAGGAGAGGCATGCTTGTGAGGGCTGCTACGGGCAAGGGTGTAACTTATCAGGCTCGTAATACGTGAGTTGTTGTTTGCCTACCTAATTATCATGCAACACTACATTATAGATTACTAATTTCTGTGTATACCTCTTTAGAAAAGATGTGACCATGGAAATGGTTAATATGCATGAAAAGCAGCTCTTTATGGATGGTAAAAAGTTGGTTGCTATTATCTCTGAGGCAGGATCTGCTGGTGTTTCATTGCAGGCTGATAGACGAGCTGCAAATCAGGTGTGTAAATTTCTTTGATAGAAACCATTATGCTTGGAAATTTATAGTATACTGAACTTTGAATATGTATTCTGTGCATAAGTTGCTGTCATTCGTTTCTCATTCTGTTCTCTCTAACCTTTTCCCAACAGAAAAGAAGGGTTCATTTAACCCTGGAACTTCCATGGAGTGCTGACCGTGCAATTCAACAGTTTGGAAGAACGCATCGATCAAATCAAGCTTCCGCACCAGAATACAGGTCATTGAGCACTACTGATTAACATCTGCATTCTATTTGTTTGATTGCTTTCATATTGGTTCAAGAAGGAAATCTTATTGGAACTGTTGAGTTCATCCTTTGGAACCACATAACATCCCAAATATAATGAAATAGGATGAATTAAAATGGCATTTTATAAGTTACATATTATCTTGAATAAACTCACTATTTCTTTATTTTCCAACTGTATGGACAAGATGTTTATTCTGTTCTTTCTTCAACAATTTATGATCTCCAGTAGTCAGACTCATTAATTGTTTCCACTCTATGTATTCAAATATGCTAGAGATATTTAACGTAGAACTGAGGCTTGAGGAAAATGACCTTGTTTGAGTCTTTTTTTGGAGAAGAGAAAAGAAAGATTAGGAAATGCAGTTTGGAAGTGGATATATATTATTAGAAGTGATGCTATAGCTTATTTTGGGGAGGATCTGGCTTCCATATTTGTGTATACCAGGACTGTGTAAACTATCATGTGCAATTTACTTCTCTGAACATCAATGTAATTGCCTAGCCAAACTACATTATTGTGCCAATATCTTTCCTCAAATGGAAGTGTTTCATGGATATAAACTTGCTGCCTTTCTTCTGAGCAAACAATTGTATAGTTGGTTTGAATTAGTTGACTATTATCATGACACCTGATAACATTTAAAAAGTTAGGATTGAGACACTTTAGACCTGATCAGATCTTAAAATAGTTGCAGTCCTAAGTTTCGTTGATGCTCTCTCCAGTTGTCACACCACACCAGTTTAACCTAATCTCTATTACCATAAATTTTGTACAGGATACTCTTCACAAATCTTGGTGGAGAACGAAGATTTGCATCAATTGTTGCCAAAAGATTAGAATCTCTTGGTGCTTTGACTCAGGGTGACCGCAGGCATGTTCAATTTATCAGTTTTCTTTTTAAAATGAGCTGCATGGATGAACATTTTGGCTGTTATTCCTGACATTTTTTGTTTGCAGGGCTGGACCTTCATTAAGTGCTTATAATTATGATAGTGCCTATGGAAAAAGGGCTCTGATGATTATGTACAAAGGAATAATGGAGCAGGTTTCATATTTTTTATTGAAAATAGGGAATATATACATAGAAATGTGTAAAAGAAAAAGAATGGTCAAATACATCACTGACGAATTTTTTTCAGGATTCTCTGCCTGTGGTACCTCCGGGATGTTCATCTGACAAACCAGATACAGTTCATGATTTTATTGTGCAAGCAAAAGCTGCTCTTGTATCTGTTGGAATAGTAAGGGACACAGTCCTTGGTAATTCATTCATTGCTCTATTCTAGAAGTTAGTTTGGGTGGTTTGGTAATAATTAAATTTGTTTGTCTGTAAAAGTTTTGTAACATTACCACAGTTAAATACATGCTTTCTATATTTGTAGGTAATGGTAAAGATCTTGGAAGATTATCTGGTCGCATTATTGATTCGGATATGCATGAAGTTGGGCGGTTCCTCAACAGGATTTTGGGACTACCTCCTGATATTCAGAATGGGTCTGTTTTTTGTGAATTAAATTGCTTGATGCTTATAAGTTTTGGTATTAGATTGAATATAACAAATAATACTGTAACAGGTTATTTGAGTTATTTGTTAGTATCTTGGATCTTCTTGTTCGGAATGCTCGCATTGAAGGTAACCTTGATTCCGGCATTGTTGACTTGAAAGCTAATGTAATTGAATTACAAGGGACTCCAAAGGTTAGTTTCTGCTTGACCTCTTTTTACAATTGTCTATATTAACTTTATTATAAAGCTAATATTGATGGGAAACTTTTTCACTTCCGTTCAGACCGTTCATGTTGATCAATTGACTGGGGCCTCAACAGTTTTGTTTACATTCATCTTAGATCGTGGGATCACATGGGAGGTACATGTTCTTTTCTACATGACCTGAATAATGGTGTTTTTTATGCTTTTTCTGACTTCTAATTTAATATTTACGTGTTAGTTGGCAAATACAATGCTGAATGAAAAGCAGAGGGATGGGCTTGGTTCAGCCAATGATGGCTTCTACGAGTCCAAGAGGGAGTGGTTGGGAAGACGCCATTTCATTTTAGCATTTGAAAGGTATATTTTAGTTTTTGTTATCTAGGATTCTAAATTTAATTTTAGTTTTTATTTAATTTGATGTTCCAATATTTGTTAAGGTTGCACAGTATTTTACTTCTGGGATTGTTTCATGTTCACATTCATGGAAACTTAAAGAGGCAGATTTAGCCGGCCTTAACATTTTTCCAGTCTTTTAAAATTTCTTTCCATGGTTATCAAACTCGTGATTCAACTCATAGAATCGTCCAGATTTGCATTCACACACTCAGTTTCCGAGTTGACTCGGAAGCAAACTTGTTTTTGGAGTAGGCTCGATAGACTCATTTGAACTCAGCCAAAGTTGTGATCAAGCAACCAAGTTGGCGAGTCCAAAGTGGATTGGGCCAACGGACCAGCTTGACTGCCATGAAGTGGGCCAGGTTAGATTTTTTATCCCACCAACCTAAAGTAGCTCGGCTCGCCTAGCCTTCCAACCCGCTAGGCTACAAGTGGCACAGGGCGGGTCAGCCCGCCTGCTTGTGAATAATTAAAATGAGATTGTATTTTCTCCTCTTTCACCTTCAACTCTCTCTCCTCTCTCACCCACAGGTATCTCAGTGCTACGAATATTCCTATCAATGAAGTATCCAAATTCTTTCTTGTCTTTTGGCATAGCTTCACATGCATTCTTTATTTTCGCTCGTTTGCTTGTTTCTTCCATTTTAACTGTGTGTGGAGGTACAAAAAACAATGGCGAGAAAAGGAGGAAAGGGGATTGTTGTAGGAAAACCACGACGACCAACAAGGAGAAAAGACAGAGACAAGAAGACGCCTATTTCTCGCTCATCTCGTGCAGGGATCTAGTTTTTTTTTCTCCTTTTCCTTTTTCTCTATGTTATTTAAAGTCTTCTACTTTCTCTATTTTCAACTTTGAAACCTTCGTTACTCTATTTCTTCCCTTTGTTTACTTTTGTTTTGCCTTAAAGAACGCATGGTAGGGTTGATATAAAATTGGAAGATTGAAAACTGGGCCAAACGAAACTGCAGAAAAAAAAATTGAAAATTGGTGGGCCAGCCCGCCCAGTTGCGGCATGGGTTTAACTTTTCAACCCATTTTCTCCATGTGGGCTGGCCCGGTCCAACTTGAATTTGGGAGGCCAATAATGGGACAGGCCAAAACGAACCAGGCTGACCTGTTTTTCTACCCCTCCCATAGATTATCATTTCCTTGTTAAATACACTAAACTCAACTTGATTTGTTCTTCTCCTCCATTGTTGCTTGCAATTAAGGTTCCATGTTTGTTGTCGCATGTTATTGGTTGTCTGTGCTCTCCATGCTATCACTCTCGTTGCATGTCACTCAATTGTTGCTCCAATGTTGTTCCATTTTGGTCGTTTGTTGCGCCCTCATTTTCTTCTCAGCTTGTTTGCCTCATTGTCTCTGCATGGTGGTGTGCCATTGTCTGTGCTGGTAGTATGCTCTATCTTCTTAGCCTTCCTATGGTGCGTTGGTGTCACGCTGGTAAGGGGTAGGGTTTCGTTAGAGATGAAGTTTTAAGGGGTCTCCTTGTGTTTCTATGTTGGCCTTTTGGGCCTCAAGTACAACTTGTTTTATATAAAACATAATATATCATATCATTAATTAAAATTATTATAAAAGAATAATAATATTAGAAAAATATAAAAAATATTTACAAATATATAATCTGGTAAACTAACAGTAATAATAATATTTCAATAAGAAAATGTAAAAAGTTATTTATAGCATATAACAATAAATTATTATGTTATTTATAGATATTTTAATATTTTTTTATCTAAAGTAAATTTGAGTTTACGATCTGAGTTTACAAAGTTTTCACGAGTTTACACAAACAATCAAGTTTGACAATCTTGTTTCTTTCATTGTTTCCCTATCTGAACTAGGAGCTTCTTTAATGCAACATGATATTCAAGATAGTTTTTACTTGCCCTTTGATATGCGTTGACATGTATATTAGCAGTAGTTTCTCCAACAATGAGTTGTTGGTTGTGTTATGAGTTGACTGGTCACCTTACTCTGATGATTTGAGACCATGCTGTAGTGGTTGATGGCAATATTGTCAAAATTTAGAGACTTTTACCTATACACCGCACACATACATGTAGGGAGAGAGAGAGATCAACATAAAAAGATTAACCTTCAAATAACAACAATTTTTAATAACTTAATTTAAATGAATAAAAAATGTTTAACTTAGGCATCAAACCTAAACTCAAACCTCAAGCTAACTTTATCCTAATATAAAATGTATTTTTTTAGACCACATAAAACTGTCGCCCAGCTAAAAAGGAAGAGGTGTGTAATGGGAAAATCTAAATGTTAAGATGTTATAAGAATATATCCAAGATCACCTATCATATTATCCACACACGAAGGTCTCTTGTGGGAAAAGACCTAGGTCCCGTGTTGGTCAGAAACACATCTTGGAAAGAGTATATAAGCGGGGGAAGATCTTCACAGTACAAGTCTTGTGGCAAAAGGCCCAAGTCTCGTGTTGGTCAGAAACACATCTTGGAAAGAGTATATAAGTGGGGGAAGATCTTCACAGTACAAGCTATTTTCTAGGCCTAAATGTTATGTGCGTGTGTGGCAAGACTGGCAGGAAATAGTTGCACATTAACATCCATCCATCCATCCTGCAACAAAGATTGATGACGAATGTAGGTGTGGGTTGAGGTTTTGGGAAATTGATAATGTACTGGGGGTGTGAAATAGAGAACAACACACTATCTCTAATTGAGAGCAATAGAAAATAAAGGCTTGGATCTGCATGAGAGATTAAGCGCATAGATCAACATTGGGATGAGAAATGAGGTTAGGTTTGCTAAAAAGCACTTGGGTGCTTGGATCCTGGTCTAATGAAGATCTTTGATTCCACCACCATTTTCATAGTCTCCCTCGAAAATTGCATCATGTTCCAAAAAAATGAGATCGAAATCCATATGAAAACTGTGTTTAGAAGTCCCACATCACTTATTCCAAGTTTTGGAGTGTGGCTTATACAACTGTTGGGCAACATCAATTCATTTCAATTGATTTTAAGATGAAATCTGACAAGGTATCAGAAACTATAGCTTGTTAGCAATTGCTTTAATTCTTGGAGTGCAACTCGTATATCTATTGGGTTACTTAACTGAATGCAAATTGGGTTTAAAATGAAATTTGACATTGAACCAAAACCTGCAACTCATCTTGGTGATTGTCATTCTAGTAGGCTCGCCTTGTTTGATAGATATATGCGGAGGCAGTGTTTGTTAGGATCTCCCACATCACCTACCTTAATTCTTGGAATGCAACATAAATATATATTTGTCTAAGTTTTTAAGATGAAATCTGGCAAGTTGTAGAATCAGATGATCCTATGAATTAGTTTCTCGCTTTGACAATGGTTAAACATTATTAGTGTGTGGAGTTATTCATGGTCACAACAAAACCTTGGTGTTTTTCAATGTTTGAGAGAAACATTCTTAACCCTCAGTGATTTAGCCAAATGATTACAAGATTAGATGTCTCAATTTTTGGTATTTCCCAAATATTGGCATCACCTTCAATACTGTTCTTACAGTGAATGTTTGCGTTAATTGACTATAAACACTTTTACACGGAATGTCTACATTGGATAGTCAATGCAGAGAACTGGTCAAATAACCTATTGAGCTCATTATAGAATCTATAGGGGAAAGATAAACTCTGGAGAAAAATCAACATCATTCATGGTAATACGAAAATAGTTTCTCTGATAAAGTTCTCTTTTACTATTTATTTTAGTAGCTTGGTTGTGGCTTAAAATCTTTTTTCATTAAAAAAGAAAAGACAGCAGGAACTTATTAATAGAAAAAATATATTCATACAGCAAGACATAAAAAAGTATTAATGTTTTTGTGGTCGTTGTTCTTAATGATCTGATTTTGTCAGTATTTCCTTTCATTTTGTTCCAGTTCTGCTTCGGGTATGTATAAAATAGTTCGACCTCCTGTTGGAGAATCAAACAGGTATGTGTTTCCCAGTAATCAGACCTTGTTGATTTGTTCAGTTTAGTTGTATTTTAACCCCTATTTCTCAAATATATAGGGAGATGCCTCTGTCTGAATTAAAAAGTAAATATAGAAAAATTTCGTCTTTAGAGAAGGCTCAGTCTGGTTGGGAAGAGGAATATGAAGTTTCATCCAAACAGGTATACTTCTTTAAGTTACTTTTCGTTACTTTTCCCTGTTGGGAAAAAATGGATGTGATTGGAATCTTGAGGCTTGACAAAAAATAGTCGAGGACAGCTTGTGACTGTTTAAGCAGATGCCAGTTTTATTTGAACAAAAATAAACAACGTTTTATTGATTTGTTACGAACAATGATGGTATGAATTTATAAGATATCGTTCCTCTTTAACTGTCTATTTCTTTACTCATAAGTTTAGAAGTAAAGTCACAAAAGAAAAAGACAAGGGGACATAATAAACATCCATAAACAAATGCTCCAAGAACTTTGTGCTTTGTACTGCCCTCTTTAGATCAACTTGTCATGTATTCTGAACTGGCGTTGCACTCAATAGGTTAAATGTATCATGTATAACCTTCTAAAACATTTAGTTGGAAGAGCAAAAAATGTATACTATTGTTGACTCGTTGTCTCATGCAAATTCTTATATTTACTGGCAGTGTATGCACGGTCCCAATTGTAAGATTGGCAACTTTTGTACAGTTGGTAGAAGACTACAGGAAGTGAATGTCTTGGGTGGCCTCATCCTTCCTGTGTGGGGAGCCGTAGAAAAGGCCCTTTCAAAACAGGTACTTCTGCAGCATAGAAGTTGCCAAGCACTAAACATTTTATTGAAAAAAGCCTATTAATTAAACTGGTGATTGGAGTTGAATTTTATAATGATGGGGTTTGTAGTGTAAAATATCTAGCAGATTTTGTTGGATTATGATATCAGTTGATATGATTTATTATAGTATTATTCACAGAAATCCTGTCGAGTGTACATTAACCTTCGAGGTTCGTTAGAATTTATTTCTTCCACTAAATGTTTTTCTGTGGGACTTTACTGTCGCATTGTGGATATAAGATATATTTTGATTGATAGTACTTTCATAAATTGCTTAAAATATATTTCTATTTCAAGAAAACTAAACTGCAGAGCAAAATCTGTACAGGCCCGTCTAAGCCATAGGAGGTTACGCGTTGTACGCATTGAAACTACTGTGGACACCCAACGTATTGTTGGGCTTCTTGTTCCTAATGCAGCAGTGGAAACTGTGCTTCAAGGTTCTCTCTCTAAAACACATCCACATTTCCGAATATGCACTCATGATTTACTTACATAGAAGGTAGAAAATGTATATAATTGTTTGTAAATGTACTTGGTAAGTGATTTTTTAGACTTCGGTACAATTTTGGACTGAGTTTAAGATTGAAGATTTTTCATGATGGATACCGTTTATTTTTTTTCTTGGACTCATTCATATAGTTTGAAAAAAAGTTAACCTCCTTTCTATGCCCATTGCATGTTATAGTGATCAAGGGTGAACCGAGGGCACTTACCTGTTTTACGTTGGTTTTGGATTTACTTGCTAAACAATATGAAAATATTAGTATCCCAACGTGTATTTCATGTAGATGGTATAGTTTTGTTGAGAGATCTTTGGAATCAACTATTTTTCATGATCAAGTACAATGAACAGAAGTTAGCAAAGATGTGCTGAAAATGAATTGGTGAAAATGAGAGATCATTCTATGACAAGGCATACAATTTAGGTATCTTGGATTTAACGTGAAAAGTCATACATCGAGACCTAAATCATGGGATCTAAGTTTAGGTGAAATTGACTGATTTAGATGTTATTTCAACAAAAGTCATTCGGTTTGCAGGCTCTGTGGTACTGATCCTTGAGAAGTATAAATTAGTGTAGCAAAGATTAAATAATAGATGAATTTTCTCTCTATTTTGATCTTGCATTCCCTTATCGATTTGATGAAGAATCTAACCTAATATTTTCTGAACATTTACAGATTTAGCATGGGTTCAAGAAATTGATGATTGACAGACATGTGACAGTAGGATGTGCTCGACTTTTTTTTTGCGAAGTTTGAATTTCGGTACCACCTTTTGGCAGTTGCTTGCGCTACCACTGATATTTGGTTTCTTCAAATGTCGACAAGCAATTATTTTTTTTGGAAAAGGCTCTACATTGACGCAGAATTTTTTTGAGGGGAAGGACTCAATCTCTTCGGCCCGCAACACAATTGTGCAGTCTCATTTTTAGTATTATTTTGTCACCCATTTAGGGATGTAATTCGATTTTGTATATTTGTAAAGATGATTTACTGAAAAAGCGAAACAGTAGATAGCTAGGTTGTATCACATATAGTCCAGTCAATCTGAACTAGTTTGTATCAGATATCCCGAATGATTACTGAAATCATAGTTGAAGTAAATATTCCTTTTGAGCAACATTGATTGTCCCAAACATACCAATACACAAGCATGCCATACCAATCACAAATTATTCTATTTTTCTGCACTAGATGAGAACTTATCAGCACACGAAAGAACCATCAACATGGTGATCACTGCAGTAAAGTCCTGGTCGTTGTGTGAATCCTCCTCTCTTCAGCTTCTCTCTTGCCTTCAAAACGAGTTCCTGATTTGTTACTGCACCGCGTCTCTCCTCAATTATAGCCTGTATTGCATTGCTGAAAGCTCCATAAGCATCGGCAGCATTACCAGCAGGACTTGCATCTGCAGAGGTCTGATCAGTCTGACAACCGCTCAACAGAATTCCACCGTCCGGAAGACGAGGCTTTGTTGATCCTGCATACGCTTCATATTTACTGTCCACCTTTGTTTCCATGGCAGGTTTTGCATATCCATTATCATCAGCATCAAGCTTTTGCTTGAGAAACTCTTGGGCAAGGCTACCCACCAACCCCAAGATTCCACCGTGTTTCTCACTTCCACCATCCCCGTGTTGGAGTTTGTTCAATATAACCTTCATGAACTTCTTTACTTTAGGGCTAGCATCTTCCCCGAAAATATCGTAAAGTGAAAGTCTCAATTTCCCAACATCGATATCACTTTTTCCAGTTTTCTGCTTCAGTATCTCTATGACAGTAGAAAGTGGCAATGACCTATTCTTCACATGGCCATACTGCTCATGTGGAAGTTCAATGTCCCTATCATCAGCTTCATCATCATGCTTGTGTCTATGATGTCGCAATGCTGAAGGAATATGAATTCCACGAGACTCAATGGCATCCTCCGCAGTACGACGTAGAAAACTGGACAAACCAAAGCCAGAACCAGAATGTTGCCCATCTCTCTTCGTACTATTTCCTATCTGCTCCTTAGCTCCGTCAATTAGGCCACCACTGTGACAGGAATCTGATACTATTGTGAGCTTACAATCTCTAGGGACCCCCTCAACAAATTCCCTGAAATCATCATCTGTTTAATGCACACAAAAACTTTATTACTTACCGGAAAACTGTTACAGTGAACACAAATACTTAATATATCTAGTTATTCATTTTTAATTGAAACCGACCAACACAGTCTAAATTTTGACTCGTTTCTGAAAAACTCCAAGCCCGTTACAAAGTGATAATATCATCATCATTCTGCACTATTTTCTACAATAATTGTTCCCTAAATGTTAAGTGTATTTCACGCGTATTCTTTCCTGATCTCTTCATCTCATAAAAAACAGGGATATCAAAATTAAAATTTGAATGGATCCATTTAATCAAACAAAAAGACCGTAATAATGTCTAAGTTGCAAAGCATGCTTTAAAAGATAAATTAATAGTTTTTTTTGTTGCAGTGATTGTTTCTTTATGAATACGCAAACAATCTCTTTTAGGGAAGTAGAAATGATGAAACTAAACAAAAATATGAAAATCTGTGAAAAATAACATAGAAATAAAAAATGTTTGATTAAAAACAAAGGAAAAATAACAAGATGAATAAAGAAAATAAAGTAAAAATAATAGAAGAACAATTTCACTCATTTTTTCAAACGAAAGTTAGAGAGATCAAACAAAATGGAAACAGATAAGAGAATGAAAAACTATCTTGCAGCAGAGTTAACTGGTTTGGAAAATAAGTTTCAAAATTTAATAGATTATATATAGAGAAAGATTTATATATTTTTGTACGGGATGAGAATGTTTTAGAAAACGTTTGAAAAGCAAAAAGTCAAAACATGCAAAAACGGAAACGGTAACCAACCGGTGATGAGGTTCATATCAGAAGGAACAATGCATTCATCATATCCAGTGTCATCATCCTCTCCCGTTTCCGCAGGAAGGCGCGTTCCGTGTCCGCTGTAGTGCACGAACAACACGTCTCCCGCCTTCGCTGATCGGATCAGTGAAGTCAACGCCGATCGGATGTTCTTCCCCGTCGGCTCCCTGTACGATTTGTCAGTGTCGATCAAGACGGTGATGTCATATTCGGAGAAGCCGTAACGCTCGACGAGGCACCGGTGCATCCGCCACACGTCGTTTATGCAGCCTCTCAGCTCCGCCTTGGTGCCCGGGTAGTTGATTCCTATCAACACTGCCCTTTTCGCCATTGCAACTTTCTCTCACTCTTTCACCCGAAATTGAAACCAGGTGTGTCAATCTCTCTGTCTCTTTCTCTTACTTTATTTTACCTCACAATTGACGAAACAAAGAAGAGTGTTAGTTTTTCTTTTTCTTTTTCTAACAAAAGACAACTTTTCACAAATTTCTTTCTTTTCTTCTTCTAAGCCACCTTTTAAATCTTCTATTCCGTGTTATTTTATTTTTTTTTATCAAAACTATTTTGTTTATTTTTTTAGTCAATAAATAATAAATAATAAATAATCAATTAATATATTAATATGATATTATTATGAGAGCTCGTACATGCATTTAGTTTAAATTTACAGTGAGAAAACCGTTCACACATTTAATGTACTTTAATTTTCTAAACTTGCATTCAATTTGCAAAGATGAGTTACTGAAGATATAATGAAACTTTTATAACATTAATTTATACAATAATTATTTACTCAATTCATTAAATAATGTACAATTAAGAAATAAAAATGAGTCAATTTTGTTTAATCTACAAATTAATTAGGCCGAATGTAAAAAAATTACATTAAGTATTTATAATATATATAAATTTTATATAATTTGTTGCTACCTTAAAGGATTTTAGTGGTAATAGTGAAGTTGCAAATTGTGAATATAAAGTTAATAATAAGTCAATACTTAACAATAAGTAATAAATATTAAATTTTATAAAAGTTTATAATCGATTGTAATATTAAATTAATTTTAATTTTAAAATAATTATTAATATAGTTTTACTTTATTTATAAAATAAAAATACTCAAATATATTATATTGTTATTGATAATTTATTTGATACAAAATAAAAGAGTTAAAATGTAGCTAAGTAATAAAATAATTTTAACGTTGTTGTTATATGTCTTTTTTTTTTCTTTTCAAACGTTTTTTTTTTCATTTAAATATTATTAAAATTAAAATATAATTAAGCGTAAAAAAAACTTAAATTAACATAGAAAATATCATATAAAAATTAAAAAAAAAAAGTGAGTCTATGTTTACTATAGTAAGATAGAATTATATAAATTTATATCATTTTAATGAATTTTATATTTTAAGGACACAATTTAAAATGTAATTAATAAATATTGAATTTTGTAAAAGTTTATAATTAACTATAATATTAAATAAATTTCAACGTTAATAATTATTAATATTATTTTATTTTATTTAAAGAAAAAATTGTCTATAAATATCATACACTCTAAGTGTAACATCCTAATTTTTAGCAGCTTAAGACTAATACAAATAGGGAGTTTCATCATAGTTTCAAAACAGGTAATTCAGTGTACACAATATATTAATACAGTCTTACAAAAGATATGACTATAAAAATATATCACTTATACACTTACACTAAACTAACCACTACTAAAGCTCCCACCTAAATGATGGTTCCTCATCCTCTAGAAGTGCCTCTAACATTGCAACCACATCTGCACCCACCATTAAGGTGATCATCGCAAAAGGAAACATACAACACGAGACAGAAACATAGAAAGCAAGGGTAAGCTAATAATGATTTAAAGAAGGTTACATTAAAGTAAGAGCATAATAACAACAATTATCACAAATTCACACATGAACATTTCAATACTCAAACGCCATTCAACTCTATACTCAATTATTCAGATATATGCAATTAACATCGGACCTCTTGGTGGCTTGCACCGTGTATGATTCTGATTCCCAAACTCTGCAGAGTTTGGCCTCAAGGGGTTATCACCCAATCATCACACCAGGTAAGTCTCCTTCGCGCCAAAGACTTGATCGAGTCCAGTGGCTAAGACCTCCTGCTATTCCTCACGACATAACCCATTATACTCTATATGAGCCTTAATGGTTATTGGAGCGTCAGGATACCAACAAAAATTGAGTCCTTATGTCTTTGCATACCCTACCTCATCCACACTTAGAATTTCTCCACGAAATTCCTCCATAATTCACATACAACAGATCCATATTCAAAGCATACCAAGACAGTCAAAATAATCCATTTCAGATCAGTTAATGCAATGAAACACATCAAAACAGCAAATACATGAAATCTGGCAGTTCAACGCTCAACCTCAAATTCCAACGCTCAGCCTCAGTATTAAAATTTCGTTCCAGACCTGCAGCTGGGGCACCGCTCGGCTGGCGCTCAGCCTCATTCTTCTTACATTTTTCAACGCTAGGCACCGCTGGGCTGGCGCTCAACGCTGATCCTCTCGCATTTTTCAAGGCTTGCCTTACACCAGAAAACAACATATATGATTTCATGACCCAAATTAGCACCTCCATGGCAGTGTTGTATAGTTTTCAAAATGGTTTTCAAGCAAAGTGAGATGATACCAATTAGTGTCATGATTCAAGTGTTCATTTTCCAATTCAACCTCAACTCATACAGTGCATTCACAATTCCACTTATATAAAGCATCAACTAGTTCACAATTCACAGCAAATCAAGCAGTCAATTCTAACTACACACAATTATATTCATTGAACTCTTTAAATAAAGTCAATTATCGGCTTCCCTTACCTAACAAAGCGACTCTGCAGACCCAAACCGTTCAAAGAACACCAAAACGTATCTAACTCCACAAGATGCTCTATCTATAGATAGAAACGTCATAAGAACGATCAAGACCTACCATTATGATCATTGATCAATAAAGACTCATACTGATGATTAAAACATCGCATGTAAGTGAAAGAGAGCTCGCATGTAACAGAAAACAAAAAAAAGACTAAAAAGATAGCGAAAACTCAAGTTACGTGAATGGAGAAACTGATCAGTCCAATTTGAAGAGCTCGCCGAGAGGATCAATCCTACGGTCTCGGTTCTTCAATCAGACGACCAGAGAGACAAAACCTCTAGAGAGAAGTTATAGAACTCTAGAAAAGTGATTTATGAAAAGATGGTGTCTTTTAAAATAATGAAACTCGTTTATAACGATTCTATTTATACTAAAATATGTTAATATTAAAATAATCGAGTCTCACTAATTTTAAACCACTATCATTTTTAAAACGTCATTTTCTAGGATCTTACACTAAGTGATAATTTATTTGTTTCACACAAAAAAATTAAAAATTAAATAACTACATTTTAATTAATAAAATTCGTAAAAATTTGGTTAGCATTTTTCTGTTTTAATTAATAAAATTAATTATTTTAGATTTGAATATAAATATAATGGAATTAAAGAGAGTACTACGTTAACATTCTCCTAATAATAAATTGTAAAATGGAGAGAATGGAGAGACTATTATTTATTACATATATTAGAAGCTAAAATTTTAATAATCTTAATGTCAAATGATCTAATTTTAACACCTACCATGACAAACACGTTATTATTTTACTCTGGTTGGTGTTTGCGTGTTGTGTGCTGGCATAGGTGTTATTTTGGTATTTTAAATTAAAAATAATATCTATTTGGTAATAATTCACAGCAGTTCAATGTACCTCCCCATCCTCCACTAATAATTAACTCATTCAAATTAATATTTGTTCATTTGCTAATCAACTTAATTTAATTTGTATGTCATAAAAATCACGTTTTGCAAATGTTGTGGAATTTCATTATTTGGAAATAATATTTCAGGAGTTTAACATTATTATTTTCAAAAGGGCGACGAGAGTAGAATTTTTAACTGATTTTTTATGTCTTGAAACCTCTTCAGGAACTAAATTTTGGAAAGCGTTTTTTTATTTTTTGTTTTCTGGTGTTTTAAAAAAGGAAGAAAAAAAAAGAAATTTAAAAATTAAAAAAAAGATAAAATTAATTTATGATAATTAATTAAAAGTACTGAGATTAAATTTTAATTGATTTTAGAAAAATAAAACAAAAAAATAATTTTAAGTGTGAATAAATTTTAGTTTTGTAATATTAATTTTGAAATAAAATTTGTTATTATTATAATGATTTTCAGAAAAAAAAAATGATGAAAAGAATATATAAGATTAAAATTTGACAACACTGTTATCATTATTGGTGATATCACGATGATACATATTTTTTATTATAATATTTTTATTGTTCAAAAAGATTAATAAATAAATTTAAAAAATTAGAATTAAATATATTTTTAATAAATTTAATTCTTTTTAGTCCCTTTATCACTCCTACACCATTTACCTGCACAAAAAATACACAAAACAGAACCTAACATATTGAACATTTGTCCTCCCCATCATTCATATTCACATTTCCAACTATAAAAACCCCAAACTAGTTTTTTGCAGAAAAAAATATCAAGGCAAGTTTGTAATCTCCATTGATCCCACCATGAAACTGCTACACCACTCCATTCACTCCGATTAAACCAATAACCACACAGACCGTTAGTAGATATTTATTTATTTATTTGTATTTCTGTTTCTAAAATTTAGGTAATTTTTCCAACCCACATCTCAGCATGAAAGTAGTGGGTTTGTCTATTGTTTTCTTGTTTTCTCTAGTTTGTATTACTTATCAATATTCAATACCATTAAAGGTGGCATGAAGTTGTCATGTAAAACTTCTAATAGATCAATGCATAGTGATATGACTGAATTTTCTGTTTTAATTTATTTTTTATATTAGTTATGTCAAAGTAAATTCAAAGGGTGCTACTAGAAGATCATTTTGTTTGAGATGTCATTTTCGCTTGAGATGTCATTTTTAGGGGAGTAAATACAAAGTGATGGGTTAGATGAGTTGACTTATTGAAGGATGTTTTGCTTTCCTAATTTATTTAAAATATTCATTGCAGTATAATCAAAGTAGATTGATCTGACTTGTCTATTTATAGTAGTACAATTAAAATGTTCACATATTTTACTAATCATTATTATAAATATAGTAGTTTGCTCAATAATGAAAGAAAGAACAAGTTGAAGATTTACTTTGTTGTTGAGGGTTGCCGTTTGACTCCTTGTGTTGCGACTTCATGTGGAGGTGTTTCATCCTTTGTTTGATGGCGCGATCTTGGTGTACATTGTTGGTGTTGTTTGTTACATGTGTGTTGCGTTTTGCGAATTTGTAGGTATGTCTTTTTCTTTGGGGTTTCATATCCCTTGGATTTGCTTACAAGATTAGGAAAAATCCTATTCATTTAAATCTTCTTCAAATGTGTGGGCACAAAAACGTACATTTTCTTATATTCTTAGTCATGCTTGTGATATTCCTTTATCATATTTACATTCTCCATGCCTAAAGAGAGATATGGTATCAGTGCAGATTGTTGAAGAAGTTTATCTTGCTGGTCTGGAGGAGTGCAAAAATCATTTGCATGAGCATATTTGTTAACAAAAGGGGATAAACCTCTCACACTTTAGATCTTTGTAAAAAGCTTGAAGTTGCTGCGAAACATTTGAGTCAATGGAAAACAATTCCTCTTGGAAAATAGTTCTATGAATTTGCTTTTTCTACACTTGAGGATACTAGAAGGGCTTTGGCGATTGTAGCTTGGAATTCGTTTCCCGAAATCCTTCATGTTTTTGCTTGGACTAAAGATTTTGTTTCGGCTTCTATGAAGCTCACGAAAATCCAATGTTAGGTGCGCATACATAGCCTTCCTTTGGAATATTGGCAGTGAAAAGCGATTTACTCAATTGAGCATGGTATTGACACACTCTTATCTTTAGATGATTCCACCAAGAATAAGTCGTGAGGTTTCTTTACACGTATCTAAGTTGGTGTTGATTTGTTATCTGATTTGCCTAATTAAATTTTGGTGGAAAGGATAAGATTGTGTTTATTGTTGATATGGAATATGAAAAATTACCTTTTTTTTTGTTCAAATTGTAAAATGATTGGTCATGATCTATCTAATTATCGACAATTACAACATGACAATGTAGTTTCTGATGAGGAGAAAATCGTTGGCATAAAAATACAATAACTTTATCATCCTAAGGTGGTTGGTGCCCACAGTGGAAATAAAGGCTTGTAGGTTTGATTTTTAAGCCCGTGGAGGTTGTTGTGCAAGCTGTTTAGGAGCCTTTGTTGGAACATGTTTTGGAGCCTTTTGGTAGAGTTCTTGGTGGAGCATGTGGTGAAGCCTATTATTGAACATGTGGTGGAGCCTATAATGGATCTTGTGGGGGAGTTTGTACTGGATATTGTTGCCCAATCATAGCTTCAGCCAAATCATGATAATGTTTCTGTTGAGCATGAATATTCTATTATTAAGAAATATTTCTAATGGTGGTGGTGTGCTAGTGGATTCTAATTCCTTGGCTGATATGCTTGCTTTGGAGGATGCTACTCCAATTATCGATAGTTTGCAAGGTTTACAATATTTAGATTCATTTTATCGTAATTTTGAGGCAGATCCTAATTTTTTGACATATAATGAAGCTTATTTTGTGAAAGAATGTAAAAATGCCTATAAATGGGTTAATATGCTTGATGAGAAGGAAGGTTCTAATTATAAGGAGGAGGATGAGACAATTCAAACTATATGGAAGCCTGGTCGGGGTAGGGGTAGGGATAGGGATAGGCCAAAGGAAGTTAATACTAAATGTTCCAAAGTAAAGGTTTCTAAAAAGCTATAATAAGTTTTCAAGGCCTTTTGTGGATTGTGAAAGAGTTTAATATGTTGAGGAATTTGATTATTGAGCTTTGATTTTCTACTAGTGTTGCATTGGGTTACTTTTTTCCATCTATGTATTTACCTAATTTTTTCATCACAGGTTTTTTTTTTGCCTATGTATACCACATATGTTTATTATGGGTTTGATGTGGTTCCCTATGTTTTCCTGTCTTTTTTGTCTAGTTCTTTTTTTTTTTTTTTTTTTTGTTTTTTTTTGTTTTCTTTTTTTTTCTTTTTTTTTTTTTTTGTTTTTTTTTTTTTTTTAATAAAATCTTCATATTATGACAATGATGCCTAACATGAACTTATTGGAAAATTAAAGTGTCAACCTATATAATATGAGGAACAAGTAAATTAAGCATCCAAACGATTCAAACATTATTGAACAACATTCCAATCTTTAAAAATATTAAATTATCAACCTATACAATTATAAGTAATAAATAATTATAATAAAAAATGAAAATTTGGTAAAAATAATAATAAACAATTGTTATATAAAATTCAACTCATCTCATAATTTTAGGATTGACGTATGGATAATCTAACTTCTATAAAATAAGATAAATAAGCTTAAATGACATTAGTACAATGTCATCTAGTATCGTTCTTGACTTCTTCTTTTTCACATAACAAATTTCATCTCCCTTTGTTTAGATTAGTTTAGGTTTTTGTTAGGAGTATTGTTATATATTTCTTTTATGAGTTTGATTTGCTCTCCCATGTATTTGTTTTTTATTTTTTATTTTTTCTTTTATGACATGTTTCGTGTGATAACATCATTATTGAATTTTTGAGTACCAGTGTAATTGGAATGTGAAATTTCATAATAAAGATCAGCATGAGTGTTATTAAAAAAATCAACAATTTTATTATATATATATATATTTTGAAAACAATATTATTCCAAAAAAATAATATATAAAAATATATATTTATATTAGTTTTAATGTACTTTTCACATAACACTAAGTTTAGAAACCTTCGATTGCATTTTTGTGTTATGAGGAGTTACCTAACATAACACTAATTGGTAATGGACTTTGACAATAGCGCGTGTTTGGACACACGTTTCCAGTTTCAAATCCAAAGTAATCAAAATGTGAAAGAAACAAAATGAAGAGAAATAAGAAACAAAACAAAACAATTTTTTTAAAAAAATAAAGAAAAATGTAATACAAAACATATATCGAATGATTGATAGAATAGAGTAGAAGAAAGTGTAAGGATTTTTCAAAAAAGTTATACGATAATATATTATAATGATTTAAAATATGATATGTTTCTTAATATGTTAGCCTTTTTATTGTTTCCAAAAGTTTATTATGATTTTTAAAATTGAAAAAAAAAAATTCTGTCTTAGTTTTCTTCTCAAGCAAACCATGTAAATATAGTATTTTTATCCTATCTATTTATGTAAGAAAAGAAATTATCACAATAATTGGTGAAAAAAGATGGTTCGCAAAATGAATTGTCAAAAAAAAAATGAGTCTGTTGATGAGATAAGAAATAAATTAATCACAAAAAGTTAAAACACTGTATTATTAATAATTACTGGTGAGTCATAAAGTATTATACAAAATTATCATTATTTAAGATTACCATCAAGAACTATATTGAAGCACAACAGAACACAAAATATTATGAACTAATACAAATTAAAATAATTGTATAATTGAACAATAATAATGATTTATTTATATCTCAAACACAATGATAAATTAATAATGATGGATTATGTTTCATATGTTTGGTTATAGTCATATAGTTATGGTATAGAGATTCTGATTCTAGATATTTATGACATTGGTCTTACACGTATATAAGATATTTGACACCATTTGTATTGGGAATAGTCAAAGTCCCACATTAAATAGAAAAGATAAAGTTAAACACTATATAAAAATAAAGACACATAATACTATTGCCTTGAGGTTTTGGGGTTAAAGTGGTGTTAAATACCTTATATATGTCAACCCATATATAACCAAAATATATGGAAAAATATATATATAAACCCATCAACTTTTAGCTCAAAAACCTCAAGTCATAATTTTATGGGCATTTATTCTTATAAAGTGTTTAACTTCCTTCAGGTTTATGGTGATCATTTTTGTCACTTCGTTGACTCCCATTGTTGAGTTATGTTTCATATGAGGATTATAATTATTGTTGTGATTCTATATAAGACATTTGACACATTTTTATCCCAAAATCTTAAAAAAAATATGTTATCTTATATAGTATTTAACTTTATATGATCTAATTTTAAAACCTACCATGACAAACACGTAATCATTTTACTCTGGTTGGTGTTTCCGTGTTATGTGCTGGCATAGTTGTTATTTTGATATTTTAAATTAAAAATAATATCTATTTTGTAATAATTCACAGCAGTTCAATGTACCTCCATAGTCCACTAATAATTAACTCATTGAAATTAATATTTGTTCATTTGCTAATCAATTTAATTTAATTTGTATGTCATAAAAATCACGTCTTTGAAATGTTGTGAAATTTCATTATTTGGAAATAATATTTCACAAGTTTAACATTATTTTTTTCAAAAGGACGACGAGAGTAGAATTTTAAACTGATTTTTTATGTCTTGAAAACCTCTTCAGGAACTAGATTTTGGAAAGCGTTTTTTTATTTTTTGTTTTCTGGTGATTTAAAAAAGGAAGAAGAAAATAAGAAATTTAAAAATTAAAAAAAAGAAAATTAATTTATGATAATTAATTAAAAGTACTGAGATTAAATTTTAATTGATTTTAGAAAAATAAAACAAAAAAATAATTTTAAGTGTGAATCAATTTTAGTTTTGTAATATTAATTTTGAAATAAAATTTGTTATTATTATAATGATTTGTAGAAAAAAAATGATGAAAAGAATGTATAAGATTAAAATTTGACAACATTGTTATTGTAAGACCCTAGAAAATGACATTTTAAAAAAGTGATAGTAGTTTAAAAATAGTGAGACTCGATTATTTTAATATTAAAAGGTTTTAGTATAAATAGAATTGTTATAAACGAGTTTCATTAGTTTAAAACACACCATCTCTCTAAAAACATTAGTTTAAAACACACCATCTCTCTAGAAACCACTTTTCTAGAGTTCTCTGACTTCTCTCTAGAGGTTCTGTCTCTCTGGTCGTCTGATTGAAGAACCGAGACCGTAGGATTGATCATCTCGGCGAGTTCTTCAAATTGGACCGATCAGTTTATCTGTTTGTGTGAATTGAGTTTCCTCTCTTTTTTTAGTCTTTTTCTGTTTTCTGTTGCATGTGAGCCTTCTTCCACTTGCATGCGACATTTTAATCATCAGTATGAGTCTCTGCTGATCAGTGATCACAACGGTATATCCTGATCGTTCTTGTGATGTTTCTATGGTAGATAGAGCATCTTGTGGAGTTAGAGGTGTTGACGTTTTTAAGGCGTTGACATTTGTAAAACTGTCTAAATAGGATAACAGGTAAGGGAAGCTAACTGTTTTGCTTGAATTTCGTATATAAATCATTCTGATCACTTTGAATTGCATGATTGAGTGTTGTATGAGTGCTTAAACTTTGTAATTGAGTGTATGATTGGATTGTGCTAGATTCATGGACTGTTGCATGTGAGAACAGATTGGGAATCTGGTATTTTCGCCTAAGCGAGCATCTCTCACTTGAGCGAAAACACCAGAAACTCATCCTCTATCTCTACGTGAGATCTCGCCTAGGTGAGCCAGTCTCGCTTGAGCGAGAGTCACTCTCGTCTAAGCGAGACAGCTTAGCCTTAGCGAGAATTCGCCTAGAGTTTGGGTTGTTCTCTGTTTCGAGCCTCGCTCAAGCGAGAATGACTTGCCTAAGCGAGAGAACCCTTTTCGCCTGGGCGAGAACCTCTACAGCTAAGTGTTATTTCTCTGTTTCTAATGGATGAAGGTATGTTTAAATGTTAAAATGTGAACTTAATTATGATATGCATGAATTGTTATGACTGGTAATATGTGTGGTGAAAATGCATGAACTTGGAATATGAAGAAGATGTGGTTGAACTAGGATTTCAAGGAAAATTCTAAGAGGAATGTTTAAGTGTATGTAAGGACATAAGGACTCCGTATGGGTTGGTATCCTGAAACTCCAATAATCATTCACGCTCAGATAGAGCAGAATGGATTATGTCGTGAGGAGTAGCAGGAGGTCCTAATCTTTGGACTTGATCAAGTCTTAGACGCGAATGGGACTTACCTTGTGAGTGGTTGGGTGATAACCCCTTGTGTCCAAACTCTGCAGAGTTTGGGAACCTTCACAGGTCCAAGCTATCCAGAGATCCAATGTCGCTTACATCATCCGGATATCGAGACTAAAGTAATATATCTGCATTGTGTTTGTGGTGGTCTATGTGATTCTGGTGAAAATGAGAGAGATTGCATGATTTATGTTTATAATTGAACTGTCTGATTCCTTTAATCAGATTATCTTACCCTTGCTTTTTGTGTGTCTGTCTTGTGTTGTATGTTTTCCTTTTGCGATGATCACCTATTCGGTGGGAGCAGATATGATTGTAGTGTCAAAGGCGCTTCTAGAGGATGAAAAGCCATCATTTTAGTGTTGAGAAGGAGGTTTTCGGTGGGAGCTTTAGCAGTGGTCAGTTTAAGTATAGAGTTTATTAGTTTAGTTTAAGTGTATAAGTGATATATTTTTATAGTCATATCTTTTGTAAGACTGTATTAATATATTGTGTACACTGGATTATCTGTTTTGGAACTATGATGAAACTCTCTATTTTTATTAGTTTTAAGCTGCTAAAATTGGGATGTTACAATTATCATTATTGGTAATATCATGATGATACATATTTTTTATTATAATATTTTTATTGTTCAAAAAGATTAATAAATAAATTTAAAAAATTAGAATTAAATATATTTTTATCACTTGACTGAAACTTTAATTCTCTTTAGTCCCTTTATCACTCCTACACCATTCACATGCACAAAAAACACAAAAAACAGAACCTAACATATTGAACCTTTGTCCTCCCCATCATTCATATTCACATTTCAAACTATAAAAATCCCAAACTAGTTTTTTGCAATCAGGGCAGGTTTGTAATCTCCATTGATCCCACCACAAAACTGCTACACCACTCCATTCACCCCGATTAAACCAATAACCACACAGACCGTTAGTAGATATTTATTTATTTGTATTTCTATTTCTAAAATTTAGGTAATTTTTCCAACCCACAGCATGAAAGTAGTGGGTTTGTCTATTGTTTTCTTGTTTTCTCTAGACTATAAGTTTGTATTACTTATCAATATTCAATACCATTAAAGGTGGCATGAAGTTGTCATGTAAAACTTCTAATAGATCAATGCATAGTGATATGACTGAATTTTCTGTTTTAATTTATTTTTTATATTAGTTATGTCAAAGTAAATTCAAAGGGTGCTACTAGAAGATCATTTTGCTTGAGATGTCATTTTCAGGGGAGTAGATACAAAGTGATGGGTTAAATGAGTTGACTTATTGAAGGATGTTTTGCTCTCCTAATTTATCTAAAATATTCATTGCAGTATAATCAAAGTAGATTGATTTGACTTGTCTATTTATAGTAGTACAATTAAAATGTTCACATATTTTACTAATCATTATTATAAAGATAGTAGTTTGCTCAATAATGAAAGAAAGAACAAGTTGAAGATTTACTTTGCTGTTGATGGTTGTCGCTTGACTCTTTGTGTTGCAGCTTCATGTGGAGGTGTTTCATCCTTTGTTTGATGGCGCGATCTTGGTGTACATTGTTGGTGTTGTTTGTTACAGGTGTGTTGCAGTGTGTGAATTTGCATCTATGTATTTTTCTTTGGGGTTTCATATCCCTTGGATTTGCTTACAAGATTAGGGAAAATCCTATTCATCTAAATCTTCTTCAAATGTGTGGGCACAAAAACGTACATTTTCTTAGATTCTTAATAATGCTTGTGATATTTCTTTATCAGAATTACCTTCTCCATGCATAAAGAGAGATATGGTGTCCGTGCAGATTATTGAAGAAGTTTATCTTGTTGGTCTAGAGCAGTGCAAAAATTATTTGCATGGGCATATTTGTTAACAAAAGGGGATAAACCTCTCACACTTTAGATCTTTGTAAAAAGCTTGAAGTTGCTGAGAAACATTTGAGTCAATGGAAAACAATTCGTCTTGGAAAATAGTTCTATGAATTTGCTTTTTCTACACTTGAGGATACAAGAAGGGCTTTGGCATTTGTAGCTTGGAATTCGTCTCCCGAAATCCTTCATGTTTGTTCTTGGACTAAAGATTCTGTTTCAGCTTCTATGAAGCTCACGAAAATCCAATGTTAGGTGCGTATACATAGCCTTCCTTTGGAATATTGGCAGTGAAAGGCGATTTACTCAATTGAGCATGGTATTGACACACCCTTATCTTTAGATGATTCCACCAAGAATAAGTCGTGAGGTTTCTTTACACGTATCTTAGTTGGTGTTGATTTGTTATCTGATTTCCCTAATTAAATTTTGGTGGAAAGGATAAGATTGTGTTTATTGTTGATATGGAATATGAAAAATTACCTTTTTTTTGTTCAAATTGTAAAATGATTGGTCATGATCTCTTTAATTATCGATAATTACAACATGACAATGTAGTTTCTGATGAGGAGAAAATCGTTGGCATAAAAATACAATAACTTTATCATCCTAAGGTGGTTGTTGCCCACAGTGGAAATAAAGGCTTTCTAGGTTTGATTTTAAAGCCCGTGGAGGTTGTTCTGCAACCTGTTTAGGAGCCTTTTGTGGAACATGTTTTGGAGCCTTTTGGGGAGCCTGTGGTAGAGTTCTTGGGGGAGCCTGTAAGACCCGAGAAAAATTAAATACTTATTTAATTAATTATTTAATTATGGCGGGTAATAGAAACATTTAAAGCAATTAATGTGTGGAACTATGACGTGGAAAAGTGCTAGCTCATGTGGTTGAGAGTACTTTTATTGTTTGTGAGGACTTGGGTTCGAGTCCTATGTGTGCCACTTGAATGTTATTTAATTTATGCATTTTTGTTTAGTTATATATTGAAGGCTTGACGTGATGATAAATTTCTAAAGATGTAGGAGTTATCATAAAAGATGATTTGGTTGAATTGGTTGTGCTCTTAACTTGGTGATTGATTGGTGGTGGGTTCAAGTCGAAACTTAAATAGCATTTTTTGTTTTGGGTGTTAAGTGCACATAATTAGGGTAGTAAGTGAGAGAGAGAAGGTCATAAGAGGAGAAAAAGAGTGGGTAGTGAAGTGGTCCGTGAAGGTTAAATCACACTTGTGTTAAGCAAGCCGAGTAGTCAGACTTAAGATTTAAGCAGCTGTTGGAGAGAAGACACCAGTCAGACCTGCAAGCATCGGGTAGTACGCAGCAGCAGTTTTCAATCATACAATGTGTACTCGTAGTCTGACTTTTAGCGGTAGTCAGTTGTCCTCGTTCTCCTCTTTTCATTGCCCTATTGAGTTGAGTAAGGGTCGGTGTTTGCAAAAATGTCGAGCCGACGGGGTTAGGTACCAGTAGTGACAATGGCAAAGGGGGGAGCTGGACACTAGCAAGGGTTTTCCAGAGTATTGGGGCTGATTGAGAGGAGTGGTGAGACTGAAATCACGTAGGTTGGAGTGGAAAGCAAAGGAGAGGAAGTTTTTTGTGAAGGGATACGCATACCAATTCGAGTTTAGCAAGGAATCCAGGTAAGGGGAGTTGTTTTCGCGTGCTTTTTATCGTATTCATCATATTATGCCTTGTATGATCACAAGTGTATGGATTTTTGCCTTGACTGTACCGTTTTTCGCATTTTCTGGGTTCTGCCCAGAAATCGCCTGGCGGGCATGCAGGTGCCGCCAGGCGGTTCATCAATCTGTGTGTGGTTTTGGCTTCTGTTAACTTAAACCGCTTGACAGGGATGAATATCCGCCAGGCGGCGTGTAACATCCCGTCAGGATATTACTGATTTAAAATATATAAAACAATTAAAAATATAATACTGCCGCATTTATGAATAACCTCATTTCCCAAAAACACGGAAAATTTAAAATTTATTAAATTATCGGATAAAGTGTATAAACATCCACTCCATAAACAAAAATAACAATGTTATAATTTCACCCATCAGGGTTTACAACAGTTTCCAAAAGCAAATAAAGAAAATGTAAGAAGTTCCCCCAGTAGAACCCCACTCGCGACTAAGCAACACCGGCTCCACCTGCATCAACATCCTCTGCTCACGTGTACCGCGTACACGATCATCGCCAAACACAAGCAGATAGGGTGAGCTTATGAAAACAACATACATCATAACAGATATCATATAACCAATTAACAGATATAAGCTCCACGAGTATTAAAGTACCATCTCTTAATCAATTCTCTAACGTCTGGCCACAACCAGACCATTCGGGTTCTACCTCTTCTAGTGATTACCCCAAGGTAATTTGTTGCCAAACCTATCGGCCACAACCGACAGAGCATGTGCGGGAACCAATGCCACAGATCATACACCGTAACGCTAGGTGGAGTTCCCAATTACGAACATAGTCTGTAATGTCCTAAGACTACCAAACTCGTCAGCCAACAATTGAGGAGGGCAATCTAACTAGACCCATCCGTACTGGCCACAACCAGCTCACTCACACCGGCAACACTCGCCAACCCGAGCTCAACTCAAGGGTTCCTCGTGTTCATCCGCCATCTCGAGCTCAACTCGAGGGATGCCATTCCGAGCTCAACTCGAGGAATGTACGTGCTTAACCCCTATCCCGAGCTCAACTCAAGGGATACGTTCCGAGCTCAACTCAAGGAACCCAACAATCTTACCTTTAAAGCACCACCATAAGCCTTGTAGAACACCCTACAAAGTCCAACAACTAGGACTTACAGCAGCCAAATCGCCTAGCGGGGGACACGTACCGCCAGGCGCCAAGCGCCTCAAGAACCATAAAACTTGCAACTACCGCCCGGCGGGACCATTCTTACCGCCAGGCGGACGCGGTTTCATGAACCACGATTTTCTCGCTATCGCCTAGCAGAACCTTCCCACTGCCAGGCGCCTCCTGCACCAGACCTCATTGTTGCCTCGTTACCGCTTGGCGGACCTAGCTCTATCGCTAGGCGTTGTATAAGTACTTATGCAGTACTGGTTTTGGTCATGCACTCTTCGCACCTTAATCTCCCACCCATCATCAACCCATTATACTTCTAACTTAGTGCATGATACTGTTTACTTGGACAAACATTTATCACTCTCCCTTCCTACCACAACTCTCTATAAAACAATTCCACATCATACCTGCACCAATGATTGAGTGTCATTCATGTCTTTCCAATTCAATACTGTTACACCAGTTTACAAAGTCCTGATCGCACTAAAATATCCCATGAGCTAACATACTCCCATGAGTCTAATTACCATTCACAACTCTAACTTATACACTCACGAGTTCACTTATAAGGTAAGAGAAAAGTGACATTAACTTAGTGAAATCACAATACCCTATCCTCTCGCAATTAAACCAGAGGCTGACTCACCAAAAACCAAACGCTGAATTTCCCCAAACACTGCTACAGTCACGGACAACCACTCAAAACATATTCACTGGGTTGGTGCCTGGCGGCATTCCCCGTGCCGCCAGGCGGTGCATCAGACGTCTGGGAAATTCCAGAATTTCCGCACCTGCCTACTTCCACATTTTTCTTCTGTTTTGTTTCTCCCTTCCGGATCAGTACAATCCCTACTCTCGCAACACTCTCACGACCATAATACCACAGTCTATACATGCATCATTAATAATTTTCAAGCATTTCGGTCAGAAGCAATAATCACAACCTCAAGCCCCAAGTGTTCAACCCTCAACACTTTGCCACTGTTCTATCCATTCATGCCTGTCAACTCTATTAATTTAACATAAAATAATATCAAGATCACTTCTATACAATCTCAGATAGCTTCTCCCACGTTCAGATACAGCCCAGAACCCTAGAACACCAAGAACGAGCTGAATTAACTCGCGTCGCCTGGCGGTTCACTAGCCATCGCCAGGCACTTCATCCACACCCAGCCATTTAAGTGATTTTTCTATGCATCGCTTGGCGGCTGGGAATGTGCCGCCAGGCGGCCCCTTCCTCAGAACCACAAAACCAGTCCAGACATATGTGTCGCCTGGCGGTGATTCATCAACCGCCAGGCGGTTTCTGGAAAATTTCCAGAAACGCAGAATTTCACGAAATCAGCAACATACAAGCATCCAATTCTATCATACATCAAACATTATTATCAAATACATAAAAAAACAACGGAGTCCAGCTCCCCTAACCTGGTGGTTCTCCGCTTAAAGCTTGACGCGTAAATATCCTCCCTTCACCAATTGGCTCCTTAGCCTTCTCTCAATTCAGTCCCAAAAATCACACCAGAACCTCTCCCACTCTCTGATTTTCGCTCTCTCTTTAGGTATAGTTTACCAGCTGGCCAAAACCCTTCCCTTTACCTCACTTTTACCTTTTAAAGGATGCCTAAAAACTAGCCAAATGCTTTAAGACGAAAATTTACTTATTAAGTGGTGTTTATTGTCATTTACCAACTCATTATGGCTATTTTCCAGCCATCCCTCAGCTGCCATACCACTAGGGTTTCCTTCCAACCCTTTCATATTCAACCCAAATCCAAAACACCAAAAAAACTAAAGTTTAATGTAAGTTCTCCAAACTTGAACCCACAACCATGCAAATCCCCAAATCAATATCCAACCACTTAACCAATTCAGATTTCATGCTAACATTCATAATTCAATTATCATATTATTTTACAACATGATTATCACATTCTAAAAATAACAACGAATAATAACACAAAAGGGAATACATAGGACTCAAACCCAAGTCCTTTCACACAATCAAAGTACTCTCAACCACTTGAGCCAGTACTTTTCCACATCATTCCACTCATAATTAATTCTCCTACCCGCATTTATTAATTAATTATTTATTTAATTAATTAAATTTTACGGGCCTTACACGGCACGACAGTGTTTGCGGTAGTTGACTAATTTTGATGCTTTTGTGTGAAGAGTCATTGTGATTCCTGAAATCCAAACGTGCTGACTCTGTTGAGTATGATGTTAACTTGAAAATTGATTAGAATTGTAAGATGGCAGGATTTAGACCCACTCAGGATGGATCACTCATGATCGTACGCATGAGGGTAGAGGTTAAGAATATGTTATGAATTGATTTACAAACAAAAGTGGAGTCGTGGTATATGTATTGTTGTATTTAAGTGTTTGTAGTCATAGGTCTGGATATTGGTGATGGCTGACAAAAATCGCAGGTAGGGAGAAACCTAGTCTTAGACTAGGTCTGGTGTACCGCCCGGCGGTGTTAGGCTTGCTGCCAGGCGGTGGTGAATGTAAAATGAAGAGAGAACTTTAGTTGTGTGGTACTATTGAGTGTTGTGAATTGGGACAAATATGAAGGTGAGCGTAGTATGATGGGATTGAAGGGAAGTGTACTTCAAATAGGGAGTATATTTATTCTGGATCAACTGCAGGTTTGGAATGCAAAGGCTTATTTGATGGTGTATGAATGGGACAGGAGATAGCGCATTATCATGAGATACGGTGTGAGATATGGATTGTGAAGTGTGAATTTAAGGCTAAAGTAGTAGAAGGAGTAATTTTGTGGTAATTCAATTTGGGTTGGTATTGTGTTGTGAGGTACTGTATAATGACCTCATTTCGAGTTAGATTGGATCATTGGCTAATGATTGAGGAACTTGGTAAATCTTAAATTTTATAGAGTGATTGAGAGTGGAGATTTATAGGTAATGGGTTCACTAGTGAAGTGCCAAAGAGGCGAGAATATGAATTAAATTGATTGGGGTATGGTTGAGTAGTTTTGCATAAATTCATGATGAAAGAGAAAAGTGATGATTATGGTAGTGTTCTAGTTGGGAACAAATTAGTGAGTGTGCCAAAACCAGCAGAGAGACATTTCTGGTGTGGCGCCTGGCGGCCTGCTAGTGCCGCCAGGCGATAGTAACAACATGGGGAAATTCTGCACCGCGTGGCGCCTGGTGGCAAGGGAGTGCTCCGCCAGGTGGTGTTGGGAAAACAGTGGCGCTGGAAGGGCGTTGGCACCTGGCGGTGGGCAGGTACCGCTAGGCGGTCTGGACCTGTATCGCCTAACGGTGCTGGGTGTTGCGCTAAGCGATTGCGCTGTAGGTTATGACTTATGTGTATTGCTTTTAATTGACAATGATGCTATGCTTGGATCGGGTGATGATGTGCCATGAGCGGGTAGGTTCATGGATGGTGGTTAACATGTGAGGATATGAGCGAGGAGGTTCATATCCAGATACTCTCACGTGGGGATACGAGCGAGGTAGGTTCGTATGTTTCGTGCTCATGTTTGAGAGATGCCACGTGCGGGGAGGTACGGGGCTGGTGGATCACATGTGTTGGACTACGGGCGGGCAGGTCCGTAAAGCAGGACTACGAGCGGGGAGGTTTGTAGAGCAAGACTACGAGCGAGGAGGTTCGTAAAGGCAGGACCATGAGCGGGCAGGTTCGTGTGAGCATCATATTCCCGAGTCCAAGGCTAACCAGTTATGTGATTTGAAGGCTGTAAAGCCTTAGGGTTAAGGTCTTGGCCAAGAACTATGTAGAATGAATAAGATGGGAGTATGGTTTATCTTGCGTATTGTATAACTGTTATTTTATTTTTCTCAGCTCACCCTTTCTGTTTGTGTATGGCGATGATCTTGTGATTCATTACACGGGAGCAGATGTTGATACAGGTGGTGCGGAGGATGTCCAGGCGACGGAGTGAGGGCTAGCTTGAGATTAGAGCTAGGATTTTCTCACATGTATTTTATTATGTTTTTATTTATGAACACGAATATTGGGAACTTGTAACACTTAATTATTTATGTTATAAGTTTTGGTGCGTGTTTTTCATAAATTTAAATTTTCCCGCGTTGGGAGTATTATGAATGCGACTCTTGATATAATTTATTTCTTTTATTATTTATTTTAAGTAATATTCCTTAGGGATGTTACAGAGCCTATGGTGGAGCCTATTATTGAACATGTGGTGATTGTGGTGAAGCCTATAATGGATCTTGTGGGGGAGTCTGTACTGGATATTGTTGCCCAGTCACAACTTCACCCAAATCATGATAATGTTTCTGTTGAGCATGAATATTCTATTATTAAGAAATATTTCTAATGGTGGTGGTGTGCTAGTGGATTCTAATTCCTTGGATGATATGATTTCTTTGGAGGATGTTACTCCCATTATCGATAGTTTGTAAGGTTTACAATATTTAGATTCACTTTATCGTAATTTTGAGGTAGATCCTAATTTTTTGACATATAATGAAGCTTATTTTGTGAAAGAATGCAAAAATGCCTATAAATGGGTTAATATGCTTGATGAGAAGGAAGATTCTAATTATAAGGAGGAGGATGAGACAGTTCAACCTATATGGAAGCCTGGTTGGGGTAGGGGTAGGGATAGGCCAAAGAAAGTTAACACTAAATCTTCCAAAAGTAAGGGTTTCTAAAAAGCTATAATAAGTTTTCAAGGCCTTTTGTGGATTATGAAAGAGTTTAATATGTTGAGGAATTTGATTATTGAGCTTTGATTTTCTACTAGTGTTGCATTGGGTTACTTTTTTCCATTTATGTATTTACCTAATTTTTTCATCATAGTTTTTTTTTTTGCCTATGTATACAACATATGTTTATCATGGATTTGATGTGGTTCCCTATGTTTTCTTGTCTTTTTTGTCTAGTTCTTTTTTTTTTTAATAAAATCTTCATGTTATGACAATGATGTGTAACATGAACTTATTGGAAAATTAAAGTGTCAACCTATATAATATGAGGAACAAGTAAACTAAGCATCCAAACGATTCAAATATTATTGAACAACATTCCAATCTTTAAAAATATTAAATTATCAACCTACACAATTATAAGTAATAAATAATTATAATAAAAAAATATGAAAATTTGTTAAGAATAATAATAAATGAGTTGTTATATAAAACTCAAGTCATCTCATACTTTTAGGATTGACGTATGGATAATCTAACTTCTATAAAATAAGATAAATAAGCTTAAATGACATTAGTACAATGCCATTTAGGAGTACTTTTATATATTTCTTTCATGAGTTTAATTTGCTCAGCCATGTATTTGTTTTTTATTTTTTATTTTTTCTTTTATGACATGTTTCGTGTGATGACATCATTATTGAATTTTTGAGTAACGGTGTAATTGGAATGTGAAATTTCATAATAAGGATTAGCATGAGTTTTATTAAAAAAAGTCAACAATTTTATTTTATATATCTATCTATATATATATATATATATATATATATATATATATATATATATTTAAAACTATTTTTTTAAAAAAAAT